>Ga0137461_1000302_pt1 | contig 11249 bp, 8 predicted proteins | sample EasRivERMGT746_2_FD_104650 | JGI IMG/M metagenome (GOLD analysis project Ga0137461, IMG submission 104650) | Soil microbial communities from meander-bound floodplain in the East River, Colorado, USA - East River MetaG ERMGT746_2 | ecosystem: Environmental > Terrestrial > Soil > Floodplain ... | reverse complement strand
GAAGTTTATGTCACTGATGATGGTGCTGAAACAGATTTAGATCTTGGGCATTACGAGAGATTTCTGGATGTCAATATGTCCCGCGCAAATAATACAACCACAGGTCAGGTTTACAACGAAGTTATCACAAAGGAGCGAAGAGGGGATTATCTTGGAGCAACTGTACAGGTTATACCTCACATCACGGATGAAATTAAGCAGCGATTGAGAAAACTTAGCGAGCTTGGTGATTATGATGTTATTATAACTGAGATTGGAGGAACCGTCGGCGACATTGAAAGTCTTCCTTTTATTGAAGCTATGCGTCAGCACATGATGGAATTCGGCAGGGCTAATTCGATGAGCATTCATGTCACTTTGGTTCCTTATATTTCTTCTGCCGGTGAAGTGAAAACGAAGCCGACACAACATAGCGTAAAAAATCTGCTCGAGCTCGGAATTCAGCCGGATGTGCTGATATGCAGATCGGAAAAAAAGATTTCACGGGAAATCAGAGATAAAATTGCTCTGTTTTGCAATGTTGATTCAAAATCTGTTATCTCTGCTTATGACTGTGAATCTATTTATGAAGTTCCTCTAGTTCTGTTCAAGGAAAAGCTCGATGCTATTGTTTTAAAACGGCTTCATATCCCGGAGAAAAAAATTAAACTTGATGACTGGGAAATTTTTGTTAATGGTGTTAAAAATCCTGAGAAGAAAGTTGAAATAGCTGTATGTGGAAAATATATTAATCATCTCGATGCATATAAAAGTATCCTGGAAGCATTTATACATGCCGGCGCTGAAAACAACGCAAAAGTAAAATTAAGACCAGTCAACGCCGAAGAACTTGAGACCGGAGATGTTGATCACATATTAAAAGGAGTATCGGGAATATTGGTTCCCGGAGGTTTTGGTGAGAGGGGTATCGAAGGAAAAATTAAAGCTGTTAGCTTTGCCAGGGAAAATAATATTCCATTCTTTGGTATTTGTCTCGGCTTGCAGTGTGCAGTGATAGAATTTGCCCGGAATGTCTGCGGAATAAAAAATGCAAATAGTTCTGAATTCAAAATAAATAAATACAGCGTTATTGATCTTATGCCTGATCAGAAGAACGTAAAAAACATGGGTGCAACAATGAGGTTGGGAGCTTATCCGTGCAATATTCTCGAACACTCAAAAGCTCACAAAGCTTATAAAACTAATTTTATTTCTGAGAGGCACAGGCACAGGTATGAGGTCAATAATAAATTCCGAAGCATTTTAAAACAAAAAGGAATGATTTTTAGCGGTCTGTCTCCGGATAATGAACTGGTTGAGATGATTGAACTGCCGGATCACAAATGGTTTGTAGCATGCCAGTTTCATCCTGAATTAAAATCAAGAGCAACCAATGCTCATCCGTTATTTAGAGAATTTGTAAAAGCATCAATTGAGCATAACGAGGAATCCAAATAAATTCATTTCAATTATTTATTCCTGCGAATTTTATTTAAAAAATTTCAAGATGATAAAAATAATCGGAAAAAAATTAGCTTCTGCTTCTCTTGTCATAATCATATTAACGATTCCGGGTTTCAATACAGTTGCTCAGAATAATATTAATTCTCAAACGCAGAAGGGGATTGATGCTCTTTATAATTTTGATTTCAGTGAAGCTGAAAAAATTTTTGATAAAATGATTGAAGACTCTCCCGAAAACCCGACTGCATTTCACTTCAAATCGATTCCTTATCTTTGGCTATACCTGGATTCAAAAGACGATGACAATTTAAAATCATTTCTATCTTACTCGGAAATTGTAATAAATAAGGCGCAGCAGTTAATAGAAGCGGAGCCTGATAATCCTTATTACCATTATCTAACAGGTACAACTTACAGCTACCGAGCCTTGGCTTTTGCACGGTCAGAAGAATACCTGAACGCATTATGGGCAACAAAAAATTTTTTTTCTTCTCTAAACAGCGCATTGGAAATTGACAGCAGTTATTATGATGCATTCCTTGGATTGGGAATTTATAATTTTGCAGCTTCCCAAACAGCTCCAGCATGGAAATGGGCCCTGGAACTGACCGGAATATCCGGAGACAAGAATATTGGGTTTGAGTATTTAAATCTTTCTGCGAAAAAAGGAACCTGGTCAAAAATTGAAGCAAGATTTTATCTCTCACAGCTTCTATCAGAATTTTATCTGGATTTGAAAACTGCTGAAAAATATTTGATTGAGCTCAATCAAAAATATCCGGGGAATTTGTTATTCAAGCTTGCAATGGCGGAGCTGAATATTAAAAAAAATGAATTGACAGGCGCAGAAAAAAAATTAAGAGAGGTTTTGGACTCACCGGATACGCTATTTAAACAAATTAAATGCTACGCTAAATTTTCTCTGGCCAATATATTCTTCTTTGAAAATAATTTCGATTCAGCTTTGGTTTATTATAAGGATTTTTTAGAATCTTCCTCAGATAACCATTTTAAGGGAATCGCTGCATTCAGATCAGGACTTTGTTATTCCTTTAGCGATCAAACGGAAGATGCAAAATTATATTTTGAAATGACTTCTGAAGGAAATCCGGATCTTGATGAAGACAGATATGCAAAGGCTAAAAGTGAAGTGTATTTAGAAAATCCTCCTGATTCAGTGGAATTAAAATTACAATATGTAAATAACTTAATCCGTTCAGGAAAATATAAATTAGCTATTGATTCTGTTAACTCTGTTCTTAGTGATTCAACTTCAGAGAATTTAAAAGCTGCTGCATTATTATATCTGAGTGATGCTTTGTACTTTAATAACAGATTCGAAGAATCACTAAGTCATGCTATTACTGCATTCAAAATTGAAAATTCAGAAAGCTGGATTAAACCATTTGCCTGTTATTTTGCAGCCAGAGCAAGTCATAAGCTGAATAATAATTTAGATGCAAACTTGTTTATTCGTTATGCAGGGAACTACAGCGACTATTTTTACGAGAACAAACTGAAAAATTTGTTATACTCACTCTCATACAGTATCAATAAATGAAAATCGAATGTACTGACCTCACCCGTTAATTGATTATATTTGGATGTTTAATTAATTTTACTCAAATATTTTTATGTTGGTCGGTTGAAAATTGCAGTCTTTGTTTCAGGTCGGGGTTCAAATCTAAAAGCAATTCTTGATTCCCCTAAACTTAAAGGTATTGCAGAAGTTAAGGCTGTAATTAGCGATAAAGATGATTGTCCTGCTTTCGAAATAGCAAAAAAAAATTCCATTAATATTTACGTCGTCGGTAAAAAAGTTGGATTCATTACTTATGAAAAACTGCAGGAGATTCTTTTTTCACTTAAAATTGAGTTAATAGTATTGGCAGGATTTTTAAAGTTAATTCCGGATGAGTTGATCTATGCCTATAAGAACAGAATAATAAATATTCATCCTGCACTTCTTCCTTCGTTTGGTGGACCGGGAATGTATGGAATAAATGTTCACAAAGCTGTATTCGAATCTTCAGCACAGGTCTCAGGTGCTACAGTTCATTTCGTAGATGAAACTTACGATACCGGAAAAATAATAGCCCAAAGATGTGTTGATATTACAAATATTGACTCACCTGAGGAAATTGCAGAGAAGGTTTTGAAAATTGAACATCAGCTTTTACCTGAAGCCATCGAAAAGATTGCATCCGGCAAAATAAAATTCATAAATGGACGGGTACAGATTTTAAATTAATCGATTCAAATACAGTTAAAAATATAAATTGAAAAAGTTTGCCCTCATCAGTGTTTCAGATAAAACTAACTTAATTCTGCTCGCCAGGGCACTGGAAATTAATAAGTATGAAATAATTGCAACCGGAAAGACTGCAAACCTGTTGTCATCTGAAGGGATCATTGTCAAAAAAATTGATGAAGTAACCGGTTTCCCTGAAATTTTTAATGGAAGAGTTAAAACTCTGCATCCAAAAATATTTGGTGGTTTATTAATGCGAAGGGATAATAAATCGGATCTTAAAGAAGCTGCTGTTAACGAAATATTCCCGATTGATGTCGTGTGCGTTAATCTCTATCCGTTTGAAGAAGTAATCAAAGATAAAGAGGTCAGTCTCGATACAGCTGTTGAGAACATAGATATCGGGGGACCAGGCTTAGTCAGGGCTGCTGCAAAAAATTTTAAATTTGTTTCTGTTCTAACCAGTCCGGCTCAATACGAAGAATTTATAAGTGAACTTCAATCCGGTAATATTTCTGAAGACACAAGAAAAAAATTAGCCGTGGCTGCATTCTCTCATACAGCTAAGTATGATACTTATATTGCAAATTTCTTCGAAGAAAAATTTGATTTCAAGCCATCACATATCAGAATTAATTACTCATTAAATTCTGTGCTCCGGTATGGAGAAAATCCTCACCAAAATGCTGAGATTTATGGTGATTTTAATGATTATTTTGATATTTTACACGGTAAGGAATTATCTTATAACAATGTTCTTGATTTAGTTGCTGCCGTTGAATTAGCTGAAGAATTAGGAGAGCAATCCTGCGCGATTATAAAACACACAAACCCGGCAGGTGCAGCAATTGGAACCAGTGCCATCGATGCCTATTCAAAAGCGTTGATGTGCGATCCCGTTTCCGCCTTCGGTGGGATAGTCGCTTTTAATTCAATTGTTGATGAGGCTGTTGCTGAGAAACTGAATGAAATATTTCTTGAAGTTGTATCTGCACCAGATTACACTGATTCAGCAATCGATATATTATCAAAAAAGAAAAACAGAAGGATAGTAAAACAAAAAAAATCTGTGAGGGAGAATAAAATTTCTGTCAAATCGATTCCAGGAGGAATAATTAAACAGGACACTGATCGGATTGATTTGATCGAGGATCAGCTTAAATTTGTGACAACAAAAAAACCTTCTTCCGATGAGATGAAGGATTTGAAATTTGCATGGAAAATTGCTAAACATACTAAATCAAATGCAATTGTTTTTGCGAGAAATGATGTAACTTTAGGAGTCGGAGCAGGACAAATGTCCCGGCTGGATTCTGCAAGGATTGCAAAGATGAAAGCTGACGAACATGGACTGGATTTAAAGAATTCCGTTGCAGCATCGGATGCTTTTTTTCCCTTTGCCGATGGATTGATTGAAATTATAAATAGTGGAGCCACAGCAGTGATTCAGCCGGGTGGTTCAGTAAGAGATGAAGAAGTTATTGATGCTGCTAATAAAAATAATATCTCGATGGTCTTTACCGGGATAAGACACTTTAAACATTAAGAGGACATATGGGCATTTTCGATATTTTTGCTACCGATATCGCAATTGATCTCGGTACAGCAAACACTTTGATCTTTGTTAAAGGAAAGGGGATTGTTCTGAATGAGCCTTCAATAGTTGCTTTCGATAAAAACACAAAGAGAATTATAGCATTAGGAAATAAAGCAAAAGAAATGCAGGGACGGGAACATAAAGAAATAAGAGTTACCCGACCAATGAGAGACGGAGTTATTGCCGATTTTGAAATTGCTGAAGGCATGATAAGGGCTTTCATCAAGAAAGTGAAAGGCGGTGCGCTAAGTACAAGAAGAGTTGTTGTTGCTGTACCGAGTGGAGTTACAGAAGTTGAAAAACGTGCCGTGAGAGATAGCGCTGAACATGCCGGTGCAAAAGAAGTTCACCTTGTTGCAGAACCGATGGCTGCTGCAATCGGAATTGGAATTGATGTTTCTGCTGCTGTTGGAAATATGATCATTGATATTGGCGGGGGTACAACAGAGATCGCAGTCATCGCACTTTCGGGAATTGTAAATGAAGAATCCATCCGTATTGCCGGTGATGAAATGAATTATGCGATAATGCAATTCTTTAAAAGAAATCATAACATACTTATAGGTGAACGAACCGCTGAAGCGATTAAATGTGAAGTTGGTTCTGCAGTGCCTTTAAAAGAAGAAATTACAATCCAGGTTAAAGGTCGTGATCTTGTTGGTGGAATTCCAAAAACCACAGAAGTAAGTTCGGTTGAAATCAGGGAAGCTTTAAATGAAAGTATTGTCCAGATTGTCGACGCTGTAAGACAGACTTTGGAACGAACACCACCTGAACTTTCAGCCGATATTCTTGACAGAGGTGTAATGATCACCGGTGGAGGTGCATTATTAAAAGGACTTGATGAGCGGATCAGGATGGAAACTAATCTTCCGGTTCATGTTGCAGAAGATCCTTTAACAGCCGTTGCCCGCGGTGCAGGAAAGATAATTGAAAATTTAAACGAATATTCGAAAGTACTAATCCGTAACAGAAGATATTAATGATAAAATTTCTCTCAAATGCCTGGAGTAATTTTAAAGAATACGTTATCCTCTGTCTGCTTGTAATTTTAAGTTTAATTCTTCTCTCACAAAATCAAAATCAAAAGGTTCAAAAAGTCCGTGCAATTGCATTCGGAAGTTTTTCAACTGTATCATCTGTGTTTTCAAACTTGTTTAACACTGCCCGTATTACCGAAGAAAATGAAGAGCTTCGTAAAGCAAATGCTGAACTGATGATGCAGATAAGTAAATTAAGAGAGTACGGAATTACCAATGAACAACTGCGGGGATTGGTTGGGCTTAAAGACTCTTCAAGTCTGCCGTTAATACCTGCAACTGTAGTGTCCAAATCTTTATCATTAACCCAGCATACGATTACACTTAACGCAGGATTGAAGGATAGTGTGAAACCGGGCATGCCTGTAATTAATTATTCAGGGATGATTGGTATTGTGCATTCTTCTTCTGATGATTTTTCAATAGTTCGTACTCTTAAAAATGTAGACTTAAAGCTTACAGTGAAAAATGAGCGAAGCAGAATTCATGGAATCATGAAATGGGATGGAGAAGAATTTATAATTGTGAACATTCCAAAAACTTTTGATTTTGAAATCGGGGATAGAATCATCACATCCGAACTAAGTTCTATCGTGCCGGTTCCATTACCGGTCGGGCTTGTTCAGGAAATTGATGATGTTGAAACTGAAGTATTTAAAAGAGTAAAAGTAAAACCGTTTGTTGATTTGCTGAGTGTTGAAAATCTTTTTATAGTCGGCATTGTTAATAGTACTCAGAAGCAGAATCTGGAATTGAATTTTTACAGGTAAAAATGAATGAACTGGCGCCATTTAATACCGCTGATAATTTTCTTTCCGCTATTACTTCTCCAGGTCACTATCATTCCACTTATTTCAATTGAATCAATAGTCCCGGATTTATTATTAATTGCTGTCGTTTATTCTTCAATCCTTTATGGACAGATTTATGGTACAGTTTTAGGGTCAGTTTATGGAATATTGTTTGATCTCATTGCAGGCAGTCTTTTGGGAAGTTCAATGCTGTCTAAAACCGTTGCTGGATTTATTGCCGGATATTACTCTTCAGAAACCAAACGGGAAAAGTATTTAAATTCTTATTCTTTTACTTTTGTTGTATTTTTATGCGCGCTATCAGATACTGCAATTTATTCCTTTTTTTCTTCGTGGGATTTTAACATTAATTTATTCAGGATATTATTTAATTATTCATTATTACCATCAATCTATACAACGGTATTAAGTTCAATTGTTATAATTATTCCATATAAAAAGAGTTTCAATTGAAATCCGAAAGATTTGCTTCACTTCAAAGACGATCGATCATTTATTTTGCAATGATCTCAACTATTCTGATTCTTGCTTTTCGTTTATTCCAAATGCAGATTCTGAATCAACACGCTTATGATGTTAAATCTTCAGATAACAGTATAAAAAAAATTGATCTTGATCCGCTGAGAGGTGTTTTCTATGACAGGAATATGCAGGTAATAGTTAGTAATGTACCAGCTTATACACTAAGAATTACACCAGCTTATTATGATAGAAAATTAGATCACTTACTGGAAGTTGTGATTGATGCTGATTCAGGTTTTATCGAACAGCTATTAATCGAGAATAAAAAATTTTCAATATATCTGCCTTTAAAAATAAAAAGAGGAATTGATTTCAGAGCTGCTGCATGGATCGAAGAAAACTCCGAACAGCTTCCCGGGGTGGATTATATAATCGAAATGCACAGGAATTATCCGGCAGGAATTATGGCCTCACACCTTTTCGGCTACACAAAAGAAATCTCTGCAGACCAGTTAAAATCTGAAAATGATTATTACAGGCAGGGAGATTTTGTGGGATCAAATGGAATTGAGAAGACCTATGAATATTTTGTACGAGGAGTAAAAGGGACAAAATATGTTATTATGAATTCCAATAGAAAGGAAATCGGCCTTTATAATAATGGAATAGATGACGTTCCTTCAAAAAGAGGAAATGACCTCGTCCTTGGTATAGATCTTATGGCGCAGAAAATTGCTGAAGAGGAATTCATTGGTAAAAGAGGCGCGTTGGTTGCAATTGAACCAAAAACCGGAGAGATTATTGCAATGGTAAGTGCACCTGATTATGATCTCGATATGTTTTCATTTATTACTCCTAAAGATTACCTGACAGAACTTTACAGCGATGAGGAAAAACCATTGTTCAACAGGGCGACGATGTCTGTGCATCCTCCCGGTTCAACATCAAAAATACTATCAGCAATTGCCGCACTTGATTTAGGAGTTATCAGTACTTCATTCAGTTATTTTTGCGGCGGCGGATTTACTTATGGAAGATACTTTAAATGTCATGGTTCACACGGCTACGTTAATGTCGTCACAGCAATTGAAAAATCCTGCAATACTTTTTTCTACCAGCTTATTTATAAAATTGGCTTAGACAGATGGAAACAGTATGCTGAGAGATTTGGTTTTGGTCATAAAACAAATATTGATATCGATGAAGAAACGGCAGGGTTAATTCCGAATGAAAAATATTATGAAAAAATTTATGGAATCAACTGGCCGAAGAGTATTATGGCAAGTCTTGGTATAGGACAGGGAGAAATCAGTGTAACAACATTACAGCTTGCTCAGTTTACTGCGTTAACTGCCAATAACGGTATATCCTTTGAACCTCATGTTGTTAAAGGTTACATTGATGCGATTACCAAAGAATATGTTCCATACAAATTCAAGCAGATTGATGCAGGTATCAAGAAAAGCGTCTTTGATATAGTGAACAAGGCAATGTTTCTTGTTGTGAATGGACACGGTACAGCAACTCATATCAAATCATTAAAGTACAACATTTCAGGAAAAACCGGAACTGCACAAAATCCGCACGGTAAAGATCATGCATGGTTTATTGCTTATGCTCCTTCCGAAGATCCGCAGATAGCAATTGCGGTGCTTGTGGAAAATATTGGCTTTGGCGGAACGCATGCTGCCCCGATTGCTAAAAAAGTAATTGAGGCATATTTGGATGGACGCCAAATTGATCAGCTAATAATTGACAAATCATTAACTAAATTAGAAAAACAATCTCCGGTAAATCCAAATGCGAATTGATTATAATATAAAAGATAAATTTGATTTTGGATTATTAATTCCTGCCGTTTGTTTATTCGGATTTGGTCTGCTGGCAATTTACAGTTCAACAGTTAACAATCCTCTTGCACAGGGAAATTTTCAAAAGCAGGTTTTTGTCGGTGCCTTCGCTTTAATTGTTTTTTTCATCACATATTCATTACCTACAAAAACATTCAAAGCCATAGCACTGCCCGGATATTTTTTATCCATAATTTTACTCGTCGCAGTTATTTTGATGGGGAAACAGATTTCCGGTTCAAGAAGCTGGTTGGCGATTGGTGCAGTGGGATTTCAGCCATCAGAGCTTGCAAAAATCACAACGATATTGTTCATGGCATCATATCTAAGCAGAGATAATACAGATATAGAATCATTCAAGGATATAGTTATAACTCTGTCAATCGGATTTTTCCCGGTTGTATTAATTTTATTGGAACCGGATCTGGGAACTTCACTTGTTTTTGTCGGGATGATTTTATCTGTGATTTTCTGGAAAGGAATAAGTTCTTTCGCACTGTTCGTTGTTCTTTCACCTGCTTTAATTGCAGTCGCTTCCTTATTTGGATTTATCTATTTCACCGCCGCTTTGTCAATAATACTTGTCGTTCTTCTTTTCTATAAAAGAAATTTTTTCCTTAGTGGTTCAATTTTCGCATTTAATCTTGCTTGTGGATTTTTTGCTGATTATGTTTTTAAAGCTCTTCAGCCGCATCAACAGAAAAGAATCCAGGCTTTCATCGATCCAACGACCGATCCGCTTGGATCAGGATATAATACGATTCAAGCACAAGTTGCGGTCGGATCGGGTGGACTTACAGGTAAAGGTTTTCTCGGCGGAAACCAGACACAACTGCAATATATTCCTGAACAATGGACTGATTTTATTTATTGTGTGATTGGAGAAGAATTCGGTTATATCGGAAGTATAATTTTATTGATCCTGTTTGCTTACCTATTTTTACGCATCCTTAAAATCGCCTATTCAACGAAGGATGAGTTTCTAAGCCTTATAACATTTGGAATACTTTCCGTTTATTTCATTCACTTCCTGATAAATATTGGAATGGTTGTTGGGATTATGCCGGTAATCGGGATTCCTTTACCATTTGTAAGTTATGGAGGGAGCTCATTAATGGTGAATATGTTCATGCTCGGAATAATTTCAAATATTTATCGCACCAGGAAAAACTTTACGTAAACCGATATTACTGATGACAGCCTTCGAAAAACTTCGCATCCAAAACTTAAGTGGAAAATATATTGCAATAGGATTGGATACAGACATTAATAAAATTCCGCAGCATTTAAAATCATTAACAAATCCAGTATTAGAGTTTAACAAATTAATTATTGAGGCAACAAAAGATTTAGCCGCTGCCTATAAAATAAATTTTGCTTTTTACGAAGCTGAAGGTAAAACTGGGATTGAAAATATTGAAAAAACTTTATCTTTTATCCCTTCAAATATTCTTACAATCGCTGATGGCAAAAGGGGAGACATTGGCAATACTTCGGAAATGTATGCTAAAGCAATTTATGATCGCCTGCAATTCGATTCAGCTACTTTAAATCCATATATGGGTGAAGATTCGCTAAAGCCCTTTCTAAACTATAAGGATAAACTTAATTTCATCCTTGCATTAACATCAAACCCGGGCTCAAATGATTTTCAGAAAAGCGAGCAGAAAAAGGGCGGATTTCTTTACCAGTCAGTGATTCAAAAAGTGATCAGGTGGAACACATTCAAAAATTGCGGAATAGTTTTCGGTGCAACTAACCCTGACGAGCTAAAAAGTAATATTGAATCTTTTG
>Ga0137461_1000300_pt1 | contig 11283 bp, 9 predicted proteins | sample EasRivERMGT746_2_FD_104650 | JGI IMG/M metagenome (GOLD analysis project Ga0137461, IMG submission 104650) | Soil microbial communities from meander-bound floodplain in the East River, Colorado, USA - East River MetaG ERMGT746_2 | ecosystem: Environmental > Terrestrial > Soil > Floodplain ... | reverse complement strand
TCGGCCCGCACAAAAATTATCGCGAGCATCGACAGACTATAGATTTGATATCGCAAGCGATCGCTAAGGGAAGAACCGCGCAAATGCGCTATTTCTCCGCTTCTCGCGACAGCACTGGACGGCGCGAAGTCGATCCCTATCATCTCTGGTACGCCGCCGGCGGATTGTACTTAATCGCCTACTGTCACTTGCGTAAAGACGTGCGCCTGTTCGCCGTTGAGCGCATCCGCTCGATCGCGCTCACTGATCATCCGTATCAGATGCCGCTCGGATTCAACGTTCAAGAGTACGTCCAAGACGCGCTCAACGTTATGCGCGGCCGGCGCATCGAAGTCGAACTTGTCTTCTCCAAGAAAGCCGCCGCTTGGGTCAAGGATAAGACTTGGCATCCAAGCCAGGAAACCAAGCTTCTGAAAGACGGCCGGTTGAAGATGATCTTGAAGGTTGCCTATAACGACGAACTGGTCGGGTGGATTCTAAGCTTTGGTGGGCAGGTTCTGGCGGTCGGGCCTGAGGAGATCAAAAAGAGAGTAAAAGATGAAGCCCGGAAGATCCTTGCTGTTTGACCTCGGATGTCAGAAAAATTTTTAGAAGCGTTGACCTCACGTGTCACAAACCGGTTGTAACCTTCCGGTCGTGAGAATAAGGAAGAGCAATGCCATACGTGGATTTGGCGTTTAAGTTGACCGGCAGCACTGTGCCAGTGGATCACGGGTACGCACTCTATTCTGCAATCAGCCGGATTTTGCCGGAGATTCATGGGGCGAAGAATATTGGCGTGCATCCTATCAGGGGCACGTATTCCGGTAACGGTGAATTGATGCTTAGAGATTCTTCGCGATTAGTCATCAGACTGGAAAGCGAACGCATCGGAGAGTTTTTGAAACTGGCCGGTAAAAGATTGGAAATTGACAGCCATACTCTTCGTGTCGGTATCCCGGAGGTTCGTCTTTTGCGCCCGCGGACTTCGCTTTACTCGCGTCTCGTCACAATCAAAGGGTTCATGGAGCCTCCTGCTTTTTTGGAAGCATCGAGACGGCAACTTGAAAAAATCGGAGCCAAGGCAGAAATCCAAGTGGGAGAACGGCGGACGTTTCGAGTAAAGGATAAGCAAGTGGTTGGATTCGAGGTTGCGGCGTTGGAACTCGATACCGAAGACTCTTTGCGCTTACAGGAAAATGGGCTCGGTGGCCGTCGACACATGGGCTGTGGAATATTCGTCGCCCGTTCAAGCGTGTTTTCATCGTGAAATATATTACTTCTAAGAGATTGCTTGCCAAGTCTTACGACCGTGAGAAGTACGGTAATTCGCCACCGGATTACGCACTCTTGCGGCAGCACAGCCGAGATGTAGCCGCAGCCTGCAATGCTTTAGCAGAAACCTTTGGACGTATTGCCTTGTTTAATGCTTGTGTCAATTCGGAAGCTTTCGAGCAATTCCGTTTGGCGCTGAAGACCAACGGTTGGATTCAAGACCTTGGCAAGGCAAACAGCCACTTTCAAAAAATGGTTACGACCGACCCGCAAATTACACAACTTGTACGGCACGAAACCATATCAGGCATGTTGGTCTGGCTTGAGCCGCGATTGCGGCAATGGCTATCTCCTCTTTCAAGTAGCCTGCTTGCATCTGTATGGGGTGCGATCGGGCATCATCGAAAATTTGACGAACGCACCGTGCCCGAGCAGGTGGCTGCATTGAAAGTTCAGATCGCCCACAAAGATTTTGCCGACATCCTTGCAGATATGAGCGCGGACCTGCGGCTCTCAGCGCCGCCTGTAATTGACCGAGATTTGATCATCGCTAGGACTCGCAAAGAGCCTTGTGATCTGGGGGCGCTCGAGTCAATTCGAGATTTACAGGAAATGTTCGAGGACCATGAGCCTCATTTCGCTGGCGAAAGTGAGCGGCGAACGCTCGCGCTTATCAAAGCTTTCGGCATTGTTGCCGATGTTGCGGCCAGTGCGATAGCAGAGCGACATCAGTGGTCAAAAGACTATTCCCTTACCGACTATGTCCACGAGAGTTTCAAGGTTGGATTGGAATCTATTGACCTATCAAAGCTCATTAGCAACTGGGCCTGGAGTCAAATGCCCTCCGGCCGGTCTGACCGCAATGACACATCGTTACCCGTTGGTTTTATTGAGCGAGAATTCCAGAAACAAGTAGCAAATTCTAGTTCATATTTAACCCTCGCTCATGCCGGTTGTGGTTCTGGTAAGAGTTTGGGTGCTTACATGTGGGCTCGCATGTGGTGCGAACAATTCGCTCAAAAGGGGCGGAAGAATTTCCGCTTAATTCTTTGTTTGCCAACAACAGGCACGACAACCGAGCATTTCAAAGACTATGCCCTCGAATCCGGTATCGATGCCAGCTTGGTGCACTCTCGATCTCGTGTTGATTTGAGAGCGATTGCAGAAACAGCGGCACAAGAGGAAGGAGATGAAGCTTCAACGGACGCGGCAAAATTGGCGCAGGCGGCCATTAATTCTGAGCGGGACAAAATTGAATCGCTCGCACTTTGGAGTACGCCACTTGTCGTGACAACTACTGATACTGTACTGGGCTTGATGTCAAATTCTCGCCGCTCCGTTTACAGTTTGCCTGCGATCATGAACAGCGCGATTGTGTTTGATGAAATCCACGCTTTTGACGATCAAATGTTCGGGCATCTGCTCGTGTTTCTGAGACATTTTCCACGTCTGCCCGTGTTACTCATGACCGCTTCATTGCCTGCTGGTCGGCGACATGCAATCGAGACTATACGCCCCGACCTCAAATCTATTGCTGGTCCTGTAGAGTTTGAGTTGCTGGAAAGGTACCTAATAAAAGCTTCCGTCGCCAATGAAGAGGTTTGGCATACTGTTGGAGAATGCCTCCGAGGAGGCGGAAAGGTTTTATGGGTTCGCAATCGTGTTGAATGGGCGAATGGAACATATGAAGAATGTCGGAAACGTTTCCCAAACCTGGCAGTTAATGTTTATCACTCGCGGTTTCGCTATAAAGACCGCAGTGTAAGACATCGCCGCGCAATAGACGACTTTAAAAAGGCTTACGAAGCCACGATACTTGTTGCTACTCAGGTTGCTGAGATGTCATTAGATCTGTCTGCCGACCTATTAATTACGGACATAGCTCCTATTTCATCGCTGATTCAACGGATGGGAAGGCTCAACAGACGTTCGACTCCGGACAACAAGCTACCGCCAAAGCTTGCGCTGATTTGCTCCTTATCGCCGAGTGAACCGAATACTATGCTCCCTTATGAGAAAGCCGGCATTGATACAGCTACCCGCTGGATTCAGCAGCTTATCTCACTTGGTAAGCCTCTTAATCAGCGTGACCTATCCGAAGCTTTCGAGAAATTTAGTGAAGTGAATGAATATAATCTTGGCGAAGCCGAAAAGCGCGCTGTGTTCTTCTCCGGCTTGTGGCGTACAAGGCCGGGATTGACTCGTGATGAAGGATATACGATGAGCGTCATTCTCGAAACGGATTTACAGGTTTGCGATGAGCGAGACAAGTGGGGCCATCCTACGCGCGATTGGCTGCGCAGCCATGAAGTCTCCATTCCAATTAAAGAAGTGGCAATGCAGTGGAAGCGTATTAGGACATTGAGGATTGCACCGAAGGAAATGGTTCAATACGATTTCAACGAAAAGACGAAGGAAGGCACGGGAGCGAAGTGGCGAAAGAGTTAATTTACCGACTGTCCAGTCCCGATTGCACAATTTATCATCGAGCTGCCCTTGGTGGACTCGCCGCAACCATTCGCGCCTGGGGAGATCATTTGCCGGAAGGCATACAAGCCGAATTGGATAGTAACAGCGTTCGCCTAACATGGACCGACGAGATATCGGACCGAGAAGCCCTGCGTCGCATACTTGCTGCGTCATTCAAGCTTACCAATGACAAGTTGATTGATTTGCCCGGTCAAGGAATAGGAACAGCCCAGCATGATTTACGCCTGGCAATTCACAACGGTATTGTTGGTACGTTTCTACAGCATAATAAGATGCGTCCCGGTGAAAAAGAACCGCGTCGAATTAGTTTAAAGGCGGATGATGAAGACGCAAGCGAGCTATTTACTTACAAAGCGATCAACACCTACGCACATCAGAAGGCACAAGGAACCGGACTTCTTGGAGAAAAGCTTAAGGGCAAATGGCCCGTCGTTGCATCGATTCCCCAGTCTGTTGTGCCGGGCGCAATGAGCGGCGCGTTAGAACTCGAGGCCCCTGCAAAGGAGGTTGTCCTACTTCTATTTTTAATGGTTGGATGCTCTATTTTTCTCTTGCGACCGCGTACGTATCAGGAGAAAGCACAGTACTGTCTAATTATCCCCGACGTGATTGACCTCAAAGCTTTCTCGCGGGCGCTACAAAGAATAGTGGTCTCTGGCCCAAATTTGAAGCGATTCAGTAACACGTATCTTGGCCGAGTGGTCGGTGGTGCTGAAGAAGCAGCCCTAAGGTTTCTGCTCGATATTCAGGCTGAAGATGTGAGCAGCGAGCGGAGCGTCTCGGGCTGTTTAGCGATTGCAATGGGCAAGGTCGCTTGGGACGCCAATCAGATCAATAGGAGTATTATCGTCAAACTTAAAAGTGACTATCCTGAAATGGACGTTTTTCGGGCTGCGAATACCTACTTAGGCAAAAGTAAAATCATTAGGTCTAAAAAAGGCGACGGCTATGCACTTCCTGCAAACCCCGTTCCTGAACTGATCGCAGCAAATCTCGCCAACGAACGGCACTGGTGCTTTAATTTTAAAGCACTTGTCAGTGACAAAAAGGAATTTGAGCGAATGAACTATTCACGAGGAGGACTTAAAGCCATGAAGGAAGCAATCAAAGATACGGACGATCAAGTGATCATCCGTTCTTTTCATGAGGCTTGGAGGTTAACCATGGGTGCTTTGGGTGAGCGCTCTCGCCGTGATGGGTTAGACTTCCAAAGACTGGTGGAGGTTGAGCGTGAGCGAATGCGTAACTCTATTCTCCGCTCTAAAACAGCCGACACCCTAGCTGGTTGGTTCCTACGGTTTTGTGCTGACGCGACGAAGGGTAACTCCTTGGGGCCAATACGCGATGAGGTACAACGCGTTCGCAAATTCATTTTTAATCCTCGCAGTTTCGATCGATTTCAAAATCTCTGTCTCTTTGCTCTCGTCAGTTACACAAGCGAGGAAGTCAAAGCAACCACAGAAGGAGGTAATTAATCATGGGGACGAACTATATTTACGGCACAATCCTTACAGGTGAAGGAGTCGCTGCTAATAACCGCGGAGACAATATTGGCAACACAACGACGTTACAGAAAGTGTTTCATCAGGACGATTTGCACACCAGCGTCTCCGCTGAATCAATTCGTTTCGCGCTTAGGTATCGCCTCTAACTCGAGGGTCTGGAGGATAGGCTGAACCGAACTTATGATCCAGAGGTTGGAAAGCTTGATTACAAGGACGAGAAGCGAACAGGTTGGAATCCTAAAGGGGAGGTCTTTATCGACGACGATCTGATGGGATTTATGGACGCCGCTGCAGCAAAAAAAGAAAGCGAAGAGGATGTTGAGGCGGCTGATGCGGCCGGTTTGACAAAGAGCGCAAGGAAAGCCAGACCGAGAGGCAAAACCACTAAGCGGCCGAGTCCACTGGCCATCGGGCGTGCCGTCTCTTTGCGCCCCTATCGCGGCGAAATCTCATTTAACGCTGTCAGTGGGGAGAAAGTAAAGGGTAAACTCTCGCTGTATAATGCCGAGATGCATACGACGGAGTATCAATACTCGTTTGGCCTCAACCTGAATGATGTAATCGATAAGGCAAACATCAGGCACTTGATCGATGCGATTATAGACCCGCCACCAGTAGCAGGGAATCACGCCCGCTTCTCATATGACTTCTCGCCTGCGTCGATTGTCCTCCGTGTTACGGGCACCCATTCATCAAAGATTCAAAACTGCTTTGAACACGATGAAGAGAATCGCACCTATACGGCTCAGCGATTAATCAGTCGTGTCGAGTGCGGTGATATCCCAGCTGGGGAGTTAATCGTTGGCGGCGAACTCTCCTCGACCACAGAGGGAAAACGCTTAAAGGAATTGGGTGTTGCAGTGGTTGCAGGTGTCAGGGTTGCGGGCGATGAAGCGCGCAATCGAATCGCGAAGATAGGTGGAGAGTTTACCGCTGTTAAAAAAGAGTAAAAGGGTGATGTTATGATCGCGCTTCATATAGAAGTCCCTTACGCGAGTTTTCGCAAATCCTTCGCACGGTCTTTTGCGGAGACATACCCCTTGCCACCGCCTGCCACTGTATATGGTATGTTACTTTCGTTAGTTGGCGAACGATTTAGGAAACGACATGAAGGTGTCCAGCTTGCTTTTGCCTATAAGCGTGTCCCGCGAATTGCAACGACTCTGCGGAAGCTCAGCCGCTTCAAATATGGTGTGCCCGGAAAGCAATGGAAATTAGGCAATGCGCCCGACTTCATCGAGACTCTCTGTAATATCGAATTCCTTTGCTGGGTGGACTCATCGCAAGAAAAACGAGCGGGAAGCGATCAGATCCTGGAAGACCGAGTCCGCGAGGCAATTAACTCGCCTTCAACGGTTAATCGTTACGGTGTGCTTTGTTTGGGTTTAAGTGATGATGCTGTTAACGAAGTAGAGCTAATCGATAACATCCAAGGTGAATGGCAGCGACTGCTTCCAAGTGATGCCGGAACTATTGAGTTACCCGTCTGGGTCGATCACGTCGGCTCGATTAATACCCGGTGGCAACGTTATATGTTGGAAACAGAAGCGACGTTACTTACGTCTGAACCTGGAAATAACTTGTGGAAATGGACGCATATAATTCCACCAGATGGCGAGGGGTGAAGCTGGTGCCGAAAAATTCATGGGTGCTGTGACGTCAAAGATTCTCAGGTAGAAAAATGAGCGAACCCGAACCCCTTATTCGTGTCATGGCGCTGCACGCGCTGATGTATTGCGAGCGGCTTTTCTATCTCGAAGAGGTGGAGGAAATTCGGATTGCAGATGCGTCCGTTTATGCCGGACGCAGGCTCCATGAAGAGTTGGCGGCTGATGAAGGGGAGATGGTGAGCTTGGTGCTGGAAAGTGAGACGTTGGGCATAAAAGGAAAAGTTGACTGTCTGCGGCGAAGAAACGGGCAGCTTATTCCTTACGAACACAAGCGCGGACGCGCGTGTAAGGGAGAGGACGGGCCGGAAGCGTGGCCGAGCGATCGGCTTCAGGTGTGCGCGTATACGTTGCTTCTCGAAGAAAACACCGGCACGTCGATCGACGAAGCGAGAATCCGGTATCACGGCGATAATGTAACCGTGCGGGTGGCAATTGACGAAGCAGCACGCGAAAAAGTCCACTGGGCGGTCCGCCGAGTTCGTGAGTTAAGACAATCCGTGCAGAGGCCCCCGGTGACGGACAATGAACGTCTTTGTGTTCACTGTTCGCTGGCTCCGGTGTGCTTGCCAGAAGAGGAGCGTCTGGCAAGGGATCGTGACTGGAAACCGATCCGCTTGTTTCCGAAGGACAAGGAGCGTCAGACGATTCACGTGATCGATCACGGTGCCCGTGTGACGCGGGCCGGGGATACGCTCGCGATAGTTCGGGTCGACAAGACCAAGGAAACCTTGCCGATTCGTGAGGTTGGCGAGTTGGTATTGCATGGAAGCGCGCAGATCACGACTCAAGCGATTCATCTATGCGCCAACCAAGAAGTCGGAGTTCATTGGATGACAGGAGGCGGGCGCTACGTTGGAAGCATCGCAGCCGGCGCCAGCCCGGTGCAGCGGCGGATTCGCCAATATGAAGCGCTTCGCGAGCCGGGATTTTGCTTCAAGTTGGCCAGAAAGCTAGCTTCCGCACGCTCGGCCAGCCAACTAGGGTTCTTGTTACGCGCCTCTCGTGAAAAGGGGCGCGGCGCAGAAATCGACGGCGCTCTTCGAGGTATTCGAGCCGCGCTGCGATCAATGAACCAAACGGAAGGGATAGATAGTTTGCGGGGTTTTGAAGGAGAGGCGGGCAGGCTCTACTTCTCAGCTCTACCGATTTTACTGCGAGATGACTTGGACGACCGCTTGCTCTTTAAAGGCCGCAATCGAAGACCACCGAAAGATTGTTTCAATGCTCTATTGAGTTTCGGTTATGCCTTGCTCTACCGCGATGTAATGCAAGCAACCCTCGCGGTCGGTTTGGAGCCTTCTTTTGGGTTCTACCACACGCCGCGTTCGGCTTCGCATCCTCTCGCGCTCGATCTTATGGAACTTTATCGAGTGCCGCTCTGGGATATGCCGCTCGTCGCGTCAGTAAACCGGTTGCAGTGGAATGCCGATGAAGATTTTACAATTGCCGGCGAGCAAGTATGGCTAAGCGACAGTGGTCGAAAGAAAGCAATCGAAGTCTACGAGCGGCGGAAAGAAGATCAGTGGAAGCATCCGGTAACCGGTTACTCGCTATCGTATGCGAGGTTGATCGAACTTGAGTGCCGGTTGCTTGAAAAAGAATGGTCTGGAGAGCCGGGGCTTTTTGCCAGGATGCGGTTGAGGTGACGCATGGCGGAGGAGAAATTTCTCTATCTCGTTTGTTACGATATCCGCGAGCCCAAGAGGTGGCGCCGTGCATACAAGCTGCTCAAAGGGTACGGCAAGAGTCTTCAATACTCGATATTTGAGTGCAGGATGTCGAGACGCGACTTGGAACGCATGAGATGGGAGCTTGAGAAGGAATTATCGCAAGAAGATAGCCTTATGATCGCGGGCTTGTGTGCAGGTTGCCATTCAAAGGTCATTGCCAGAAACACGAGAAACGAATACCTACAAGAAGAACGGAAGTTTAGAATCGTCGGTGCAGCTTGAGAGTACGAACGGTTCAAGCACCTGTCCGTGTTCGTGACGTTGCTTAAACGACTTGCTCTAACTAAGTCTCGCACAAGCGGAAAATAACTTATCGAAAGGGAAGAGATGCATGAAAGAAAAAATTGTTGGATTTCTCTAATGTTGCAACTGTCGCGAGGTTCGATGTCCAAGGGATTCAATCAAGCCGGGCTGATACTTGAAATGGGCGTAAAAATCTTCCGAACGGACGCTAAGTTAGCAAGGAGCGGTGAAAAAATCTTAGATGCCGAAAGGCGTTGAGCACAAGCACGCGATGGAAGTATCGAGCGGCAACGCCGCCGTGAAAAAATCTTAGATGCCGAAAGGCGTTGAGCACAAAAGTGAAAAATGAAAAAAGGCAGACTCCGAGACCTGTGAAAAAATCTTAGATGCCGAAAGGCGTTGAGCACTCTCTACACGCCTTACACATGGGGTGAGGATGACTGTGAAAAAATCTTAGATGCCGAAAGGCGTTGAGCACATCTTCAGCGGCACATGGGCAAGGGTCTCGGAGAGGTGAAAAAATCTTAGATGCCGAAAGGCGTTGAGCACTGGGAAGCAGGCTTGCAAATAATCTTGATCGCGTTGGGTGAAAAAATCTTAGATGCCGAAAGGCGTTGAGCACAAGCCCACACGGTTGACCGCACGCGAATTGTAAACTTGTGAAAAAATCTTAGATGCCGAAAGGCGTTGAGCACAGGAGCGGCGTCACACGAAAGCGATTCAAGCTCGCCGTGAAAAAATCTTAGATGCCGAAAGGCGTTGAGCACCGCCATTGACCGCCGACCTTTTTGCCCGGCAACAGTGAAAAAATCTTAGATGCCGAAAGGCGTTGAGCACCGGTAGCGCTCGGTCTGCTTCTGCAGAAACTCGTTGTGAAAAAATCTTAGATGCCGAAAGGCGTTGAGCACTTTAAGCTCACTTATGGTTGGAGCAACCTTCGCACTGTGAAAAAATCTTAGATGCCGAAAGGCGTTGAGCACTTGTAGTAGGCCGGCCTGCCCGTAGCGGCAAACCCGTCGTGAAAAAATCTTAGATGCCGAAAGGCGTTGAGCACCACAGATAGGACTAGAATGTTCATGACAACTACCGTGAAAAAATCTTAGATGCCGAAAGGCGTTGAGCACACTCGCCAGCGCGTTCTTGACCGTCTCAAGTTTCAACTTGTGAAAAAATCTTAGATGCCGAAAGGCGTTGAGCACTGAAAAACGCAGGTCTCGTTGGTCGAGTTGCGGGTGTGAAAAAATCTTAGATGCCGAAAGGCGTTGAGCACTCTTTATCAGCACGTGGTAATTGTAAATCGGCACCTTGTGAAAAAATCTTAGATGCCGAAAGGCGTTGAGCACATATATGCCGAGAATTTACGTTCTGTCTTCGAGGATTGTGAAAAAATCTTAGATGCCGAAAGGCGTTGAGCACACGTTGACCTGATATGCGTATCGCGCCGTCCTGCGGAGTGAAAAAATCTTAGATGCCGAAAGGCGTTGAGCACATCCTAGGACAGCCAGGTGTTGATGATCAATTTCGTGAAAAAATCTTAGATGCCGAAAGGCGTTGAGCACCGGCTAAATAAAAAAAGTCGCAAAAAATAGGCGTGGTGAAAAAATCTTAGATGCCGAAAGGCGTTGAGCACCGCTGCTGGCGTTGAAACGCATCTATGAGTTCGAGGTGAAAAAATCTTAGATGCCGAAAGGCGTTGAGCACAGAGCATGTCCAAAACGCAGAACAAAACCAGGCCGTGAAAAAATCTTAGATGCCGAAAGGCGTTGAGCACCACCCCAACCTGTTCGATCGTTACGATACGGTCGATGTGAAAAAATCTTAGATGCCGAAAGGCGTTGAGCACAAGGAGGCGGTGCGCTGCCGTCACTGCGGGCATGAGTGTGAAAAAATCTTAGATGCCGAAAGGCGTTGAGCACAAATATCCACAGCCGCCATCCTCGTCCTGCTCACACGGTGAAAAAATCTTAGATGCCGAAAGGCGTTGAGCACAAAACTATCGGAGTGATACTGCTTGGGTTTGTAATGTGAAAAAATCTTAGATGCCGAAAGGCGTTGAGCACTCCCGTGACTTCGTCCACGGAAGCTTTCAGATTAGGTGAAAAAATCTTAGATGCCGAAAGGCGTTGAGCACTTACCGCCGCTGTAGCATCCGCCGAATTGCCAACCGTGAAAAAATCTTAGATGCCGAAAGGCGTTGAGCACAAGTCAGATTTTTGCACGAACGGCATGGGGGCGGGGTCAGACTTTTATTTCCATACTTTCTTCTAACTCATGAGTGGGGAGTTCTCATCGATTGTCACCACCTCTTACGCCCGCCATTATACTCATCGATCCACTCTTCTGTCAGCCGATCCAGCTCGTCCAACTGCTCCCGTGAATAGCTCTTGGGGG
>Ga0137461_1000299_pt1 | contig 11287 bp, 8 predicted proteins | sample EasRivERMGT746_2_FD_104650 | JGI IMG/M metagenome (GOLD analysis project Ga0137461, IMG submission 104650) | Soil microbial communities from meander-bound floodplain in the East River, Colorado, USA - East River MetaG ERMGT746_2 | ecosystem: Environmental > Terrestrial > Soil > Floodplain ... | reverse complement strand
TGGAGCTCGACTACACCTACAATCCACTGCGCGAAGAACTTTTGCGCGAACCGTTCAAAGTCGAGAACGGTTATCTCACTCCATCCGAGCGGCCGGGTTTAGGTATCGAGTTAAATCCGGACGCGCTCCAACGGTTTGCCTTTGCCGGTTCCGAAGATCTAGCGATTCGGCGGAAAACTTTGGCGTAATATTTCCCCTTTCAGTGCGGCGCTCTCAATGACGCGCAGCTGCGCGCGCTTGTCGTTGTGTCATGCGATGACAAGGAATTGTGAGCGCCCATCGCATTTCAGTTAGTCGATTGTTGTATTCCTGGTAGTACGGGCGTCATCGGTGGTCGCCCCGTTGCTGGCATAATGCTTGCGCTTTTGCCGAGGAGATTATTTCAGATCTCGTGGGAGGCAAGTATGATTAGGCGGTCTTTGCGCTATTTGTCGAAGCAGTCGAAAGTTATTTTTGCTTGGGTAACGCTGCTGACTTTTCTGCTGAGTTCCGCCATACCGGCGGCGGCGGCGATGAACGCGATTCAGGGCGGCGCGCTGCCGCAGCCCTTCCCGCTTTTTCCCGCTGATAACTGGTGGAATCGAGATATCAGTAGCTGGCCAGTGGATGCGAATTCGGCAAATTACATTGCTTTCATCAATAACGGCGGGACGAGACATTTACACCCCGATTTTGGCGGCAATGCGGGGACTGACAATTCGATTTACGGTATGCCCTATGCCGTGGTTACCAATGTGGCCGATGCCGATCTGAAAGCGGTGCAGTTTCAATATTCCAGTGAAAGTGAGGGCGTCAATCACACGACCAACACCAGTTTTCCTTTCTATCCGATTCCACCTGCGGCGATCACCGAGTCGCATTGGGTTGAAGGTGGCAACCCAGGGAACATCGATGAACGTTCGTTCTCCGACCGACATTTGTTGATCGTCGATCGCGACCGTAATTATCTCTACGAGCTCTACAACGTGTTCTATGATTCGACCCAGGCAAAATGGTTAGCGGGTTCCGGGGCGTTCTTCGATATGAACACCAATAACCGCCGGCCCGATACATGGACTTCGGCGGACGCCGCGGGGTTGGCGATCCTACCTGGAATGGTTCGTTACGATGAGTTCAGCGATTCGACGATGCCAGAGATCAAACATGCGTTTCGCGTTACCGTGCGGGCGACCAATGGCTACGTTTATCCCGCTTCCCATCGAGCGGGTTCGACCGCGGGAGCTTTGCCGATGGGCGCTCGTCTACGTTTGAAACCAAACGTGGACGTGACCCAGAAAACCAGCGATCCCAATATCCAGAAAATTTTTCGCGCCATGCAGAAGTATGGTTTGATAGTCGCCGACAATGGCTCGGACATGTACATCACCGGGACCTACGACACCCGCTGGGACAACGGTATTCTCAATCCCGCTTTCGGTAATCTCACGGCCGGCGATTTTGAGGTGATCCAACTCGGTTACAATCCCACCGTGAGCGCGCCGGCATTAGCCTCGGTAAGCGTCAATCCGTCGACGGTGACTGGCGGGCAAGGGACGACGGGAACGGTTAGTTTGACTAGTGCTGCGCCTGTCGGCGGAGTGTTGGTTAGTCTTGCCAATGCGAATCCTGCGGCGACGATTCCCAGTTCTGTCACCGTGCCGGCAGCTGCGAATTCGGTTAATTTTTCCGTGACGACCGCTTCAGTTAGTTCGTCAACGGTCGGTAATCTCACTGCGAGTTACGGTGGCGTAGTTAAATCGACAACGCTGACTGTGAATCCTCCGGCACCAGCGGCGCTTTCGGCATTGACACTTAACCCCACCACCGTGCGCGGCGGGGTCGCATCCACCGGTACGGTTACACTCACGGCGCCAGCGCCGGCCGGCGGTTTGGTTGTCAATTTGTTTAGCAGCAATCCCACGAAAGCGAGCTTGCCGGCGTCGGTGAATGTAACTGCCGGTAGTTTGTCGAAGAGTTTTAGCGTGACAACGGCTGCGGTGAGCAAAAAAACCATCGCGACGATTAGCGCTTCGGCTGCTGGCGTGACGAAAAGTGCCACGCTGACGATCGTCAGAAGATAAGTCGAAAAATTCTCCGCAAAAAAAAGCGCGCTGGGTGAGCTTTTTCACTCAGCGCGCTTTTTTTGCTCGGTTGACTCCATCGGATTTAGCCGATTTCAGTTTTATGTTATTAAAGCTAGCCGCCGTTTGGTGTTGATCGCTCGGTTGCGCTGTCATCTCGATCTAAAAAGATCGAAGACAATCACTTTTCAAAAGTTGTACGGGAATTGAATCCTAACCATAATCACAATTCGATATCAGGGTTTGATCTGCCGGCATTTCGCGTGCCGCGGCGTTGCCTAAACGCGTCGAGTTGTTATGATGCTGCCTTCCTATGTACGAGCAGGATACGATTGCGGCGATTGCTACGCCACCAGGTGAAGGTGGTGTGGCGATCGTGCGCGTGAGCGGCATCGACGCGGAAAGAATCGCGCAGCGAGTATTCAGTCGATCGCGGGGCAAAAACGGCAAACTACGATCGCACATGCTGTACCACGGTAGCATCCGTGATCCGCAGACCGAGAACGTGGTTGACGAAGTGCTGCTCACGATCATGCGCCAGCCGCGCAGCTACACCGGCGAAGATGTTATCGAAGTGCATTGCCATGGCGGAGCGTTTCTCTCACGTCAAATTCTTGGCTTGATACTCGCGCAGGGTGCCCGCCAGGCAGAAGCCGGCGAGTTTACCAAGCGAGCATTTCTCAACGGCAAGCTGGACCTAGCCCAAGCCGAAGCAGTCCTTGATCTGATTCGCGCGCGAACGGCGAAGGGAGCCGAGCTTGCGCTCAACCAAGCGAGCGGGTCGCTATCGAAGCATGTCGGCGAATTGCGCGAAGAGCTTCTCGATATTTTGGTTCAGGTTGAAGCAGCGATCGATTTTCCAGATGAAGAGATTGAACTCCTCCAGCGCCCAAAATTGGTTGGAAAAATTGTTAACCTAGCAGACAAGATCAACGCTATTTCAGCGACTTACGAATGGGGTCGACTCTTCAGAGAAGGCGCTAAGGTGTGTATCTCTGGGCGTCCTAACGTCGGTAAGTCGAGTTTGCTCAATGCCTTGCTCGGCGAACAGCGCGTGATCGTGACGCCGATTCCAGGGACTACCCGAGATGTGATAGAAGAATCAATGAACCTAGATGGCCTGCCGGTTGTGATTTGGGACACCGCGGGAATCCGCGAGACCGGCGATCAAGTTGAGCAATTGGGTGTCGAACTGTCGCATCAGTATTTGGAAAAGGCCGACGCAGTAATCGTGGTGCTCGATGGGTCGCAGCAGTTCGACGTTGAAGACTTGGCGGTGCTCCGCTCGGTCGGCGGCAAAAAACGCTTGGTGGTGATCAACAAAAACGATCTGCCGAAGGCGTTCTCAGTCGATCAGTTTAAGTGCCAGGATGGAGAAGCTGAAGTTGTGCTGGTTTCAGCAAAAACCGGTGATGGCATCGACTCATTAAAAACAGCCCTACGGAATTTGCTCATAAATTTCCAAGCGGAGACCGAGGTAGCTGTGACCAACGTTCGACATCGCAGCGAGTTGATGCGCAGTGCTGAGTCGTTGGAACAAGGGGCAATATCGCTCGGCTCTGGCCTGCCGCCTGAGCTTGCAGCGGTCAATTTGAACGAGGCTCGTGAAGCCCTCGAAGAGATTATCGGTATAGTCAATAATGACGATATTTTAGAACGTATATTCAAAAATTTTTGTGTGGGTAAATAAATATTTAATCTTCCAAAAAATTAAATAAATGGCCAGTGAATTACTAATTTAGCCTTTGTTTCACGTGAAACTATGAAAAGTGAGCAGATATTCGATGTAGTCGTCGTAGGTGCTGGCCATGCCGGCATTGAGGCCTGTTTGGCTGCGGCGCGAATGGGCTGTAGTACGATGATGTTAACCTTGAATCTCGACCACATTGGCCAGATGTCGTGCAATCCGGCGATTGGCGGTATCGGCAAGGGGCATCTGGTTAAGGAGATTGACGCACTTGGCGGTGAGATGGCTCGGGCGATTGACGAAACTGGAATTCAGTTTCGAATTCTTAATACCAAAAAGGGTCCTGCTGTTCGGGCTTCACGGGCCCAAGCGGACAAAGCTCTATATCGTGCGCGCATGAAGCGCGTGTTGGAGAACTGTCCTGGGCTAACGTTGCGTCAAGGAAGCGCAGAGGCTTTACTGGTTGAGGGTGGTGAGGTTAAGGGCGTTGAAACGCAGATCGGCGAAAAATTTTATGGGCGTCGGGTCATTCTCACCACGGGGACTTTTCTTAAGGGTTTGATTCACATTGGCGATCGAAACTTTTCAGCTGGCCGGGCCGGTGACTTTGCCGTCCACGGGCTGAGCGAGTCGCTGGCGAATCTCGGATTCAAAGTGGGCCGATTGAAGACTGGCACTTGCCCCCGTTTGGATAGCCGAACAATAGATTTTAGGCAGCTGGAAGTTCAGCCCGGTGATGAGCCTCCTCGACCTTTCTCGTTCTCCAGTCACGGCGTAACGCAACGCCAAGTTCCCTGTCATATTACCTACACCAATAAGCGAACCCATGAAATAATTCTTGCGGCGATCCATCGCTCGCCGATGTATTCTGGAGTGATCAAAAGCCGGGGGCCACGCTATTGTCCGTCCATTGAGGACAAGATCCATCGGTTCGCGGATAAGGAACGGCACCAGGTTTTTCTGGAGCCTGAAGGTTTGGACACCAATGAGGTTTATCCCAATGGGTTGTCGACCAGCTTGCCGCTCGATGTGCAAATCGACATGGTTCATTCGATCAAGGGGTTGGAACACGCTGAGGTAATGCGACCGGGTTACGCAATCGAGTACGACTATTTCGAACCGACTCAGCTCCAGCCAAGCTTGGAAACGAAGCTGGTCAAGAGGCTCTATCATGCCGGCCAGATTAACGGTACGACCGGCTACGAAGAGGCTGCGGCACAGGGGATCATGGCTGGGATCAACGCTGTGCTTAGCCTACGTAACGAGGAGCCTTTAGTGTTTACTCGCGACCAGGCTTACATTGGGGTGCTCATCGATGATTTGGTGACTAAAGGAACCGACAGTGAACCTTACCGGATGTTTACCTCCAGAGCGGAATATCGACTATTGCTGCGAGAAGACAACGCAGACCTACGATTGACTGAGATCGGTCATAAGATCGGATTAACCAGCGATGAGGCAAATATTCGACTAGTTGCTAAGAAGCGAGCGGTCGAGATGCTAATCAGCCATTTGGATCGCCATCAGGTGACACCTAGTCCAAATATTAACGCTCAGATGGAGTCTTTTGGTTCGGCTCTAATGGATGGGCCAGTTGCACTCTCTCAATTGTTGCGCCGGCCAGAAATTACCATGGAGCGACTTCGAAAGTTAGTTCCAGATATTCCGATCGTAGCACCGGATGTGGAAGCGCAAGCCGAAATCCACATTAAATATGAAGGATATGTTAACCGGCAGTTGGAAATTGTCGAACGTTTTCAAAAAATGGAAAACGTACGACTGCCAGATGACATCGACTACTCAAAGATAAGCGGTCTATCGCGAGAGGTCTGCGAGAAACTAACTCGCATCCAGCCACGCTCCATTGGTCAAGCTTCAAGAATTTCTGGTATTACACCGGTCGCACTTACGCTTCTCTCGTTTTATGTGAAGAAGCGAAAGATCGCAAAGTCTTCCCAACCTCTAGCTTCCTAAATTGATCAAATTTGAGTTCGGTCGTGATCATCTTCCTTTGTTTCACGTGGAACGGAATTAAATGCTTTGAATTCCATAAATTGTGTGATATAAATTGTAACCGCCGTGCTGTGTTTATAAGCTACTAAAACATAAAGAAATTTATCTGTTAAAAATTATCGCCATAGCAAATCAAAAGGGTGGAGTTGGCAAAACCGCCACGTCGATTAACTTAGCCGCTTCGTTAGCGCTCGAGTCGAAGCGCGTGCTGTTAGTCGATCTGGATCCTCAAGGTAATAGCACCACGGGGTTGGGGGTTGATCGTTCGCAGCTTTCGGCAAGCCTCTATAACGTTCTTGATGGCACAAGGTTTATCGGCGAGGTCTTGTGCCAGACCGATCTGCCGCAATTGCTCTTAGTTCCGGCGACCAAGGATTTGGTCGGCGCGGAAGTTGAATTGGTCAGTGCCGATCGGCGCGAATATCGAGTGAAGGAAGCTCTGATATCGGTTACTGCGCACTACGATTACGTTCTGCTCGACTGTCCACCGTCTTTGGGTTTGCTCACTTTGAACGCTCTCACCGCCGCTGATTCGTTGTTGATTCCGATTCAAAGCGAGTACTACGCGCTCGAAGGGCTGAGTGCGATACTGGACACTATGGGTTTGGTGCAAAAGGGATTGAACCCGGCGCTACATTTAGAAGGCATCGTCATCACAATGTTCGATAGCCGCAATCGCTTGTCGCACCAAGTCGTCGAAGAGGTCCGCGCGCACTTTCCCGACAAACTATTCAATACGATTATTCGCCGCAACGTCCGTCTTAGCGAGAGTCCGAGTTACGGTAAACCGATTTGTTTGTATGATCCTGCCTCGACCGGCGCGCAAGATTATCAAGATTTGGCAAAGGAGTTGATCAATCGTGGAGAACACGCTGTCAACGCAGAAAAAGGGCTTGGGTAGAGGGCTCAGTGCGCTGATTCCAACGGCCGCTGAACCGATAGCTCAAACGCCACAAGATAGTTCGCCGAAACAGATCGCTGTCGATCGCATTACCGCGAGCCCCCTTCAGCCGCGGCGCGCGTTCGATGAGGTAAAAATCGAAGAACTGGCGGCATCGATCCGCAACCAGGGTATCATTCAGCCGCTGGTGGTGCGGCCGATGGGCGACGGCTTTGAGCTGATCGCCGGCGAGCGGCGCTGGCGCGCGGCCATGCGCGCCGGTTTAAGCCGGGTGCCGGTGGTGATTCGCAATGCCAGCGATCTCGAGGCGTTGCAACTTGCGCTGGTGGAAAATCTTCAGCGCGAAGATTTGAATGCCATCGAAGAAGCTAGCGGCTATCGCCGGCTCCAAGAAGAATTTCACTGGAGCCAAGAAGAGATGGCGGATAAGGTCGGCAAAAGCCGTCCGGCGATCGCCAATGCGTTGCGTCTGCTTACGCTTCCCACCGAAGTGCAGCAAGAAGTGACGGGCGGTAGACTTCCCGCCGGCCACGCGCGCGCACTATTGGGACTGCACACCGAACCGTTGATTATTTCGGCCTGCCGCGAAGTGATCGCCAAAGGGCTGTCAACGCGCGAAACTGAGAAAATGGTGCGTAACCTTCTTGTCGGACGCAAGCGGCGCGGCCGATTGCCGCTGGTCGATCCGGATCTAAAATCGATCGTCGAAAACTTGCAACGTTCACTGGGAACCCGCGTGCGGCTGTTGCCGAAGGCGCGATCGGCGAAAGGCAAGATTGAGATCGAATACTATACGCTGACGGATCTGGAGCGGATCATTCAGGTGATTACGACGCGGTTCGTGAGCGCGTAGTCACTTTATCAAATTCTCTTTCCCCAACACTTCAGCCAACGATGGAAATTAACTTTCCAACAACGGCTTTAGTTCTGACCATTGGGTCACCGGCGCCGAGCAAGTGTAGTTGTGGCAAACGTAGACAGTTGGTTTGCCATCGATCCCAGTTTTGCTCTCAAGCAGTGGCGAGATTTTTTCCAGATGCTCGCCCGGCTTAGCCAATTGGAGCGTGCAATTCGGTAAGTAGAGAGAATGAATTCCGGCTAAAAGTTCTCTCGTGCGGGAATTTTGCAGATCGCCAATGACGACGATTTCTTTCGGCTTGGCCAAGTAAAAATCCAGCGCGCAGAGCAAATGGGCGAAGCCGAAGGGTTGGCTTTCCATGGCGTCATAATAGGCGCGCAGCACTTTTTCGGCACGCGCGCGATATTCATCTTTCCCGGTGATGTGATGCAAGCGCAGCAAGAGCTGGGTCGCCATGGCGTTTCCCGACGGGATCGAAGCGTCGAAGATCGGTTTCGCGCGACTGATCAACTGTTCATGCGACTTGCCGGTGTAATAAAAGCCGCCGTCTGTATCGTCCCAGAACTCGCGCAGCATGATCTCGCATAACTCAATCGATCGATCCAACAACGAACGGTCGAACAACACTTCATAAACATCGAGCAAGCCGACGGCGAGGAAAGCATAATCGTCAAGATAGCCGAGCAGCTTGGCTTTGCCATCCTTGTAGGTGTGCAGCAAGAAACCGTCGCGAAACAGCTTCGCGAAGATAAAATCGATGGTGCGATTTATCGCTTCGTCATATTCTGGACGCGGCCAAATCTTCATCGCCGCGGCGAACCCCGAAAGCATCAAGCCGTTCCACGCCGTGATGATCTTTTCATCGCGAAAGGGTTTGATTCTCTTTTCCCGTTCGGCGAACAGTTTGCTTTTCGCTAGGGCAATTATCGATTCGATTTTAGTCGGCTCTTTGCGAAAATATTTGCTCGCCTGTTCGACGGTGAGAATCGGGTGGAGAATATTTTTCTCTTCGAAGTTACCATGCTCGCTGACGTCGTAGATCCTGCCGAAAACTGCGCCGGCATCTTCGCCGATCAACCGATTGATCTCATCGGCCGTCCAGACAAAAAACTTACCCTCTTCGCCTTCGCTATCGGCGTCCTGGGTGGAGTAAAATCCACCTTCCGGCTGGAGCATTTCGCGAATGAGATAGCCGCAAGACTCATTGACGACGTTTAGAAATAGCGGGTTTTTGGTGATCGAGTACGCCTGGGCATAGATGCGCACCAGCTGGGCGTTGTCGTAAAGCATTTTCTCAAAGTGGGGCACGAGCCACTTGGCATCGACCGAGTAACGGTGAAATCCGCCGCCGACGTGATCGTAGATGCCACCTTGCGCCATCTTGGTCAGCGTGTGCGTCACCATTTCCAAATAGCGATCGCTGTGCGAGTGGTGATAGTGGCGTAGGAACAGTTCATAGACGCCGGCGTTGGGAAACTTCGGTGCTTGCCCGAGGCCGCCGTTATCCGCGTCGTAGGCACGAGCAACATTCCCGGCACCCTCGGCGAGCACGTTTGGCGAAAACGCTTTTTCGCTCTGCGCCGATTCCGACATGCGCTGTAAAGCGCTCAGGATTTGCGTGACGCTTTTCTCGACATCGGCCGGCCGCTCGCGATACGCTTGATTGACGCCCATCAAGATTCTTGGAAAACCCGGCATGCCGCCGCGATCTTCGGGTGGGAAATAAGTTCCACCGTAGAAGGGCTTACGCTCCGGGGTGAGAAACATGGTCATCGGCCAACCGCCGCGGCCGGTGAGCATCTGCACGGCGCTCATGTAGATTTCATCTAAATCGGGCCGCTCCTCGCGGTCGACTTTGATGTTGACAAACAGTTCATTCATTAGCGCGGCGATTTTCTCGTTCTCAAACGATTCGCGCTCCATCACATGGCACCAGTGGCAGGCGGAGTAGCCAATGCTCAGCAGGATCGGTTTATTTTCTTTTTGAGCTTTCTCGAAAGCATCCTCGCCCCAGGCAAACCAGTCCACCGGATTATTGGCGTGCTGGAGCAAGTAAGGGCTGGTCTCGTGGATCAGCCGATTGGCGTGTTTGTGATCCATTGAGTTCCTGGGGTTAGCGCACTTTCAAGTCGAACGCCACCGGTCCCTTGTCGCCCTTGCGGCTTTGAAATTGCACGGTGTCACCTTCGTTGATGTCCTCGATCTGCACCCGCGGCGCCAAACTGCCGCGATGAAAGAAAACATCTTCGCTGCTGTCGTCCGGTTTGATAAAGCCGAAACCTTTTTCCCGCATGATTTTCTTGATTACACCCGTCATAACGTCACATCTCCTCTGCGCTAAGCGCAGTGTTTGCTTGACAATTCCTTAGCCGCTACCTAACTTGAGCTTGCTTTGTTCATACAACCAAAATCCGCTTGAGTTCAATTCTTTATTACATTACCGGTCATGGCTTCGGCCACGCTGTGCGCTCGCACCAGGTGATGCGCGCGCTCTTGAGCACCGATCCGGATCTGACGATTCATGTCCGCACCAGCGCGCCGCAGTGGCTGTTTGCCAATTCGCCGACGCCGGTGGTCTACTCGCGCCAGACCCTCGATGTGGGAATTGTCCAGCGCGATAGCTTACGCATGGAGATCGCCGAAACACTCGACAGTTGTCAAATGCTCTACCATGGCGCGGGCGATCTGATCGAACAGGAATTAGCATTTATCAGGGCGCACAACATTCAACTCATTGTCGGCGATACGCCGCCGCTGGCTTTTGAGATCGCCGCCCGCGCCGGGCTGCCGTCGGTGTCGATTACCAACTTTACCTGGGATTTTATTTATCGCGCCTATCTCGATGAGTATCCCGGTTTCGTCCCGCTGATCGAGCAGATGACCGCCTGCTATGGTAAAACTTCGCTGGCGCTGACGCTGCCCTATCCGTGCGACACCAGCATGTTTCCCCACCAGCAGGCGATTCCCTGGGTGGCGCGCCGTTCGTCGTTAACTAAGGAGACGGCGCGCGCCAAGTTTGGCTTGCCGCAGTGGAAAACTCTTGTACTGTTGAGTTTCGGCGGTCTTGGTTTCGATCGTATACCGTGGCAGAAGCTCAAACAACAACGGCAGTTCTTATTCGTGGCCACCGGGGATGCGAAACGTTCCGAGGGCAACGTCGTCGTTCTACCCGACACGCAAAGCCAGTATGAAGATTTGGTCTGCGCCGTCGATGCCATCGTCACCAAACCGGGCTACGGCATCGTCGCCGATGTGCTCGCCCATCGCCTACCGATTCTCTACACCGACCGCGGCGAGTTCGCCGAGGTTGCGAAATTGGTTGAAGCGCTGCGCGACTGTGCGACCTGCGAGTACATTTCGCAGCAAGAGCTTCGTGCCGGTAACCTGGCACCGTACTTAACCCGACTATTGAATAGACAGCCACACTGGCCCGCCATTGACTTAAGCGGCGCCCAAGTGGCTGCTAGCAAGATTCTGGAGATGCTCGATCAGGTGTAGGTGTCATAGTCCGCCATCCTTTGCCTAATTGCTTCTCAATCCCTTGACCCCTTTTGTTCACGGGACTAGCATCGGGGCTTCGTTGCTAAGCTAGCTAATCCGGCTAGCAGCCCGTGGTAGAAGTCCGATTTTTACAAAACCACGGCATCGGCTCGAAGCGATGACTTGGGATCTCAAATAGTCTTAGATCGTATCTTCGGCGGCGATGAGCGGTCATTTGGTCGCGCAGTAGTACCCACAGAGTGAAACAGAAAGCCCCTACGGCGGCC
>Ga0137461_1000298_pt1 | contig 11299 bp, 13 predicted proteins | sample EasRivERMGT746_2_FD_104650 | JGI IMG/M metagenome (GOLD analysis project Ga0137461, IMG submission 104650) | Soil microbial communities from meander-bound floodplain in the East River, Colorado, USA - East River MetaG ERMGT746_2 | ecosystem: Environmental > Terrestrial > Soil > Floodplain ... | reverse complement strand
GCTGTTGCAACCGGCACCGCCATTCCTTCGACGAGAACACCCATGCTGTCCGTTCGGCCCAAACAAGTGCTTAATAGCGTGCGCAATCAAGGTTTGGTGTTGCCGCAGCAGATCACTGTCAACTGCGCGACCAATCCGGCGGTAGTCCAGCTTATCCGCAACGGCACTGTCTCACCTTCTGTCTGGTCGGACGTGGACGCCAACAGCATGGCAGAGTATTCGGTCAGCGCCACCACCATCACAGGCGGTCAGACGGTTTACTCGTGCATGGTGGGCAAGGACGCTGCCGGAGTGTTTCCGATAAATGGTGATGCACTGGGTCGCATCATAGGCGCTTATTCTCACCTTCTGCCCACCAATCCGGCGGACATGTTTACCTTGGTGGTGAACTCTTTGAACGCCAACGCCACCACGTCGCTGGGGCTTAACTGGAAAGAAATTCGTTGAAGAATTCCGGGTATTGTATACAATACCCGGAATGAGCTACGAGGCGATAGACGATCCGGTGCTCCTGCTGCCGCGAGTCGGGGACGTGCATGGCACGCTCCAGCGCCTTGGTTTTGCCGGTTACACCGGCAAGCGGATGCAGTATTACCGCCAGTTTGTTCCGCTGTTTGAGGGAGGGGTGAAGGCGCAGTTTGTCAGCCGGAACATCAGCCACATCAGCATTGTCATCCTGCTTGATGACCTACAGGAGCATGGCAGGTTATGGGTCAAGTACGGCTACCCGGAGCGCTATGCCAAAGGCAAGAAGATCATCGAGGGCTTCAAGCCGCTGGTCAGTGAGGAAACCTACTTCACGATCAACGTTCACCCGGATCGCGAACTGCGCGAAACCGAGAAGTCGCTGGCCTTTGTCATCAACTGCGTGAAGACCAAGCGCATCGACACGTCGTTTGATGTAGACAGTGAAGAAGGCGTCACTAAGAAGGAGTTGCCGCCGTGGGAAGCCGTCGTCATGGCGGTGCAGCAGACTTTTGCCAGTCCGCGTGTGCGCATGACCGGCGAGTGGTTCATTGAACAGGTGTCGGAACCACAACCGGATTTTGAGAAGCTAGACCTGCGGCGTGTCCGCTTCGCCGGGAAGGGGCGACTTCCCAACTTCGACCGTCGACCGGTACTCCGGCAGGCTGGTGTCCGGCCACGCGGCATTAACGGTCGCAATCGTTGACCACTCTGGGTAGTTTTTGGCGGCGTGGGCGTGCGGGAAGGAGTAGAGCTTCATGAACTTCACTGGAAAGATGCGCTTCTTTTCAAACCACTGCTGCACGAAATCCCTGAACCGCGTGGCGAAGTCATCCTTTTCCGGGGGAAAGTAAGTGCGGGCCACGATGAAGGCACCACGGCCAAGGTCGATGACATCGTAGCCGACGCCGTAGGGATGAAATCTCCAGAGGGCGTTGTACATGTCCGTGTGCCAGTCGGTCGTGTCCGCGTAATGCGCCAGCATCACTTCCGGGCTGGGTTCTTCCTCACTTTCCTTGAGCGGCCCCAGCCGCGCCGTCTCGAACTGGATGGTCGGGTCTTTGCGCAGCCTGCCGAAGATTTCAAATTTGAAGATCGACAGGCCACATTCCTGTGCCCAGTCAGTGAACCATTTTTGCGCTTGTTCGCGCCAGTCGATTTGCTGGCCGTACTTGAGCACGTTGGCGTAGCCGGTGGGCAGAGGCAGGGATGTTTCGCGTTGGCAGTGGATCGTCCAGATGAAGTTGTCTTTGAAGCCTGTTTCGCGATTCATGGTTTGAAACATGCCGGGGCGTTTTGAAATGCGTATGTCGGGATAGTAGGGAGCCAGTTTGCGGCGCAGCAGGCTCTCAATTTTTTCCTCGCTGGGCTGTTGTGTGTAGCGCTCCGGGTGGGTGTAGATGTCGGGGTCATCCGGGTCTTCGCTTTCGTACTGCATTCCGAACAGTTCGTTCTTCAGTTTGTAGCCGCGCCCCTCGACTTCCTGTTTGATCCACACCCGCACTTGATCCATCGAGTGACCGTCGATCTGCCACGCTTGTTCGCCGCCGTGGAGGTCGAGGCCGCCGCGTGGGTGCTCCATCAGGGTGGCCGCGTAGTAGCTGGAAACGAATTGGCCTTTGTCCTTGAATGAGGTTTTGGCCGGGGCATCCGCGTGGGTCATGTCGTAAAACTGTACGGTGGGGTGGTAGGTGGGCGGTTCTGGCTTGCCCTTTGCGTCGTAGCTGGTGCCGTGGGAGGGTTCATCAAAGACCAGCTTCACCCGGAACGGGCGCTGGTTGTGATTGATGAAGCGCATCTCGACCGGTGTGCTGCGCTCGCGGGCAAAACGCTCGATGTTGGTTGACGGATCGTCGGGGTCATCGGCTTCGCGTAAGGGTGCGGTTTTGACGGCGTTGACGGCGATGATCCAGCGCACGGCATCCTCAAAGGATTGGCACATCTGACGTTCGTTGTCGCGGAATCCGGCGCTGGCAAACCAGCGGTGGGTATTCCAGTAGGCGATGTTCTCCGGCGTCATCGTCTCCTTGGGCATGTTCGCCATGTCGTCGTAGGTGATCTCGCCGATGAACGCGTGATAGCCGCCGGTACCCATCGGTGTGTTATGACTGGCGACACGCACGCCTTCAGGAGCCTTTTTGTAGACGTTCCAGTGCTGACCTTCGGATTCGATCTCGTAGCCGGGGAAGCCGCTGGTGGTCAGGCGCTCAAGCTCGCCGTGGACATTGAAGTCCTCGTCAGCTTCCAGCAGCCGGTTGGCAATGGTGCGTGCCGTCACGCTTTAACTATCGTTTCCCTGCTGTAGTTAGAACGGTATGAAACAAAACGCCAAACAGATCGTTGCTGCGCTTCTGGAGTACGGGATTGATTCCGACGCGCCTCGTCCCGGCAGTCCCAACGACCCGTGGCGCAAAGGCGGTATGATGAAGGTCAGCCTGAAGAAGATGGATTTTACCGGTAAGCGCCCCGGTGAAGTGCTCAAGCCGGAACCGGATGATGAGGAAGAAAAGGCCGCGCCCGCCACGCCCAGCCGGTTCAAGTGGAAGCCAACCAGCGAGTCGTTGAAGGAGTTGTTGAAAGACTAGCGATGGAATCCCGCGCCCAAACCGTTGTAGACACACTGCTGGAAGTCCGGTGGACTGATCCTATGCCGCCGAAGCCGATGTTTACCGACACGGACACGGAGATAGATTATTACACGCGCAATCCCTTCATGGCGTGGACGCACGCGGCGGACATCGGGCATCACCCCAAGCTCTGGAACGCGGTTAAGGGCAGTGTTTATGAACCGATGTACCGGAAGAAGTTTGGCCACACGATGAATGAGGATCGGTCGCCGCGCATGAAGGCGCTCAAAGCCGGGCGAGTGGAGTTGGACGATGCGGAGCGCAAGGAAGTGATGCGCCGCAAGGCGGTCTGGCACCACGGCCCGAAGGGCAGCCCGACTCCGGCGGTATGGAAGTCTGAAGTCAGGGGCAAGACCTATTACGTCTGCAACACGCACCGGGCGGCGCAGGTGAAGCCGACGCTCAAGGGAGCGATTCGGGCGTTTGATTTTATCAAGACGACATCGTGAGTGAGCTTGTAAACATGTTATTGGAAGCGGATGCCGACTGGTCGCCCACGTGGCAGCCCACGCCGGAGATACTGGCTTGGTTCCGAAACTTCCTCAACCGCACCCGGCCCGGCGTCTGGGTGGCTCCCGGCAGCGGCCAGATTTACAAAATCAATCCGCAGTCCAAGACGATGATGCTGATTCACGGCAGTCCCAATGACCCGAAGCACTGGCACGACAAAAACAAGAAGACGATGGCGGCGCTGGGCTGGACGGTATTGGACGGCCCCGACGATCACCCGGATCAGATGGCGTTTGCCGAGCACACGACGCCCACGGAGATTGCGAACGAGTTGTTCGAGGAAGCCAGTGATCCGTTTACAAAGACAAACGTTACTTTGCAGTACCGGCCCTTCACGGTGAACGATGACTGGATATGGTTTTGGGTGCTTCTGCCGAACGACCGGAGCAAGTCGTTGGCGAATGGACAGGAGGACAGCCGGGCATCGGCTGCCGTCGCTGCCCGCCGGAGCGCCCGTAAACTGAACGTGGTCATCTCGGCCATTGACGTTCTCAAACCACGCACCACATGAGCAAATACGTTAACATCACTTACGACCGCCGCGTTCCGCAGGCACGGATGCAGCGCACGATCAACAACGTGGTGCCTTTCCCGGTGCCGCCGACGGTTTACTACTTAATTTCCGGCACCTACGCCTCCGACGGCACAACCGGGGCCACGGCGTTCGGCGGCGAGACGTTCTTTGTCGCCAACGGCATCGACACGACACTGGCGGATGCCGGTAATGGCTACTGGGAGTTCCTTGTGCCGAGCGGCTGGAGCGGCGCTGTTACCCCGGTGTCCTACATCGCTGATCCGGGGAACTTCGTCTTTGCGAACGTCACGGCTGACCAGCCGGACAACAATTTCAACCTGCCCAAGCCGTTTCTGACGAACGCCGATCCGACACTGGACTGGAGCTTCTGGGTCTTGCCGCTGCCTAATCGCTGGATTGTTTACGCGCAGAACCCTGACGATCTCACCTACTCAGTTTATGGCACCACGGCGGGCACCGTCACTAATCTCGACACCACACCCAACACAGGCACGTACTACCATATCCGGGGCGTGGACGTGAACACTGACTGGGCGACGCTCCGGTCGGACGACGTGCAGACCTCGCCGCCGTCACCGCCGCTCATCGGCCTCAGTGGCAGTGTTTACAATGGTCTTTACGGAGGCACCGGCATTCCGGCCAATCTGTTCGTCGACACGGTGGGCACCATCAACGCGGACGGTGGCGGCAACTGGATCACCAGCGTCGTATCGCCGTTTACGGGCGCAGTCTACCCGGTCGACGTAACCGGCGGCACCTACAGCCCGGTCTTTCGTTCCTACGTCGGCGAAGTCAGCGACCAGTTCAATCAGGACTTTGTGTTCTGGGACGAGACGCCGGTCTATCAGGCCAGCGCCGTTGTTTGGGACAGCGTTACCGGCACCGGGTTCGCCGCTGTGGGCGTGGAATTCCTTGCCAACGGCTCAACGGTGGGAACTTTCGCCGCTAATCCGCTCACGGGCAGCACGCCCGGCGTCGACTTTTATCGGGGCGCGGAGGCCACACTCATTCCACACTACACAGGTGGCAGCTTCTCGCCGACCTCGTTCGTGCAGTCAAGCGTGGACACCAGCTTCAGTCAGTTGTTTACGTTCATCGGCACAGCGACACCGCTCGACTGCCCGGTACCCGGTGCTTTGTTTACGATTGGAATGCCGACGCCGAACGCCGTGTCACGCGGGGTCGTCGATACGGTCAACGACCTGCTCTGGTACTGCGACGATTCCTTCGACAATGTTTACTACGTCGACATCACGCACGGAACTTACGTCGGGTCGATTGTGCTTTCACCGGCCACGTCCGGCCAGAGTGCGATTGACTACGAACCGCTCAGCCACAAGGTCGTGGTCATGGCGTGGTCGGGCAGCATTCACGTTATCGACCCGGATGCCAAGACGCAGGCCACAGTGCCCGGTATCAAGCTGACTGATCCCGGTTTCCACATGCTCACGCACGACGACGCGGGCACGGTCTACGCGTCGGACAGTCGGCAGACCAGCACCGGCAGTATTTGGGCGATCTATCCGGCGGCAGGCACGCTCATCAAGACCACGAAGCAGATTGTAGCCACGGATTCGATTTGCTGGGCTTCAAACATCAACCGGCTGTTCATCAACCAAGGCGGCGCATTCGCGCCTTCGTTTGTTTTGTTTGATCCAGCGACGGAGACGTTTGCTTCCAGCGTGCTCACCAATCCGCTGCTTTCGTTCCGTTACGAAAACTTCTACATCCCGTCACTGGGTCACGTGCTGGAGAGTTACGACGGTGGTCAGGCCAGCGCGGTCATCGACATCTCGCAGGGCACTGACGCGATCATCGTGGACACGATCCCGCCGAGGCGCGTCAGCAACGCGACGATTGATACCTGCCACGACCGGCTGTTTGTCACGGCTGGCAACTTCGATGTCTACGAGATCAGCCTTGATGGCAGTTACACGACGCTGAACATTTTCGACGACAACGGAAATGGCATCAGCCCGAACAGCCTCAATCACTCGCGTACGACCAACTACGTCTACTACACCGATTACAACGACAACGGCACGATCCACACGCTCAAGGCAACGACGCAGAGCGGCAGCGTGGGCGGCATGATCTGGCTGGTCGATCAGGGCGTCACACCGGATTTCACAGGTGGTTTTGCCGCAGCATCCGGTGGCACTGGCTGGTTCAGCGGCAGCGCGGTGGGCGACGCAAACAATCCGTTTCAGGGTTACAACCCGGAGTTTTCCGCCAGTCTGGTCAACATCGACGCGCCGTATCCGATCACCATGTGGGTGAGCTTCTACGGCTCGATGCAGGACACCGGCACCATCGACCAGCCCAGCCAGTACTCGCTCTACGCCGAGACGGCGGGCGTCGTTTTTGCCACGTATACCAATAGTGGCACCTACGGCAACTTCAACGGCACGATCACGCTGTATGGAACGGTGGGAACTGGCGTGAACGCCTTCGACGTGAGCTTGAACTCCTTCGCGGGCGGCAACTTTACTGTTGATCCTTGCAACACTTACGTTTCAAGTCAGTTAACCTGTGAGATCACGGTGCCACAGGTCACGGTTAGTAACGAACGCGTGCTTCTGACGCGGGCGGGTGCGTTCGCCTTGGACTTCTTGATTACCACCACCAGCGGCTTTTTCGCCGTGCGGGATTCACTCGGTGTGACGACGATCTATCCTGACGGTGCGGCGACGCTCGACTTCGCCATCACCGAGGTCAACGTCTGGCCGTGCTACTCGGCGACCAACTCGACGCCTTATGGCAGTATAACCTCACTGGAGGCCAACGGCATTCAGGGCTTCTCCGGTGGTCTGGATGTGACGGCGTTGACGCAGTTGACCACGTTGGTTGCGGTAGGTTGCGGCCTCAACGATGTAAACATCACCGGACTAACGCAGTTGACGACGATCACACTGAACAGCAACCTTCTGGGTACGTCGGAAGTTGATGCGGTGCTGGTCGCGGCGGATAACGCCGGAGCCGTTGGTGGCGTGATGGATGTGTCTTCCAACACTGGCCCACCGGGAGCACCGGGCCTCGCCGCCAAGGCTAGTTTGGAAGGCAAGGGCTGGTCTGTGTTTGTTTAACGCTGGCGAGATACTGGCGCTGCGCTTCGAGCTTGGATTGCTTGCGCTGCGCCAGCATCTCTGTGGCCTGTTGGCGTAAACGCCAGCAGGTGAACTGGGCGCAGCCGCGCACGGACGCGTCTTTGTCTTTCCGGCTGGTTTTTGCTTCACGAATCTCCTTCGTGAGCGCGGCGTAGTTCTCTTTCCACGCGGTGCGCCACACGAGATAGGCGGCCTTGGTGGTGAATCCGTTTTTGATGATGTCGGTGTTTGTCATAGCAGTTTTAGTCTGGTGATGAACTTGGGAATTTGAGACTTGACTGTCGGGCCAAATCCCAAAGCGGTGATCGTCGGGCGGCCATCAAAGAAGTTGGCGCAACCGGAGTCGACGACGAGAAAGGTTGGAAGGCCCGCTTGTTCCGCTTCCGCTTTGGCGCGGATGAGGGCGGTCAAACTGGCTTGAAGGCACACCTTGGTTCCGGGCAGATCAGCGGCATACGCCGCTGCTGCAACTGAATCCTGTTTCTGAGCTTCAAGGAACACACCAAGAGCCGCATGTGCCGCTTGAGAGCACAATTTACCAGATGACATTCCGATGTCGTTTCTAAGTATCGTCCAAATTTTTAACATAGAAGGTAGTTAGGTAAGTATGAATTGGTACGTTTACGCGCTAGTTGACCCGCGCACAACAAAACCGTTTTATGTCGGCAAAGGCAGACGACGGCGAGCCAGTTGGCACCTGAGAACTCGAACAGATGTGAACCGGCCTAAGAGCAGTATGATCGCAGCTATTCGCCGCGCCGGGCTTGAACCTGAACTCCGTTATCTGCACCAAGGGCTGTCTGAACAAGAAGCTTTCGCCAATGAAATCAGATGGATCGCCCACTACGGCAGACGACCTGATGGCCCGTTGACAAATCTGTCTGATGGTGGTGAAGGACAGTCTGGTTTTAAGCCTGCACCAGAAACTTGTGCAAAAATAGCGAACAGCATGGGTGGCACCAAAAATCATTTTTACGGCAAACACCACAGCAAAGCAGCGCTTGCCAAAATAGGCAGTGTAAACAAAGGCAAGCGACTCAGCAAAGCTTGGCGAAAGAAATTGAGCGTGGCGCTTAAAGGAAAGCAAAAATCGTCCGAACACTGTCGAAGAATCAGCAGAGCACTCAAGGGCAAAAAGCGCACAAAAGCGCACGCTCAACACCTAGCCGAAGCCAACCGGGGCAAAACTCTTTCCGCAGCTACACGAAATAAGTTGAGCATGGCGCTCACAGGCAGGCAAAAATCGAAAACTACTCGACGGCGAATGAGTGTTGGAATGAGTCAGTCGTGGGCTAAAAGAAAAGGCAAGACGTAGAGACACGATCTCCGAAGGGGATTCGAGGATCGTCCGACTTTCTAAAACCTACGTCTCTTTCATTGGCGAAACTGTATACGACCACTTGCTGACTGTCAAGCAGGTATTTTTCCGTTCTTTCAGGCATGGTCACATACACCGTGGATCACCCAATGCCGTCGGTTGAACTGGTCACCAAGATCGCCAGTGTGGAGGGCTACATGGGTTCCAGTGAGCAGCGGGCCTTCATGTACCATCTGGGCATGGTCAGCAAGACAGCGGCGGAGATCGGCACCTATTGCGGGATGTCGGCAGTCTTGGTCGGGCTGGGCATGAAGAACACCGGCAGGTATTACTGCATCGACACCTTCGAGTCCTCGAACGCAGAACTGAAGAAGCGCAACACCCTTGACACGTGGCAGGCCAACATGCTCCAGCATGGGTTGGAGCATACGTGCATTCCGATCAAGGGCTGGGCGCACGATCTGGCGGTTTATGCGCAGGTGCCCGGCGACCTCGACTTTGTATACGTCGATGGCGACCACGAAACCAAGTCCGTGCTGTGTGATGGCTTGATGTACCGCAGCAAGGTTCGTCCGAACGGCTTGCTTTGTTTTCACGACACACCGTGGGTCACGGTGAAGGCGGCGGTGGATCAGTTGCTCAAAATGGAGTTGATGACGCTGGTGCGTGTGATAAACGACTTCACGGTTTGCCGGGTCACCGATTATCAAAACAGCGCCGCCCGCGAACTGCTGGCTACTCTGCTGGCCGAACGCGGTAAAACAGTATAGGACGTTTGTTTACGGTGTCGCTGCTGAGGGTCACGTTGGTCACATTGTAAACAACTGCCATCGGCCACCAGTTGACCAGATTGGTGCTGGCGTCGATCTGGTAGTTGCCATTCAAATTGGTGAATATCCACGTGGGCGTGGGCGTGGGCGTGGGCGTGGGTGCAGGCACGACCGCCGACAGGACGCGTGGTGCGGCGGCAGACACGGCCTTGGGTGATTCAATTTTGGCCGCCTTGCGCAACTTGGGCATCGGCGGCAGTGGCGGCGTGCTGCTGGGCGGTGGCGTGCTGGACGGTGGCGTCGATGTCGTGCATCCGGCCAGCAACACCAGCACCATCAGCGAAAATAGAATGAGTTTTTTCACATCAATAAATCCTTGGCGACCTCGATCTTGATGCTCCGGTCGGTTTTGCCTCTGACTTCGAGGCCGGGCGTGATGGTCAGTTTGCTGGGAATGATTCCATGCAGGGCGAGCAGCGCGTCGATCTCGGCTTTGGCTTTAGGGTAGGTCGTGTTCTTGTGGAACACTTGGAAGGTGAGCGCCAAGCCCTGCGGTCGCGGGAAAGCGTTCCCGTACTGATCGTGCAGATCAATGAGCAGGTCAGGCAGTGCTTCCGCGAGCGTCATGCTTTAACTACCTTCTGGATTTAATCCGATCATGTCGTCGACGTGCCGCCATTCCATTTTTGCGCCGCACGCATTGCATTCCTGTGCATCAAGATCGTCTTCGTCGTTGGGTTCGATGCCGTTGAAGCCGACGGCGAGGTAGGTGAAGTCATCCATCACCGGGCCTTCGTGTTTACACTTTGGACAGCGCACGATGGGGTTGTCGCGTGGTTCGCTGGACACCAACTCCATCTTCCAAGGCACCTGCACGTCACGCGGGGTGAGACGGTCGATGTGATACTTCGGGTTGTCCGGGTCTTGCATCTGCTCGATGGAGTCTTTGAGACACTGGAAGTCGGTCAGGGTGAAATCTTCACCGACGGTGAACAGGATAGTTGGCGAAGGCACGCGCAGGCTCACGCTGTTCCAGATGTCGAACGGCAGACCGCGCTCCAACAATCTGCGGTAGTCGATCTCCGGGCCGATCTCAACCACGATGTGACCTTTTACCAGCGCGGGGGCCACGAGGCTTTCGTAGCGCCACAGGGCGTCGGAGACACGAAGCAGACATTCCAGCACCGGGGTCAGTTTTCGGCGGTTATGGGCACGTTCCAGTGCCGATTTGGTGCTTTCAAACAGGTCGCTAACGATAACCGTCGTTGGCCAGTTAAGCGTAGTAGCCCACTCGGAAATGCGGTGTGCGTAGCTCGAAGCGGCTTTCCCGTTTATCTTCAAGTAGATACCCGGAACAGTATCAACAGGATTGTATACGTTTCCGACCGCAAAGCCAAGGGATTCAGATACTTCTACAGAGTTGTCAACAAGATTGTTAACATCGTGAATTCGATTGGCTGCCACGTGGATGGCCAGCCGATCTGTGCCGTTAAGATTGCCGAGGTCTGTGAGCGGTGCCCAGCGCACCTTGGTCACGTCTCCACCGCCGGGGCGTCCTTCAGTGCCGGGTTCAACCACGGCGTAGAATAAGGTGACGGGGAGCTTGCGGGCGGCGTGGTCGGCGAGGAACAACGGCTCTGGTTCAACGTCCAGACCAGCTTCCTCTTTGACCTCACGTTTGACAGCTTGCTCGTGCGTCTCACTGCCGTTGGCGTGGCCGCCGGGAATGCTCCAGCGTCCGATCTCGTCGGCGACCAGCAGCGCCTCGATGCCGCTTTCACCGGGTCGCATTACAACGCACAGATTCGACTGGTCGTCGGTTTCTGCCATCCGGTTAATCAGTTGCTCTGCGTTCATACTGGTGTCGGCAGATTAAGCCCAAGCACTTCCGGCATCCAGAAGTCTTCGTGGGCGGTGTACAGTCCAGCTTCCACCATCCACGGCTGGCAGGTCATGATGACCGGCGT
>Ga0137461_1000297_pt1 | contig 11308 bp, 10 predicted proteins | sample EasRivERMGT746_2_FD_104650 | JGI IMG/M metagenome (GOLD analysis project Ga0137461, IMG submission 104650) | Soil microbial communities from meander-bound floodplain in the East River, Colorado, USA - East River MetaG ERMGT746_2 | ecosystem: Environmental > Terrestrial > Soil > Floodplain ... | reverse complement strand
GCGCAGGGCCCCGCTTCCCTCCTTTGCCGCCCAACGAGTGGCAGGTTTGACACTGTTTCTCACGAAAGAGCCGTTCACCTGTTGCCGCGTCTCCGGGAGCATCGAAAGAGCCGATGTAGTATAAAAAAGACAGCAGGCTCGCCATTTCCGGCGCTTTGAACAGCGGACGCGACGCGCGCCGTTGTTCAATCACATGCGCCATGCCCGGCGAGTGATTCCACATCACGCCGGCAATATCGAGCAGCGAACGTTTCAAGATGCCTTGACCGAGGTCGGGACCGCCGACACCGCCGACGCCGTTGATCGCGTGGCAGCGCAAACAACCTTTTTCAGAAAAAAGTTGGCTGCCCTCTAAAGGATTGCCCGGTAAAATCGCCGAGCCGGCTTCGGCCGCCTCGACCGGCGCACACGGTTCGCGCACCGATACGAACAACAGAGACAAGGCGATGAAGAGCAGACTAATCTTCACGCTTCCTCCCATGCACGGCAACGCCCCAGAAAACATAAAAGACCACACCCATGAAGACGATAAAAATCGGTATCGCCACCAGCGATATTCCGACCGAGGCTTGGACGACGTCGTCCAAGCGCCAGGAAGCAACGATCAGATGCACGATCCAGACGATGATTCCCCCGACCAGAACAAAGGCGCCGCCCAACCACACCCATTGTAACGTTCTGACTAAGCGCTCCGATACCGGCGGCTCATGTGCCATACGATCCTCTTGTTGCTACGCTAAACTTTTTCCTCGGCTTCGCTTGGAAGATAGCTGACGATTCTTTCTTCAACTTCTTTCAGACTCGATTCCCGCCCTTCGCGAATTTCCCAAATCGAAATGATCGGAAAAAACTTGGTGAACAAAAGATAAAACAGCGCGAACAGACCCAAGCTGCCGGCGGTTTCGCCCCACTCCACCCAGGTCGGCGCGTAGATTCCTTGCGGGAACGGCAGTCGCGGAAAAGACAAAGTGGGCACGACGATGATAAAGCGTTCAAGCCACATGCCAATGATGATGGAAAGCGACGCGAACAGAACTTTACCCACGGTGTGCTGCTTTAAACTCGTCAAGCACAAAAGCGGAATGACGAAGTTACACAGCACCATGGACCAGAAAAACGGCCAGAAAGGCCCGGTGAACTTGGCCCAGAAAACTTTCATCTCCTCCGGTTCCGCGCCGTAATAACCCGTCAGGTATTCCGCGAAGGTGAAATAAAACCACAGCAGCGCCATGATCAGCAAGAGTTGGCCGAGATAGCGGAAGTGGATCGGTTTTAGATAATATTGCAACCCGTAGGCCTTGCGGAAAATGATCATCGTCACGATCAGGCCGGCGATGCCGGAGAAAATCGCGCCGACCACGAAGTAAGGGCCAAAAATAGTGGAATGCCACGCCGGCTGAAGGGTCATGGAGAAAACGAACGACACCACCGAGTGCACCGAGATGGCGATGGGAATAACTAAGACCGCCATAATGGCGATGGCGCGATTGAGAACCTTTTTCTGGTGCTCCGTCCCAGTCCAGCCCAGCGCTAAGACACTGTAAAGCAACTTCCGTTTGCCGAGACGATCGCGCAGGATGGCGATGTCCGGAATCATCGGCAAATAAAGATAAGTCAGACTGGCGGTCAAATAGGCGCTGATGCTAGTCGCGTCCCAAAGCAGCGGCGACTGATAACGGCCGTGGCGCAAGACATTCATCATGCGATCGGGCCGGCCCAAGTCGATCAGGATCTGGCCGGCGCCGATGAAGATCACCATGCAAGTGATCACTTCCGCCATGCGCGTGATCGGCCGGCGCCACTCGGCTTTCGATAAGCGCAGAATCGCCGATATCAGCGTGCCGGCGTGGCTGATGCCGATGAAAAAGACGAAATTGGTCACGTAGAATCCCCAGCCGACCGGTTGGTGCAGGCCGGTCACGCCTAAGCCTTGAGTGAACTGCACCGAGTAGGCGATCGCGCCCCACAAGATCAAGACACACAGACCCGCCACTGCCCAATAGAAACCTCGCCCGCTGCGCTCGATCGGCGCGAGTAAAATATCTTCGTGATCGTCGCGCATCTCAGCCACCGCCTTCGCCCTCCGTCAGATAAATCACCTTGGGCTTGGTGCCCAACTCTTCTTGCAGTTTGAAAGCCCGCGGGCTGCGCGCCAGTTGCGCGACCTCGCTGGCGGGATCGGCGAGATCGCCGAAGACGATCGCCTTGGCGGGACAAGCTTCGGCGCATGCGGGAACATACTCTGCTGGATCGAACTCGCGTTTTTCCGCCAGCGCCCGTTCGCGCGCGTTCTGCAGGCGGTGGTGACAAAAGGTACATTTCTCGACGACGCCTTTGCCGCGCAGAGATACATCGGGGTTTTGGCCCGGCGCCTCTTTTTGGTAGTTGAACCAGTTAAAATATTTCGCGTTGTAGGGACACGCCGCCATGCAAAAGCGGCAACCGATGCAGCGGTTGTAAATCTGCGCGACAATCCCTTCGGGATTTCGGTAGGTCGCATAGACCGGACAAACCTTGGTGCACGGCGGATCGTCGCATTGCAGGCAGGGCCGTGGAATGAAGCGCGTCTTGCTGGCGTGATGTTCTTCGTCGGTTTCGGTCAACACTTGCATCCAACTGATCACCCGGCCGCGCTTCGCTTCATCGGCGCCGACGGCGGGAACGTTGTTTTCGGCCTTACACGCCATCACACAGGCTTGGCAGCCGGTGCAGCGATCCAAATCGATAACCATTCCCCACAGTGCCACGGTTTATCTCTCCTTCAATGCAAATTGCAGAATATAAATTGAAAAATGCAAAATGATCAGAGAATCCGGAAGCCAAAATCTGAATTTTGACTTTTGCAATTTGCATTTTCCATTTTGGAATATTGCTTTCATCACACCCTCCTCACTTTTACTTGTGTGTTATTGAGCACGCCAAAGCCGCGCAGCACGTCGGTCTCGTTGGCGATCAAGTCGTTGGGATTAGGCCCATCGCCGCCGAAAAGTGGAATATGAATAACGTCGGCGACTGTGCCGGAGTAAAGTTTGGCGCGCAGCTTCACTCGGCCTTTGGCCGACTCGACCCACACTAAGTCGTTTTCCTTAATCCCCAGTCCGCCAGCTGTCTGCGGGTGAATCTCCACCCAGCCTTCCCATGAAGCCTGCAGGTGAACCGCGGGTTGTTCGAGCAGCCAGGGCTGATTCTTACCGCCGCCCATGGGCCGGCTCATTAGACGATAAGTGTTGAGCCGCAGCGGAAACGATTCCGTTTTCTTGGCGCTACGGATCGCCACCGCCGGCAGGTAGAGCAAGTCTTCCGACTTGTCGCCGCCAAATTTAGCGAGCATCGCTTTGCGCGCCGCTTCCGTCGTTGCGCTCTTGTCGAGCAATTGCTTGAGCCGGCTCGAGTAGAATTCGAATTTACCGGACGGCGTTTGCAGCAAAGCGTTGCGGCTCATCGGCAGGCCGGTCGGGTCCCACCACGCGCCCTTTTGCAGCAAGCCATTCCAAAAAGCCTTGAAGTCCGGGAATTCGCGCTGCCAGTAGCCCTGCCGTTCGAGAACCTTGCGCAGCGCTTCCTGGGCGTTGACCGAAACAACGTAGCCGCGGCCGGACTTAAACAAGCCTTCGGCGCCGGCGCGCAGCAGCTCTTCGAAATTTTTCCACGGGAAATTTTTCGCCACCGTGGCGCCGAGGGATTGCCCGATCTGCAATACGACATCGGCGGTGTTGCGCGACTGATGCAGCGGCTTCGACGCCGGCCGCGCCAAGCTGAAACAAGTAAAGCCCGCCAGGTGGTTAACCTGATCGTCTTGCCAACGCTCCAAGTAAGTCTGGTCGGGCAAAATCAGATCGGCCATGGCGCTGGATTCATCGAGGAAAGGCGAGAAGCTGACGATGAACGGAATCTTCTTGAAGGCCGCCGCGAACCCTTCCTTTGCCGGATGATTGGCGAGGGGATTGGTGGCGAACAAGAACAAAGCGTTGACTGGATAGGGCGAGCCATTGAGAATTCGCTCGGGCAAAAGCTGCGGCGCATCGGTAACCATGAAATAATTTTTTTCTCCGGCGCCGTCGATGCGTGGCTGCGCTACGCCTTGTTTCGAGATAGCGTCTTGCTCCAGCGCCGGCAGAGGCGCGAGTGGAATCTCACCCTGAGTGCGCAGGCCGCCGACGATGCCGATGTTTCCCACCAGCGCGTTCAAGCTGTGAATCGCCATGCGCGTGTACATATCGTCGGGACCGTAGGCCGGGCCGCGCTCGCCGATGACGATGGCGGGTTTGGCGGTCGCCAGACCACGGGCGATCTCTAAAATACTTTTCACCGGCACGCCGGTAGCCGCGGCAACCGTAAACAGGCCGTAATCGCGCAAGACGAGATTTTTAAAACCGAGATGCTGCTGCCCAGCGCCGTCGAGCCAATCTTCGAAACCGAAGCTCGACTGCTCGACGAACGCTTCGTCGTAAAGTCCTTCGCGGATCATGGCGTTGGCAATGCCGAGCGCCAAGATCCCATCGGTTCCGGGGACGATGGGAATCCAACGATCGGCCTTAATCGCCGTTGGCGAGCGGCGTGGATCGATCTGAACCAACATTCCGCGCGGCCGGTCGCCGCTCCGGCGCAAGCGCGCATACGCTTGTGATGTATGAACCGGGCCGATCCATGATTCCAGCAAACCTGCGCCGAATGAGAGAATAAACTGCGCCTCGGCTAAATCGTAGGCGAGCGGCGCGGTCGTTCCTTGCATCAGTTGATGCGCCAGCGCGGGTTTGTCCGGCGCGAAACAACGCAGGCGAATGTAATTGGGCGTGCCATAAGCCTGGGCAAACCGGCTCCACAGCGTATCGCGATAGCCGCGATACTGGCCGCCGAGAATCGCCAGCGTGTGCGCCAGCCCTTGCGCGCGCAGATCGGACAGACGTTGCGTGACCAACTTGAGAGCTTCGTCCCAGCCAATAGCGCGGAACTTGCCGCGCTCGCCGCTACGAGCCATCGGAGTTTTGATGCGGTTTGGATCGTAGAGCAGTTGCAGCCCGCCAAAAGCTTTGGGACAGAGCGCGCCGCGATTGATCGGATGAAGCGGATTGCCGGAAATGCCGCAAACCTCACCATCGAGCGTGCGCGCCAACAAGCCGCAGCCGCCTGGGCATTGCTGGCAGATCGTCGGCACGACAACTTCTTCCGGCTTAGCCCACCGTTGCACTTCGCCGGCGACCTGATCCACCGCGGCAATTTTGTTTTGCACCACCACCGCCGCGCCGGCGGCGCCGGTCAAAGTTTGCAGAAATCTTCGTCGGGTAAAACGCATCGCATTCCTCACCGATGGCAATTCACACAATCATTGACCAACCGCTTCGCTGCAACGTTGACTGAGTGCGCCGCCACATTGATCTTGGGAGTAGCGGCCGATTTCGCTTTCATATGACAGGCGATGCAATCTTCCATCGCCAGCGTTTTAAGCGGACGCGGCGGCGGGCGATCGAGGGTTTCCATGGGTCCGTGGCATGACTGGCACGCGAGCTTTGCGATCGAGACGTGGACTCGATGGGAGAAAAACACATGCGACGGTAAGCGCCACACCCGTTGCCAGGGAATATCTTGTCCCTTGTCGGCAAAGGCCTTGAGTTTAGTAATCTCCGCGCTTTTGGCATCACCGCTTGCGTGACAAGCGAGACACAACGCCATGGGCGGCCGCCCGGCGACGAGATCCTTTTCGGCGCGCTGATGGCAACCGGTGCAGGGAATTTTTTGCGCGATATGGGTTTTGTGCGGAAACTGGATCGGCTGCTTGACCGCCGACACGCCCCAATTGGCCCAGTAACCGAAGGCCAAACCAACAACAACTATTATGCTTATAATTACTCGTTTCACCCTCGGTGTCGTGCGGCCGCTAATTCGCCACTACGCTCCTTAATCCGCTCTGCGATAACGCAAGCGAAGAGCGCAAGCGGCGTGCCACGAATCTTTTCTAATATTTACGTCAGAGAGCGACGATTTTCCCCCGTAAATGGGAAAAGAATTTAGTCCGCATCGCAGAACTGGGAATGGCGAGTTGAAAATCGCCCTCCGGAAAAATATTGCAGAATCGGCGCCTCTCCAGCATTCCAGCGGAGAGGTGCCGATCAACACAAGAAGGTTCGCCGGTTACTTGGCCGGCTTGTAGGGAGGATTGGCGAGACTACGAATGTAGGCGACCACGTCCGAGATTTCCTGGTCGCTCAACTTTTTGTTCGAGGCCGGCATGAACGGGGCTTTTTTCACCGACGCGCCGCCGTCCTTGATAATGTCAAACAAATACTTGTCGGTCAGCGCGTTCATAATCTTGCCGTCGGTGTGATCCTGCGGCTTGGGATTTAACGCCGCCGCCGCCGCGCCGTCACCCTTTCCCGTCGCGCCGTGACAGCCGACGCAATTGGCGTCGTATTTTGCTTTGCCCACTTTTGGATCGCCCTTGGTCTGCGCCGAGCCAAGACCTGGAACTAGAATCAAACTCAAGAGCAGTAAAGTTCTCATCCTCATTAGTACCTCCCTATCGCAATTCTTAGACGACACTCCCCTGGTTCTTATTCGGAGCAGAAATCCGCCACACCGAGTACTGCCACCGGAACCTCGTGCCCGCCCATAAGAAGTTAAAATTTAATTTTGAAACCGACGAGGCCGGCATGGGCGGTAAATGGCCCCTTGAGCTGATCGCCGAGGAACATCGAACGGCCGAGATTGGCGTTGCCGCTGACGCTCCACTGGTCGTAGTTCCCCATCCAGCTTTGCATGATGTCGACCCCTTTATCCTTTGTGTTAAAATGGTTGAAGTAATAGCCGAAATTGAGGGCGATGTTTTTATGCACTTGGTATTCAAGGCGCATGAGTAACTCGTGCCACAAATTAGTGATCGGCGCGTAATCGGTAGCCGGAGTGCAAGCACCGGAACCTGGGAAAGGAAGAGTAGGAGGAGTGCCGCCGAGACAGGTACTGCCGCTGCCGAGGACGTTGCTTCTCCCGTAAGAGAACCCATAGTTGATACGCATGGCTAAAAGGTTTTTTATCAGATCCACATCGGTGCCAATGCTAAAGGTATGGACCTGTTCCTTTCCTTTGCTATTCCATCGCCGGAGCTGGCAATTCGCATCACAAGTGGCGGGATCGTTTGGATTTTGAGTTGATGAAGACCTCTGCATGCCGTCCAAGAGCCAACTGAAGCTATCCCAGTTGTAGTCTGCGAATAATTTCAGCCAGTCCACGGGGGCGAAGATCAGACCGACGGAAGGGGAGTAGTTGCTATCGTTCTGCAGTCCCAAAACGCTCTTGTTAAAGCGGTCGTTGGTGAATTCGAAACCGGCATGAAACGACAACATCTCCCATGGGGTCAACTGGGCGAAGAGGCTGACTCTGTCCCGGTCGCGCGCCGCCTGATCGACCATTCTGGAGATATTAGCCGTGTCAGCGTCGAACTCGTATCCATCGGCGCTGCGCCAAAAATGCTTGTAGGAGGCCCGCAATAAAAGCGAAGATGAGGGTTTGACATCAACGGTCGGGCCGAAGCCGACCTCATTGGAGTTGCTGAGCTGGCGCCCTTCGCGGTGCATTCTTTCCCAAGTAACGCCGAGTTTGGCCGAAAGCCACTGGGTGAAACTATACCCCGCGTCTGCACCGACGGTGTTCTTGGAGTATTGAAGGATATTGTTTTGATGCCCGGCATCCGCGCAGGCCCCGGCGACGAGACCGCAGTTGGGATTGGCGGTCGTGGACGCGTCGTTGATCGGAATTCCGTCGGTCAAGGTGACGACTTTGCTTCGATTGTCTAGATTATAGAGACGGTAATACGCCTTGAGGTCCAAGCCCTTAAAGAAGTTGTTAACCAGAGTGAGATTGACCATCAGCGGCCGGATATCGCCGTCAAGGCTCGAGCGGGTTGGCCCGCCGCATCCGCCCGGGCCACACCCCGACTTACTGTTTAAACCGCGCACGGCAAAATCAGCATGCTGATTGATCGTGGTCGGGAGAAAATCGTCGTCTTGGAGTCTCCAGCCGTAAGACACGGTTCCGAAAAAATGGGTTCTAACGGGCAGTCTCGCGGTTCCCGTCAGCGTGAAGGTGTGAGCCTGATTGCTCGGATAGAGATCCAATCGGCCCCGGCATGATCCTGGGGAAGAGAGCGCCCCGGTAGCGCTGGTAACCGTATAATTCTTCGAGTCAATACATGCGCTGCCGACGCCGCTTAGGTTGACCGGATTGTCCCAGACAAGAGTGCTCACGCTGTTATGAAAAAGCGACGCGTTATATTTAAGCCCTAACGACCAGCCTTGTCCTGCGTACTCGCTGCCCAACTCGATGTTGTGGGTTTGATAGTCGATCGGTTCCGGCAGTTCCGTGATGTTATAGGACCCTGGGCTGCTGCCGAACAACGAGCCAAAGGCTCTTTTCCCGGTGTTGTTGTTGGCCCAGTAACCGCCGGTGAAAGTCCAACCGGGTGTCGGCGTGTAGCGGAGCTTGAAACGGGCGATTTTGTTTAACAGCGAGAGATCCTCTGAACCAGCGGCGCCGATGAGCCAGTTGCAAAAAGGATTTGTCGCGCAGGTAGCGGTAGAGGCCGTGCCCTGTGTGGGTGGAAAGACGGGACTGGCGGGATTACCCAAGCCGGCACCGAGCGTTCCTAATGCTTTACTGCCAAGAGTTAACGTGCCGCCACCATTGCTCGATCCATAAGGGGTTCGAGCGGTGTCGAGGTTGAAGTTATGAGGGAACTGGTCCCACTCGAATTCCATGTCTAAGAGGCCGTAGCGGCCGACCCGCACCTTGAAGTATTGATCGTCGAGCCCGGGTTTGGTGGTGTCAAAGTCGAAATAAAAGTCGTTTTGCTTGCGCTCGATCCTGAGCTGAATCTCGGGCACCACCACGGTCTCCGGTATGTCGCGATACTCTTCGAATTTTGCTCTACTTCCCGAAAAGCCGCGCGGCAGGCCGGTTACTCCCGCCTCGCCGCTGATGGTAAAGTCGCCGATCTCCACTTGGGCGCGGGCGCTAGAAGCCAGGAAAACAAAGATCATGACGGCGAGGGTCGAAGCGAAAAAAATGGTTGTCCGTTTCATCTCATGCCTCCCTATCGCTGAAAGAAAAGTCCCGCGGGATGATTGGAGCCGTGAATCTGGCTATGGCAATTCGTGCAGCTGCGGTTGAAGAAAAAGACCGACGGCTGAAAATTTCTGTTGGGATTATTGGGTATCGGCGTGGTCCTGCCCGGCCGCGGTGTTGGGGGATGGCCGGTCTGCATATGGCACTCCGTGCAGACCCTCGGATCGGTGACTTTGAGTAGCCGGTCATTGACTGAGCCGTGGGGCTCGTGGCAGTTGGCGCAATTTTCAAAGACCGGCGGATGCTCGTGAAGGAAAGGCCCACGCCTCTCGGTGTGGCAGGTATAACAGTTCTCGTTAATGCTGGTTTGCTTCAATTGGGACGGATTGGGACTGCCATGCGGGTTGTGGCAATCCGAGCAGACGATCTTTCCTTCTTTCATCGGCATGTGCGAAGAGCGCATCAGTTGCGCTTTGCGCTGGAGATGACATTGACCGCACACTTCTATTTCTGCTCTTTTGGTGTAGAAAAGAGTCTTGTCGGTAGTCTTCGCCAATTGCTTGCCACTGGTCTTCTCCATGACCGTGTGACAGTTGACGCAGGAGATACCGCGGCTCGCATGTGGACTCGCTTCCCAGTAAGTTTGTATGCCCCGCTGATGGCAGCCGAGACACGCTTCATTCTGGACTTTCGCCGACTCACCCGAGTCTTTGCGAAATGTGATCAGTCCGCCGACACCTTTTCCTCCACCGGCGGCGACGTGGTTGCTGCCGGCACCGTGACAGCTTTCGCAAGCCCGCTTCTCGGCTTCGTTGCGCGCGTTGAAAAGAAAAATTTTCCCCATTTGAGTCTGGGAAAATTTTTCGAACTGATTGACGTGGCAGGCTTTACAAACTTCGTTGCCGACATAGGTGGCGGGGGATTGTTTCGCAGGCTCCGCGGCCGCGGACCATGCCCATTGCGCATAGCCAAGCAATAAACCGCACAATATTGCCACAGTCAGCGATCGCTTCATGACTCCTCCGCCTCGTCTATCTGTGATAATTTTCTAGAGCAGAAATCACGTCATCCCTATAACATTGGCCGCAACGCGCCGTCTATGGGTCAATCGGCCCATGTCGCCGCCACGGGGTCTCTTTCCATGTGCCACAGCCGCAGCGCACAGCTGGAATTCATTGCAGCCGAGCAACCCTTAAGCGAGAGGCCGTAGATCGCAGCTTCAACCCGGTTTCTCAGACCGAGTTTGCGTAAAACATTTTCCAAGTGGCGTTTGACAGTCGCCGGACTAATACCCAAATCACGAGCGATTTCTTTGTTGGTTTTAGCGCGAGCGACCCGAGCGAGGATTCTATTTTCGGCGCCGGTGAGTTTCGCCGCTGGGGTGCCAACCGGCCCGTGGGCGGAATTCACCTTCATCACATGAGGACCACCGCACTCGCCGTTGCTTGTCTTGGAGCTCGAATCGCGTCGCATCGTTGCAGTAGTTCCTTATGTGCGGAGTGAGGATTTTGCCGAAGTTATTTCTTTTTGAGGTCGAAGTTAATATCGGAAACCTGCCCGTCGCGCACCAACTCAACCCCAACTTCAGTGGTTCCCAACTCGGGATGCCAGACCGTAACGCGATAGCTGCCGAGCGGAATGGCGTCGATGCGATAGTTTCCCGCCTTATCGGCGGCGGAGAAGAACGGATGTTCCTTGACGACGATGAACGCCTCCATGCTCGGGTGTGCATTGCAAAGGATTCTGGCTACGCCCGGTTTATCGAAAATTACGTCTCGGCTCTTGCCTGGCGGATAGAGACCGACGTCGAAATCTTTCGCCCCGCCTTTGGAAAAAACGTTGTGCCAGCTCTTATCGTGGTTCGGAAATGCCACCTTGGTGCCAACGACGACGGGTAACATGGTAGGAAAAAATTTGCTCTCCTTCTGATCCATGACCGCGGCTTTCGACTTCATGGCGGCAAGCCGCGCTTTGACACTTTCCAGCGCAACGCCCTCTAAAGAAACGACGACGTTACTCGTCGGCTTTCCCGCGATCGTAACGGTACCTTTGACGATTCCGCTCTTGGCTGCGATCTCGGCGGCGCCGGCGGTCGAGCTAAACAAGAGCGCGCTTAAGGTGAATATCCCGACATACGAGCGTGTCATTTTTTCACCTCGGGTTTGGCTGTGAAGATGAAATCAAGTTTGGTCGTCGCGCCGGCTTTCGCTTCAACCGGTTTTTCTTCTGTGCCCAAGCTCTCGTGCCACACTTT
>Ga0137461_1000296_pt1 | contig 11318 bp, 9 predicted proteins | sample EasRivERMGT746_2_FD_104650 | JGI IMG/M metagenome (GOLD analysis project Ga0137461, IMG submission 104650) | Soil microbial communities from meander-bound floodplain in the East River, Colorado, USA - East River MetaG ERMGT746_2 | ecosystem: Environmental > Terrestrial > Soil > Floodplain ... | reverse complement strand
TATTGCCGCAAACCCTTGTCCGTTACGGCAGTAGGAGATTTTTTGCGTGAACGCGAAGCGTCGAAATCCTCTCATCCACGGCTGGTGGGAAAGTTTCCCACCAGCCCATTTTTCCAACGATTGAAGTGGTGATTTTCACAAAAAACTTTCACTTCACATTCGAGCCTTCCTAGTCGCGTTGAATCTAAGCTTCAATCCAATATCCGATCGCCTCACGACTAAAACCAAATCTCAGACAACCTTCATTGCGTTAGAGACCCTCGCCACCGGAGCGACAAATGCGAGACTTGCATTTGACATTGAATCGTACGAACGGTTGGTATGTATAATGTGAAAGAACACCAAAAAAAGTAGTCGGTCGACACCTCCAAACAAACCCGGCTTGCGGCATCGCGTCGGAGTTTGTTTTTTTGTAATTGGCGTCGCCGGAACTTCTGACGGCGATCTAGTCAAATAACGCTTGCGGTCTTTCGATATCCTTCGCACCCATCGAGTCGCTCGATGCGTGATTTTTATAGCGTACAGCTCGACTGCACAAACTTCACTGTGGTGATTCGTCCGAGTAATTCTGCGCGATTATACTTAAACACTCGCGATATCTTCAGCGGCGCTCTGACTTTCCTACGACTACCGCAAACGGATGTGACGAAACTTCTGCTGCTCGACGACACGGAAACAATTTGGGGCACTCGTCGGCGCAACGATTCAACCCGTATCGTTTGCGTCATTACATGTAAAAAATGATTACAACTGAGTGGCGAATTTTCCCCGGCAATCCAGCAATTTACAGACGCCACGAAGATACTTCCGTTTCTGTCAAATCATTTTACAATTTGCTTCGCCCTCCGAAACTTACCTTCCTCACCAATTCGGCATCTTACGTTTTTGGTCCCACTCTTGCTGTATTGCCACAGTAACTTTGTTCGTATAGGAGGCCTTATGATTTTTGCTCGTTTGTTTTTATTCGTCGTCCTAGCCCTCGTACCCACATCCGCGATGGCTATCACCGAAGTCATTGACTTCGGCAATCTGCCCTCTGCGACTGCCGACCTTCAGACCGAAGGTGCGTTCTCGTACAATACGCAGTTCGGTACATCATGGGAGTATTATTTTTTTGACGGCAACCCCGCCTCAAGTTTGATCACTGGGGTTAATTTTCCCACAAGTGGTGACACGTTCGAACTTTTTCTAACTGGCGGTGGATTATTTTCTTTGACCAGTTTTGATTTCGCATCAGGTACCGAGAGCCTTAATAGTGACACGGTTTCATTTATCCCTGTGAACGGCGGTGTCGAAGGCGCCGCACTGTGCAGCGGTATCAATTCAAACACAAGCAGCTTTGTGACAGACAGCGCTTGCAGCCCTAGTACTTCGATGGATCACCTATTTATTAGAATAACCGCGGGTTCACAACAATTTCTCGTGATCGACAATATCGCACTAGATACCGTTGCTGCTCCGGAACCCGCTTCCTTGTTTCTCCTCGCCGCCGGACTTTTCGGCGTCGCGGTCCGGTCGAGAAAATCCAAGGCTTAAAACCTTTCGCCGACTCGTTAACGCTTCGCCACAACGGCATCCTCGGATTCGAGGATGCCGTTTTTATTTGTCCTGGGCACCGACTTGGAGCGCAGTTGCGCGGATGAAGTCATGCGCCAAAGTTGGGGGCACCCTTTGCTGATCCCTTTGCTTTTCCCGCACTCCACCCATCCTCCCCTGGAACTGCGGCGCAGCAAACGCAATGTGCTAATCCGCAGCAATTCGACAACCCACACATCGCACGCGCGAATCCAAGTCGAGGGCGGACACAAAAATTCGCCCTTACGGGGAAAACCTGGATTCCCGTTGTCACGGGAATGACGGATTTGTTGGAATGTAATTTCCTCTTGACATCACCCGCCGCTCTCCGCTATCTCCGTTCCAGCGTGATTCATTTCGCCGGTTGAATGAATGGTGCCGTAAAGCCTATCGTCTAACGGAGCAAACGGCGGATAACCCGCCGAAACAAAAAAGGAGGACTCATGAAAAAGTTATTGTTAGTGCTGGCACTCTGGTTCGCGTTGGCGGGGGCGGCGCTGGCCGGGGTGAATATCAACACCGCGACTAAGGACGAGTTAACGTCGGTCAAAGGCATCGGCGAAAAAAAGGCCCAAGCGATCATCGATTATCGAAAGAAGAATGGCGATTTCAAATCTATTGATGATCTCGAAAAGGTCGACGGCATCGGTCCCGGCATGATGAAGCAGATCCGCGCGCAGATTTCGGTGTCGGGCAAGACCACCATCGACAAGCCGGGGAATGTGACGAAAGCCAAAGAGAAAGTCGCCGAGAAATCGAAGGTCGATGACAAATCGAAAACCGCCACAGAGAAAAAGCCAGATGAAAAATCCAAAGGCGCCGTGGAAAAGAAAGCGGAAACTAAGAAAACCCCAGATACTAAGGTCACCAAAGACGAAAAGAAAGCGGAAAAGAAGTAACCGCTCGACAACCTCAAACAACCCCGCTCGCGGCAACACGTCGGGGTTTGTTTTTTCTCGTCTCTCACCGCTCAATGAACTACACCGCGGCGAGCTGCGGCGTATCGATGCGGAAAAACTTCCATGCAAACTGTAGGGTGGGTGGAGGCGCGATGCACCGATACCCACCGTTCGGATTGATGGGTATCGCTTGCGCTCCACCCATCCTACACCTGAATCACCGGGCAGCGATCTGCGGGGAATTGACCCAGGGAATTTAAAAGTCTCCCTTTGCAAAGGGAGATTTAGAGGGATTTTCAATCCTGCCCTCACGATTTTGACGAGACCTTCCGCGCCGCCTCCCTTGACTTGCCGGCGAATTCTCGGAGAATACCGCTAGGTTTCACCATGAAGTTGTCGCGCGCAACAATCTCGCCAAACCAAACCCACTCTTGAGTCGCACCATCCTCATACGGCGGTCGTTCGTGAGCCTCATTCTCACCGCGCTTTCAATTTCACTTTGCGGATGCTCCTCGCGCAGCGCCGCGCCCGAACCGCGTTACGCGCCGGCGGGCGATTTGCTCGACATCGTCAAAGACTTTCAGCGGCTGGCGCGGGAAGACACTTATCGATTTCCGATTCCCAAAGACGTGACCGGCATCAACATCATGAAGGCCACGCTGATTCGCCTTGACGACTATGAGCGCAAAAACCGCGGCCAGTTCGCCGACATCGTGCAGTACAACAAGGCCCTCGCCCTCGAGCGGCTGCGCGAGTATGATCAGGCTGCGGCGCTTTATCGCAAAGTCGCCGAGACCGAAGGACGCTTGGGCAGCGAAGCGGCGAAGAACGCCGAGGCGCTGGATAATTTTTTGCGCATTTTCGACCGCACGATCCCGAGCGACGATCCGTTCAAATACATCGCCGGCCTGGACGAAAAAGTCGCCGCCTGGAACGCGCTGATTAAAAAGCATCAAGCCACGCCCTACGAATTCATGGCGCGGGTCGAGGAAGAGCGCATCGACCGCGCCAAGGTCGCCTTCGTCGAAGCCAACCGCGGCCGGTTGAAGGAAGGCAACCAGCTGGCCATCGTCGGCTACAGCCAGCTGGTGACCAAACACCAGCAAAGCAAGAACAGCCAGCGCTTCTTGCTCGACTTCGGCGACTTCTACATGCTCCTTGCAAAAGAGTACGCCGCCCAGTACGATCCCGAAGGTTTAACGTTCGATGCCAAAGTATTGGACCAGTTGGTTAAATCCGCTCTCAAGCTTTATTCCGAAGTGGCACAGACCGATGGCGCCGTGGAAAAACTCGAAGCCCAGGGAAAAATCGAAGCGCTGCGCGGCTTCAACGAAAAAATAACGAGACTCAACCGATGAAGCGACGCACCCTCGCCATGCTCCTGCTCGCCTTGTGGCAGGCGCCCTTAATCAACGGCAACGCCCAGGAGCTCGGTCTCGACAAAATCCTAAATCCGCTGCCGGAGTTCGATCCCTTCGAGAAAGCTCAGAGCGCGCCGCAGTTTTTTCCCGACGACACCGACAAGCGCGCGCGCGAGCTATTGATCGACGCCTTGACCGGCAACAAAGAGGACTTGGCGCAGCATTTAAAAGCGCTGCAAGCCGAAGACGGCAAGCTGCAAAAGCAGCATGGCACACTCACCGGTCTCGCCGAACACGCCCAGGACCTGGTCAACAATACGATTACTGATCGCGAGCGTTACTTAGCTGTGCAAAAAGAAGCGCTGCAAAACAGCACCACGCCGGCGCGTAAAAAATATTTGGCGGCGATCGTCAACCGCGACGATCTCAATCAGTCCGACCAGCTCATGCGTCAGAGCTCGACCAATTTTTTTGGCGGCTTGGCCAACCGGCTGCTGAGCTCGGTGGATCTCGTTGGCGTCGCTTCGGGCAATTTCATCGGCGCCGCGGCGGAAACCGCCGTGAGCCAGCTCTACGCGCTCATGGACAAGGATATGCCGGCGGAAGAGCGGCGCGCCCTGGCGCGCGATCTCGATCATTTGAAACGATTCCCCGACGATCCGCGCAACGCTGCGATCCTCAAGCAAGTCGACACCCTCGACAAAAAGAAAAAGAGCGCGTTGTCGGCCAAACAGATCGCCAGCGCCAACCAATCCCTGGCCAAGGGCGATTTCAATCGCGCGCTGTTTCACGCCGAGCTCGCGTCATTTTTAGAGCCGGTATCGAAGGACGCGGAAAATATCCGCCAGCAAGCGCAAAGAGCGCTCGGTCAAAACGACAACGCGCGCCAGCAATCCCTGACGGCGGCGGTGGAATCCACCGCCAGCGCCGAACAGCAAGCGGACGTGGCGCGGCTGCTGCAGGCCTTGTCGCTGCGCGACAGCAACCAGATCCAGCGCGTCGCCGTTGATCTCGACCGCAAGTATCAGAGTAAGCCGCTCGCCGACGCGGCGCGCGACGCCGAAGCGGTGGGCTTGGAAATCAAAGGCCGGCATGAGGCGGCGAAAAAAGCCATTGCGGAGATCGCCAAGTCGGCGGTCGATCCGCAGCTCCGACAACGCGCCAACGCGCTTCTGCAAAGCCCCGAGTACAATCTGCTCACGCCGTTCAACGAAGCGCGCAGCGAGCGCCAGTTGCAATCGATGAAGTATGTCTTGCTCGGCGAAAACTTTCTCAGAAAAAATCTTTTGTTCGCTGCCGGCGCCATGGCCGCCGCCGGTCCCGGCGCGGTGGCGACCCTGGGTATGGCCAACGCGATGATGGTCGGCACTAATTTTTATCAAGTCATGACCAACAACCCGATCTCGGCCCAACCGGTGATCGACGCCGGCGTCGCCTACGTGCGCAGCCATCCCAACTCCGAGGACGCCACAGAGATTTATAAAGTCCTCGCCGGCGCCTTCGAAGAGCGCGGCTTGTTCGACAAGGCGATCAGCTACCACGAGCTCGCCGGCTCGCCCCAAGAAAAAATCGCCGCGCTGCAAGACCAAGCGGCCAAGGCGCTGCTCAACGCCGCGGCCAAGAGCGCCGAGCGCGGTGTAAAAGAGTACTATCTGACCGGCGTCATCGATCAGCATCCCAACACCCCCTCGGCCGCCGAAGCGACCAAGAAGCTCGCCGAATTGGCCAAAGAAGAGAATCAAGGCATGCGCATGAGCAAGCAGTTCTTGCTGGAGCATCCCGAACTCATAGGCCCACGCGGCCTCGGCCTCAAAGCGAGCCTGTTCGACGGCGACCCGCGCAATATGGAGATCGCCGAGCGCGGCATAAATCTAATTAGCGACAACGAAATGCTGCTCTACTATCAAACGCCCTGGGGCATGCGCAGGCAAAACTATGCGCTGGCCAAAACCGTTACCGACCGTTTCTTCGTCACCCTGCGCGAAAAAAATCTCCAGGTCGCCATGTCCGACGTCAACCAGCGCGCCCGCGACAGCGTCGGCGGCATCAAGAATCTCCCCGGCGCCATCGTCCGCGCCGAACGGGAAAGGCGCGCCACCAGCAACGAAGAGCGCGCCGACGGCAGCTCTATGCTGAGTTTGGTACGCGAAGCCGGACCCGCCGCCAACTATCCTAAAGTCTTGGATGCGCAGATGCTCAGCGACAACGAGCGCGATCCCGGCAGTAAGTATCAAGTCCCGCCGATCTCCGGCAGCATCTCGGCGAGCCGCTTCAGCTTGTCCGGCGCGCTGCCGGCAGGACTCTGGGGCAACCAATTGGCCATCGGCAGCGACCGCGGCGGCGCCTTCGCCGGCATGCAGTTGCCGATCCCGCTGCTCGAAGGATTTATTCCCGTCGACTTCATGATCCAAGGACGCCCCGGCGGCATTTCGATTTATCCGCGCCTGCGCATCGGCGCCGACGCCGGCGCCGATCCGGAGCTGTACCGCTGAGCGCAAGCGAGCATGAACTGGAAGCTACTTTTGTTACCAGCCAAGGATCGAGGATGGATGATCGAGGATGGAAAGTCGGGGACCCCGTCAGGCGATCCTCCATCTTCAATCCTCGATCCTCGACCAACCGTTTAGGCAATGCGATTTTTCCAGCGCTGACGGCCGCGCACCGTTGTCAATTGGCAGAAAGAAAAGCCGAGGATCGAGGATCGAGGATGGAAGATGGAACGTCGGAATTTCGATCATCGATCCTCTATCCTCCATCCTCGACCTTCTAAGAAGCAATGACGATCACACGGCACCCGATCAGGAAAGAAATCCAGCGCGGCTGCATCTCCATATTCGCCGGCGTGGCGCTTTGGGAACTGCTCGCCCGGGCCTTGCTCGAAAACGAGCTGTTGATTCCGCCGCCCACCAGCGTCGTGCGGACGTTTTGGCGCCTGACGCTTAGCGGCGAACTTTACAAACACTTCCAAGCGACGCTGATCGAATTCACCTATGGCTTCAGCGCCGCCTGCGTGGTCGGCGTGACGCTCGGTTACTTGATGGGCAGGTATAAATGGTTCGATGATATTTTGGACCCGTGGATCGCCACGCTCTATTCGATCCCGGTGATCGCCCTGGTGCCGTTGATCATCATCTGGTTCGGCATCGGCATCATTTCCAAGATCGTCGTAGTATTCAAAATCACGCTGGTGGCGATCATGCTCAACACCGCCGCCGGCATCAAGAATCTCGACCCGGTGTGGTTGGAGCTGGCCAAGTCGCTGCGCTTGAACGGTTGGGAAACCACTTATAAAATCCGTTTTCCCGGCGCCCTGCCCTACATCATCACCGGCATGCGGCTGGGCGTCGGGCGCGCGCTGCTCGCCGTCGTCGTCGCCGAGCTGATGGCGGCCAACGCCGGTCTCGGCTATCTGCTGCGCGACTCATCGGAAACTTGGGACAGCCCGAAACTTTTCGTCACGGTGATTTTGCTTGCGGCCATCGGTCTGGTTAGTTTCAATTTGATCAAACGCGTCGAACAAAAAATGGCCCCTTGGCGTCAAAGCGCCGAATGGTCGTCGGAATCCTAGGTGAAAGGGCGACCGGCCGGTCGCCCCTACAGTGACGGATACGAAATTACGCAGTTAATCATTCGGTAACGTTTATATCCCATTTGATTCCATGAACGAAAATCGCAACCTCACACCCACCCTGCTTCGGGTCGGCTCGGTTATCACCGGCCTGCTCCTCTGGCACTATATCGCCAACCTCGTGATCAACGACACGGCGATACTGGTATCGCCGGTCGTCGTCGTTACCAAAGCTTACGAAATGTTGGTGACCACCGGCGAGCTTTACCCGCATCTGTTCGCCAGCTCGCAAATATTCTTCTGGGGCTTCGTGCTAGCGATTCTGGTCGGCGTGCCGCTCGGCTTTGTCATGGCGTTGAGCCCGCTGGTGCGCGACTACGTCAATCCGTGGATGACCACGCTCTACACCGCGCCGCGCATCGCCTTCGCGCCCGTGCTGCTGCTTTGGTTCGGCATCGGCGCCGGCTCGAAGATCGCCATCGTCTTTCTCGGCTGCGTGTTTCCGATTCTGATCAACTCGTACTACGGCATGCGCGTGGTCAATCGCGAATACGTCGAGCTGGCGCGTTCGTTTCGCTTGAATCGTTGGGCGCTGTTCGGCAAGATTCTTTTGCCGGCATCGATCCCGTTCATTCTCTCCGGCATCCGCCTGGCCATCGGCCGCGGCCTTACCGGCGTCGCCATCGCCGAGTGGTTCGGCGCCAGCGAGGGGCTGGGCTATTTAGTTTTTTTCGCCGGCCAGACGTTGAACGTGCCTATATTGTTTGTCGGTGTTGCCGCTTTCGCCCTGCTCGGCATCATCGGCTTCGAATTGGTGCGCCGATTTGAAGCGTTCGTAACGCCATGGCGCAAAGCGTAGGAGGATGAGCATGGCTGGGCCGGTGCTGGAGCTGAGAAATTTACACAAGGAACTGCCGCGCAAGGACAGCGAGCCGTTTAAAATTTTTCAGAACTTAAATCTGTCGCTGCGCGATGGCGAGTTCGTCAGCATCGTCGGCCCGAGCGGTTGCGGCAAGACGACCATGCTGAGGGTCATCAATGGCTTGATGCCGCTCAGCAGCGGCGAAATTTTTATCGACGGCAAATCGGCCAAGGAGCTGGATCACCAACTGGTCATGGGCTTTGTCTTTCAGGGCGCGTCGTTACTACCCTGGCGGACCAGCCTTAAAAACGTTCTGCTCGGCCTCGAAGGCAGCGGCAAAAGCGCTGGCGAAGCGGAGCAAACTGCCCGCAAGTATCTCGATCTGGTCGGCTTGTCGGGCTTCGAAAGTAATTATCCCCACGAGCTTTCCGGCGGCATGCAACAACGCGTCAATCTGGCCCGCGCCTTAGCCGTCGATCCGCGGATTCTGTTAATGGACGAACCCTTCGCGGCGCTCGACGCCCAGACACGCAACTTCATGCAGCTTGAGCTGTTGCGCATCTGGCGCGAGACTAAAAAATCCGTCATCTTCGTCACCCATATGATCGCCGAAGCGATTTTGCTGTCCGACCGGGTGATCGTCTTCAGCCATCGCCCCGGCACGATTCGCTCTGAATTCAAAGTGCCCCTCGATCGTCCAAGACACATGGAGATGCGCGCCGATCCACGCTTCTTGGAATTAGAAAACATCATCTGGAAACAGATCGAAGAAGAGGTAAACTCATCGGGCGGCTTCGCCAATCAGTGAGCCGAACCATGCAACCAACACAACGGAGGTTTCGATGACGATTAAAATGAAGCGAATACCTGTCCTGTGCCTCTTAACTATTGCCTATTGCCTACTGCCTATTGCCTCCCACGCCGCCGACTCCGGCCTGCTCAAAATGCGCTTCACTCAAAGCGGCAACACCTCATCGAGCTGGCCGCTCTACGTCGCCGAACAGAAAAAAATGTTCGAACGAAACGGTTTGCAAGTTGAAGTGATCATCATCAACGGCGCCACCAACGTCGTGCGGGCAGTGTTGAGCGAAACCATTCCCATCGGCCGGATCAATCCCGACTACGTCATCGGCGCCGCCGACAAAGGCGCTAAAGTAAAAGTTGTCGCCGCCAACATGGAAAAAATCCCCTACGATATCTTCGCCCGGCAGGAGATTAAAAGCGGCGCCGAGTTGAAAGGCAAGACCATCGGCGTGAGCACCCTCACCGGCGGCACGACGCTGATGTTTCATGAGGTCTTGGAGAAAGCCTACAAGCTCAAGGAGAGCGACTATAAACTCTTGGTCGTCGGCACCTCGCCGCCGCGCTACGCCGCGCTCAAGGGCGGTTCGGTGCACGCGACCTTCATGGGTCCGCCGTTTAATTTTCGCGCCGCGAAAGACGGTTTTCGTAAGCTCGCCAACTTTCACGAACACTTGGGGCCGATTCTCTTCACCGCCGACTTCGCCCACATGAACTATATCAAATCGAACCGCGCCGAGATCGTGCGCTATTTGAAATCGATGATCGAAGCGACCCGCTGGCTGTACGACCCCAAGAACAAAGAAGAAGCGCTGGCGATTCACGTCAAGGTGTTGAAATCCACGCGTGAGTCGGCCGAAGAAGACTACAAGTATCTGGTCCAGGACTTTCAGCCGTTTCCCAAAGACGGCACGGTCAGCAAAGTTTCCTACGACAAGACCATGGACTTGCGCGCCAAGGAAGGCGCCTATCAAGGCAAAAAGATTCCGCCCATGACGGAGTATGTCGACAGCTCGTTGATCGACGAAGCACTCAAGGCGCTGGGAACTAAATCGTAAACTATTTGAAAGGTGTGACATGAAAAAAGTATTGGTCCTATTTGTCCCATTAGTCCTATTCTTTTGCGCGGCTGCCGAAGCGCAGCCGCTCAAGCGCATCCGCATCGGCTATCCGTCCTTGAGTTTTCGCCAATCCAACGTCTGGGTCGCTCGCGAAATGGGCTTGTTCGCGAAATACGGTCTCGATGTCGAACCGATCTTTCTGCGCGGTGGCCAGATGGCGACCCAAGCGTTGGTCGCCGGCGATCCGCCCATCGTCAACATCGGCACGGTGGTCCAGGCTAGTCTACAAGGCTACAACCTCGTGCTGGTGGCCGCCGTCGAAACCAAGTACGATCAGATCGTTTTCGCCCGCAAAGGCATCAACAAACTCGAAGAGCTCAAAGGCAAGAAGTTCGGCATCAGCGGTTACGGCTCGGCGACCCATAACGCCGCCACTATCCTGTTCCAGCACCTTAACTTGGAGATCAACAAGGAAGTCACCCTGGTCCCAGCGGGGCCGGACGCGGAACGTTTAGGAGCGATGCTGGCGGGTCGGATCGATGCGACATTCTTCACCTCGTCAGCGGCGGCGCCGGCGCGAAAGAGCGGCTTCATCGAGCTGTTTTCCGTCGCCGATTTGGGCGTCGAAGTACAAGGCAATGGATTTGCCACTTCGCGCGCTTACATTGCCAGCAACCGTGACGTGGTCAAGAACGCGCTCAAGGGTTTCGTCGAAGCGATTTATTTTGTCTACGCCAACAAAAAAGAGGCGCAGCGGGTCTTCGCCAAATACATGCGCACTACCGATCCAGAGATACTCGAAGATTCTTACAACGGATATATTAAGTGGATTCCCAAGAAACCTTACCCCACGCTCAAAGGCATCCAGTACATGCTCGACCTGGTGGCGCCGCAACTGCCGCAGGCGAAAAACGCCAAGCCGGAACAGTTCGTCGACTTGAGCTTCTTGCAGGAGTTGGAAAAGGAAGGCTTCTTCAACGAGATGGCCAAACGCTACCCAACCAAATAGACCGCCTATGAAAAAAGTATTAGCCTTATTCTTCCTATCAGTCCTATGCCAGTCGAGCCTCGCCCACGCGCAGACCCTCAAGCGCATCAAGATCGGCTACCCATCCCTCAGTTTTCGCCAGAGCAATGTTTGGGTGGCGCGGGAGCTGGGCTTGTTCACCAAGTACGGCTTGGAAGTCGAGC
>Ga0137461_1000295_pt1 | contig 11324 bp, 11 predicted proteins | sample EasRivERMGT746_2_FD_104650 | JGI IMG/M metagenome (GOLD analysis project Ga0137461, IMG submission 104650) | Soil microbial communities from meander-bound floodplain in the East River, Colorado, USA - East River MetaG ERMGT746_2 | ecosystem: Environmental > Terrestrial > Soil > Floodplain ... | reverse complement strand
TTCAGTAATAAATATGAGCGACAAACCTCTTCATTACACGTATAGCTATCCGATTATTGTCTATTCCATTTTAAGTGCAGATTCAGTAGCAGCAACATCAACCGACTATATGATGTATATTCAACCAATCATACAGGAAGATCTAACAAATGCTGAAGAGTTTATTGATTTTTGGATTGGACCAAATACTCCCGGCAGAATCGCTTCCATAGGCAAACTTACACTTCCGGTTGGAAATTATACGGCAAGAATAAATCACAGTGTTTTTTTTGATGAATATTCTTCATCTCCACTAGAAGATATAGATTTTCAGGTTGTTCAATAATTTAAATAACCAGAACCTCGCCGCTTTATCAGCCCTTGGCTTGGCTGGTCTGGGAGAAATTAAATAATCTTTATGAAAAATTATCTCATTAACAACTTTAATTTAAACGAACCTGCCTACGGTAGGTAGGTTAGTAAACGTAATTGATTAGTTTCTTCTTTGGTCTGCGCCGTTTGGGTTAGACCCGCTTAAAAATAATTTTACTCCAAAATTTCTTTAACACGTCCAACTTCGCCAGTTTCTCCGAAGGAGTCCTTTGGACAAGTCGTACTTTTATTCCGTGAGGATGCTTAGGAGATTTTGCCTGCCTACCGGCAAGGCAGGTCAGAATGTCTTTAACAATACCCTCGGTAAGTTTGCCGGTCCGTTGATCTTCTTTCATTATTATTTTTACACGCATTTCGATTTTCACATCAGAGCGTTTAATTTCACTCATTAATCAATATCCTGTTTCGGTTTAAAGCTGCTCAAGTATGTTGATGGAAAAATACGCTTTTTTTAAACCTCAGAAAATTAATTCCGCAGATTCGGTTATCACTTCTTCCTAATTCTTTGTAACATTTGATTTGCTGCTTAATACATCAAACCAATTTATTTTTCTGGTGAAGAACATTACAGCCGCAAGTATAATAAACAACGCTACGTTGCCTATCAGTAAAGAATAATCCTGCAGCTGGAGAATAACGTACATAAAGCTATAGAATATCATCAGCATCCCGGTAATTATTATTGAAATTTGTTTGCTCTGATAAATGCTCTTAATGTAAAAACCAATTAGGGCAATGATTAATAAGCTTGAAATTAAATATGAATACTGAAACAGAATGTATTCTGAAATTGCCAGAAGTATTGAATAAAAAATTATAAGCGCTAAACCGACGAGCAAATATTGGACTGGATGAATAACTTTTTTGCTGAAAAGTTCAATCATAAAAAAGCTGAGAAATGTAAGCACAATTATCATTAGCCCGTATTTAGATGTCCGCATTGTCTTCTGGTATTCATCGACCGGAACTAAAAGTTTAACACCGAAAGCGCTTGGAAACGGATCGTAAGTTTTTTCTTCCCATTCCTGCGGGTAAGAGCGGTTGAAATAATTCACTTTCCATTGTGCTGTAAATCCATCTTCTGTAACCTCTCTTGATAATGGAAGAAACGCACCCTCAAAGCTTGGGTTGTTCCAGGATGATTTTGTATTCACTTCTGTAAATTTTCCCAGCGGAATAAATTCAAGATTTTCCATTCCATTAAGTTCAAGTTCAATTTCAAAATTCTGCGGCAAGTCAGATGTGTTCAAATTTAAATCAGTATAAAATCCGTTCCTGAAAACATTATCTTTTAATCCTGGTGTCAGCTTATATTTTTTGCCGTCTAAAATTAAATCGGCATCTTTTTGTATACCCCTTAAATCGCTTATATTGAAGGAGATATAACTTTCATCAAACTTTTCATCCGGATATTTTTCTTTTAACTTTGAAAGGTTTATGGTTCCGCTCATTTTCAATTTAGATTTATAAAGCATTACCTCGTAAATACCCTTATATCTTTTTTCAGGTACGACTTCGACATCAATTATTAATGTCTCCGGAAGGTAATTTTCGTTTTTCTCAACAAAATATTTGTTTCCTTTGTTATCGGTTTTTTCTACTTTACGCGAAGCGGTGATTATTGGGCCGGCAATTGTCTGCATACCTGCCCAACTTTTACTTATCTCATAAACTGCTTCCTGCCTGTAGCTTTGTCTGTCAGTAATCAGTGACTGAACCATAAGCAGGGGAATGATAAGCAGTATTATTATTGATGCAATTAGAATGATGCGTAGAACTACGGATTCTTTTTTCATTTTTAGCCAAAAGTGATTAATAATGTTTGAAGTTTAGATAAGCAACATTAAAGAAATGTTCACCTGGTCACCGGTCAAAAAATAATGCACTCAAAAATGTATCCATAAACCATCACCACCGAAAACACTAATTTTTCAACTATACTTTATTGATTGGGTTTTTTAATCTCGCTTCAAAATTTAGCTGCCAGCTATCAAGAGAAAAATAAACTTGTCCCAAAACCAGCAGAAAATAAATTCTGCGCTTTCTGCTGTTTAGATTTATTAATTGATTTCATCCCGAACATTATTCTCTAAGTAAAAATACCCTCGTGCTGATTCGTCCATCCGGAAATAAAAAATTAATCATCGTCAATTAATACACTTCTAACTTTTTATTATAATACTTAATTTGATGTACAGATTATGCCGACTATTCTTGTTAAGAAAATATACTTACTAATTGTTCCACTGCTGCTGCTGAACAGCTGTGACAAACCTGTTTCAACCGGCTACATCGATGCTGACGATCCATTAATAATATATGAGGGACGGTTTGATTTCACCAATCCGAAAAGCCCGCGGTTTGACTGGCCCGGTACATCGATCCACGCAGTATTTGAGGGAAGCAAGATCTCAGTAAAGCTGACTGACGGCAACAATGATTATAATATATTTATTGACGGAAGATTTAAAACAATTATCCGCAGTGACAGCAATCTTGTTTATAATATCTCGGACAGTCTTTCGCCGGGAATGCACAGAATAACAATCACCAAAAGAACAGAAGGTATTTTTGGTATCGCTTCGTTTGAAGGATTTGTACTCGATAAAGGAAAAACGCTACACCCGCTTGGACTAAGATATAAACGTAAAATGGAATTTGTCGGTGATTCTTTTATTGCGGGTTTCGGCAGCGAGGGTGACTCACCGGATTGTGAATTCTCACGCGAAACACAAAACAACCATATTGCCTATAGTGCAGTGCTTGCAAGAAAATTAAAAGCTTATAGCAATATAATTGCGATCTCCGGGACAGGAATGACGAGAAACTTTGGCGAGTCATCAGGAAAGTCGCAGATGCCATTCCCCAATTACTATAGCAGAACCTGTTTTAATGATTCGCTTGAATGGGATTTTTCCGGATATCAGCCCGATGCTGTTATATTAAGACTCGGCAGAAACGATTTCTGGGAAAAACCATTTCCTAAAGGGGCAGACTTCAGATCGGCTTACATTCAATTTCTCAAAACTATCCGGGAAAAATATAAAGACGCTCATATCTTTGCTTTATGCGGGCCCGTAGGAAATGATCCGCACTGTAACTATGTAAAAAGCGCAGTGAGAGAATTAAAAGATGATAAAATTCACTTTGTTAAAGTGGAAGCTAAACTGAAACGCCCGGACGATTACGGATGTCAGTTCCATCCAAATAAAAAAGGTCATCAAAAAATTGCAGCCTTTCTCGAGCCGATAATTAAAAAAGCTCTGGATTGGTAATAGTGTTTTTCTTCAGGAAGAAACGTTTATCTATTAGTCAGATATTTGTGTTGAAAGAAATGATCCTGTCGATCGCGGTCACCTTTTTGCTTATCGCTTTACTAATCATTATGATGAGGCACTCCTTAAAATTTAAATTTCTATTTTATAACCGATAATTTTCTTTTTCTATGACTGCTAAGTTTTCAATTAAAAATATCCTTCCCCTGGTGCTGATCTATCTGGCCTTTGTCGCTGCTGCGGCTGTTGTTCATTTAGTGCTTCATTCTGCCGGACAAAAATGGATTTTAAGATACCTTGGAATAGCAGGGACTTTATTAATTCTCACTTCATTCATTTATTCTTTACGAAAAAGAAAAATCATTTCTTTCGGGAAACCGAAATTACTGCTGCAGATTCACGAGGCGATGGCCTGGTCGGGTGCCGTACTGATACTTGCACATTCAGGGATTGATTTTGAAGCTGTGATTCCGCGTGCGGCTGTATTTGCAATGCTGATTGTTGTTGCAAGCGGATTGACGGGGAAATATCTACTTAAGAATGCACGGGAAAATATAAAAAGCAGGCGGTCAGAATTAAAAGCAAAAAATTTATCAGAAGAAGAAATTGAAAAAGAATTGTTCTCGCTCTCGCTTCTTGCAGATAAAATGCAGATGTGGCGTGGTTTTCACATTCCGCTGACAGTTATCTTCGCAGCACTTGCGCTGCTTCATATTATCATAACACTTCTCTTTTGGCGCTGGTGAAACACCCAGCTCTCATATCGTTTGCAATAACATTCCTCGTCGGATTAGCAGCGATAATCATCTTCCCATATTATACTGTTAACCCCGGAGTATTAATTAAAGATCATCTAAATCTTCAGAATGACTGCTTTGCATGTCATTCACCCGGACAAGGAGCTTTAACTCAAAAATGTATTGAATGTCATAATATTTCTGAAATTGGTTTAATAACAACTACCGGAGTTAAACGAGACCATATAAATTTTAAAAGCAGCACACTTCATCAATCCATTATAAAAATACAATGCCTTGATTGCCACACAGAGCACAATGGATTATCAAGAGAAAATGCTACGCTGAATTTCAGACATAATGTTCTGCCGGAACATCTTTTAAGCACCTGTGAAAAATGTCATTCCGATAAAAAGCCGGATGATAATCTCCATAAAATTATCAATGCTGATTGTTCAAACTGTCATCAGACTGAGGAGTGGGAACGGGTTGAGTTTAAGCATGAATTAATCGGTGATATAGTTACCGACTGTTCCGGCTGCCACGAAAACAAAAAACCTGCCGATGCTTTTCATAATGGATTGGGAAAAACAATTCAGTGTGCACAATGTCATACAACTGAAGCATGGAAGCCGTCAACATTCGATCACACAAAATATTTCAGGTTTGACAGGAATCATCCTTCCAATTGCTCTGACTGTCATAACACAAAAGAAAACGTTAAAACTTACACTTGCTATAACTGTCACGAGCACAGCATAGCTAAAATAGAAAAAGAACATCTGAAAGAGGGGATAAGAACCTTTAGCAATTGTGTTGAATGTCACCGCTCCGGTGATGAGGATCAAGCCAGCGGTAAGGGCGATGAGAGAAGAGGACGTGACTAAAGAGATGATGATTAGAGATTGTTTTTTTTCTGGTACAGCGGCTCGTATAGCTGAACCTTAACATCGCCGGGCATAATGAAATGTTGTGTGTGCCGGATTGCTTGCCGTCTTCAGTCTCTGATGGATGACAGCCCATATCTGCTTCAGGAAGATCAAATATCAGCCAGCCATCTCCGAGATCGGAATATGTAAACTGTAATTTTTCTTTTATGAATTTGCGAAGCTCTTCAACCTGTGAAGTGTAAAACATTGTGTGAACTCCTTTAATCATAATCTTCATCTCCTCGTGTTCATTAATGGAAAGGTTTCTACTCTCCCTCTTCATCAAGATTTCCGCTCCATAAATATTTTTTCGTTTCATTAACAATTACACCGCTTAGTAAAATTAATGATATAAGATTCGGCAGTGCCATTAATGCATTTGTGATATCTGCAAAAGTCCAGACAACATTAAGTGAAAGCACTGAACCTATCATAACAAACATAACCCAGAGATAGCGGTACGGCTTTATAATTTTATTTCCGAAAAGATATTCTGCTGCTTTTTCACCATAGTAAGACCAGCCGAGAATAGTTGAGAAAACAAATGTTAATAATCCAAGCGTAAGTACAATCGGTCCGATGATCGGAAAATCTCCGAATGCCTCTTTTGTTAATCCAGCACCGGAAAGCCCTTTCATCCATTCACCGGAATTAACAACTACCAATCCCGTCATCGCACAGACAACAACTGTATCCCAGAATGTTCCCGTTGAAGAAACCAAAGCCTGGCGAATTGGATTTTTAGTTTGTGCTGCAGCAGCAACAATCGGGGCGCTGCCTAAACCCGACTCATTTGAAAAAAGTCCGCGTGCTATTCCGAAACGTATTGCCTCTTTCATTCCTGCACCAAGAAATCCTCCTATAGCCGCCTGTCCTGTAAAAGCACTGTTGAAGATAATCGAAACCGTGTTTGGAATTCCTTCAATGTTCATTCCAAGAATTATTAAACAGCCGAGCACATAAGTTATCGCCATAAACGGAACCAACCCTTCACAAACTCTTGCAATGGATTTAATTCCGCCGAGAATTACAACTGCAGTTAATACTGTTAGTATTGAACCGGTTACCCACATCGGGATCTGAAAAGATTCCTGCACCAGAACTGAAATTGAGTTTGCCTGAACCATATTACCAATTCCGAAAGCAGTCACAGATGTGAAAGCGGCAAATAAAACTGCAAGCCACTTTTGATTTAATCCGCGTTCAAGAACATACATCGGTCCACCTGCCATAGATCCGTCGGGCATTTTAACTCTATACTTCACTGAAAGAAGAGCTTCGCTGTATTTTGTTGCAATCCCGAATACGCCGGTTAGCCACATCCAGAGAACAGCACCCGGACCGCCGGCAGCAACAGCAGTTGAGACTCCGACAATATTTCCTGTACCGATAGTTGCAGCAAGCGCGGTCGTTAAAGCACCGAACTGGCTAATATCGCCCTTGCCTTCTTTATCTCTGCGTAAAGAAATTTTAATTGCCTTACCAATGAACCGTTGAATAAATTTTAATCGAAGTGTGAGAAAAAGATGAGTGCCGAAAAGAAGTATTAATAATGGATACCCCCAGAGTAAATCACTTATTTGTGTGAGCACATTTTCAAGAGCTTCCATAACCCTCTCGTATGTTTTGAAAAGAATGAAGAAAGAAAATCTTATTCAAAATAGGGAAATTTTATCTGATGGGAAAAAAATTTAGTTGTGAAATAGATATTGGCGGGAAGGAAAGAATCTATAACCGCTTTTCCTTAAGCCAGTAAAGATTCTGCCGGAATATTAAATTTCCTATGCAGGTCTCTCATCATTTTGGCTGTCAGCTCTCTTTTTCTGTTAAGAATCTCCGATGCTTTGTTTTTCCCCCCGATAACTTCTGCTATATCAGATTGCTTTAAACCAAGCTGTTCCATTCTGAATTTTATTGCTTCAATGGGGTCGGGCGGAGCTATGTTAAAATGTTTCTGCTCATAAGCTTCAACAAGTGTTACCAGTACTTCCAGCAAGTCACCATCAGTTGTGTCTGGTTTTGCATCAAAAAGCCTTTCGATTTTTTTAAGTGTCTCTTCGTAGTCTTTTTTTGTTTTAATTGGTCTGATGTTCATTTCAAATTTTCTCCGCGTTTATTTTATCATATTCTTTATGCGTGCCGATAATGCGAATATAAATAACTTTAAATTCATATTTAATGGCGGCCATCAGCCGGTGATCATTTCCCTTAATATTAAAGACAGCTCTGTTATTGGTTAAACTGACAGCCTGAAACTAAGAAAGAAAAAATGTTGGGAGGAAAAGAATTTTTATCTATCTGACTGCATCGCCTCTAAAATCTGTAAAAAAAGCAAGCTAAAGAAATTCTTAGCTTGCCGCCGGAAAGGATTACAATTATTTACTGCAGTAATCAGAAGCTGACTAAATATTCAGTGCCATGAAGCTTATGATAGGTATAGTATAAGTTTTTACAAACCGTTGCCACTTTTTCATTATTATCAAAAACTGCGACTCCCCTTAGGCGGTAAATGCCGATTTCATTGCCGAGCTGGTATAGTGCAAATGCGGCTGCGATTCTCTCGTCATCGGTTTTCCCGTTGTCCAGCAGCTTTAATAGAGGGATCAGTGCGTCTGAAGCATCGCTGCTTTCAAGATAAGACCCGATAATCAGATCGGACAATACCAGTGCTGCGCTGGTGTGAAGCCCGGTGTTTTCCGATTCAATTCCAACGGTCAGGTTATCAACAACTGCGTATTTTTTTTCAGCAGGGAATGCTGTTACCTGTGCTGTAAGAGTGTACGCTGTAAAAAGCGTGAAGAGCACGATGAATAAAGTTTTCATTGCCTTCTCCTTTTATAAAGTTTATAATTAGACCGACACCGCTGACAATATAATTTTAAAATTCAGTCAGTGCACGATAAAAGTGACAAGGGGGTTAATAATTTCAGGAGCGGAAATTTTTGGCAGGGGAAATAATCTGTGATCTTTTATGGGGCGATTTTTCTTCGCCTCACTGCAGAACAATTAATATCGGGAGAAGTGAGCTGCTGTTTAATTCGAATTCCTCTGAAAGAAAATATCTTCCGGCTGCTGTATTTCAAAGATTTTTTGCGCTGAAGGTATCACCCTGGTTTATATCACCTGTGGTGAATCCTTTGTAGAACCATCTTTTTCTTTGTTCTGAAGTTCCGTGTGTAAAGGAGTCCGGCACAACATATCCCTGTGAACTTTTTTGTATGCGATCATCACCGACAGCACTTGCTGCATTTAATGCTTCGTCGAGATCCCCGGCTTCAAGAAGATCTTCTTTTTGAGTGTAAAATGCCCAGACACCAGCATAAAAATCCGCCTGAAGTTCTAACCGCACTGAATACTTGTTGAATTCCTTTTCGCTAAGCTGTGAACGTAAGTTATTCACTTCATCCATTGTCCCAGTTAGCTGCTGTATATGATGTCCTACTTCATGAGCAATAACATACGCCATCGCAAAATCGCCGGGAGCTTTAAACCGGCTCTGCAGCTCTTCATAAAAGCTGAGGTCAATGTATAGCTTTTCATCACCCGGACAATAGAACGGACCGGTTGCAGATCCTGCCAACCCGCACGCTGACTCAACTCTGCCGTTAAACAAAACTAATTTCGGTTCGCGGTAAGATGAATTTGCATCTTCAAAGATGCTGTACCATACGGTTTCTGTTTCTGCAAGCACAACCGATACGAACTGTGCAAGCTCCTTATCTTCGGCTGTCTCGGCATAGTTTGAAGTTGTGCTTTGATCCGTTACTTGAAGATTTTCCAGCACAGAAGTGGGATCTCCTCCAAGAAGCATAACTATAATAACAATTACAATTCCCCCGATGCCTCCGCCTACAATTCCTTTAGGTGAAATACGTCGTCTGTCTTCAACGTTTGAACTTTCCCGTCTGCCTTTCCATCGCATCGCTTACCTCTCTCAATAAATTAAAATATTATTAGTTGAATATTGTTTGAAATTCATTTAACAAAAAGAAAGTTTATATAAATTAATGAATAAACATTTAAAGCAGAAATCTGAAAGTATTCTCCTTATAGTGAAAGACTTTTTTTGGGGCTTCAAGAAAAGTGCGGGTATAAAAATGGGTCTTCCCTCTTGATCAATATACCCGCAATAAATAATGTTGAGCCTGTAAATCTTATTATTTTAAAAGAATCATCTTCTTCGACTCAACAATTTTACCGCTCTGCAGTTTGTAGAAATAAACTCCGCTTGATAATCCAGATGCGTCGAAAACAACCTCATAACTACCAGCAGGTTTTATTTCGTTGATAAGAGTAGCTTTCTCATTACCAAGGATATCATAAACTTTAAGCGAAGTAAATACAGACGAAGGAATTGAAAATGAAATTGTTGTTGTCGGGTTAAATGGATTCGGAAAATTCTGCTGCAACACAAAATCATTTGGAAGATTTTCTGTTTCATCCAGGTTTGTAACAGAAGTTTCTACGGTTAACACTGCAACACCTCTGCTTGCACAACTTATCCACAGCTCATATCCGTTCTGTACAGTTTTTACTTCCATATCATAAATCTGCGCGTGCGGTAATCCTCCTGTTTGCTGCTGAGGAAAAATTCCGAAGTTCGTTCCGTCAAACCAGCATAAGCCATATGTAGATGTTGAAGTGCTTCCAAAATTCGCAAACCATAATCTGCCATCGGGAGTAACTGCCAAAGGCGTTATGCTTTCACCGGGAATTTGTGAATTTGAAGGTGAGTAAAATTGATATGTGCCTGTATTTGCGTTTACCTTTGCAAGTCCCTGGTTTGTGCCGACCCATGCAAATCCATCCGGCAAGGGAACTACAGTATTAAGAAAATCGCTTTGCGGATTAAGCTCAGAAAAATCATCTACAACTTTTGAAAAATTATATGTGCCATCGGTTCTCAATGCCTGATAGCCGGAACATGCCCAAATTGTTCCCGGTCTTGTAGGATCTTTTTCTATGTTTGTACCCGATCCAATAACCGGAACATTAATCCAGTTGTTGCCTGCTTCATTATAATAAGAAAGACTATAGTAATCACCAATACTCCACAATCTGTTTTGTGAATCTTCTATAACTCCCTCGGATCTGTCCAGTGGATAATTAAGAGAAGTATAGATGCTGCCGTTCCACGCATGTAAATAGTTGTACATTGGATTGATTATAATATTGCCATTTGATGGACGATAGTAAATAACTTCTGTGTTATCTGTTGGGAAGGGGAAAGGATATCCTAAGCCATAGTTTTCATTATTAAAACCAATCCATCTAACTCCATCGAACTTTTGAAATCCGCCAACTCCAGATCCGCCATTACCCGTCATCCAAATATTGCCCTGATCATCAATTGAAATATCTTCAGCCCAATAATCGATCTGAGAAGAATTAGTGATTCGATATCTCTGCCAGACACCTGTCTGTGCATCTCTTTTTGCAGCACCACCAATTCCGCTTGCCCAGATATTTCCGTTAGCATCGATATCTAAGCCATAAGAAAAACCACCTTCCCGCCAGATTCCAAAATTTTGCCATGAAGTTCCATTAAATTGAAAGACGTTACTGTTACCATCAATCAGTAGAGCTTTTCCATTTTCATAAGCTTTAAATGCCCAGATATCATTTTCGTTACTCGACGGTGGTTGGGATGGTATAATCCAGTTTCCGTCGGGAGTTCTATAATCGAGCGAATAAATAGTTGCTGTGCCGTTATATCTTAAAGCCCATAAGTTATTTGCATCGTCGATACAGTCGTTTCCGGGCAATGACACAACTTCTCCGGGATCAAGATTCTGCGGCAGCAATGTAAACAGCTGCGTATCGCTGTCAAAAGTAATGATTGTATTCCAACCTTCACCGTCAATCCAGGCCACATAACCTCCTGCATGTTTTTCCTGTATCGAAACATTCTCTCAATAGCCAATTAAGCTTGGTCAGTTATTAACAGTTGATCACAAATTCCAGTAGCGCCATAGATTTGTTGATTGATTATAATTCATCAGTCCACCGCC
>Ga0137461_1000294_pt1 | contig 11340 bp, 10 predicted proteins | sample EasRivERMGT746_2_FD_104650 | JGI IMG/M metagenome (GOLD analysis project Ga0137461, IMG submission 104650) | Soil microbial communities from meander-bound floodplain in the East River, Colorado, USA - East River MetaG ERMGT746_2 | ecosystem: Environmental > Terrestrial > Soil > Floodplain ... | reverse complement strand
GGCATCCACGGCGGCGTGCACGACAACATGGGCTTGGACGACATGACGCCCTACGCGCCGGTCAATGCCCTGGGCCATCCCTTCGGCCAGATGGTCAACTTCTCCGGTATTTTATTCAACGGAGTGTTCGACAAATATCCCAACGTCCGCTTCGGTTTCATGGAAGCCGGCGCCGGCTGGTTCGTCAATTGTATCGAGCGCCTGGAGCGCGCCTGGAACAGCCACGTGCAATACGACCCGCGCGGCCGCTTTTTGAAACTACGCGGCCAGGAATCGATCACGGACTACATCAAACGACATGTCGACGAAGACCGCATCTTCGTTGGCGTCGAAGGCGATGAGCTGACCTTGCCCTTCGCCGTCAGCGTCGTCGGCAACAAGCCGTTTATTTACTCGTCAGACTTTCCGCATGAGGTCAATAACGACACCTGCAAGGAAGAGCTCGAAGAGCTGGACGAGAACCCGCGTTTGACGAAGCAAGACAAAGACGGCGTGCGCTATCGTAACGCGGAGCGCTTCTACGGGCTGGCGGCGAATTAACACAGAGAAGCCCGTTCCAGTCGTTCAAAGCGTTCAAGCCGTTCAAATCGTTTACGGAAAAGATTCGGAATCGGAAAACAAACCGCAAAGGTAGACAAAGGAGGGCGGGTTTTCTAACCCGCCCTTTTTGATATCGAAGAGCCCTCACCCTTCCCGCAGCCGCCAAAAGCGGATCAGCCTTCGGCTGAAGCGGGCGAGGCTTGGAAATCGAAGAGAGAGATCGTTGTGATACTTAACCGACTCGGATTCATGTTGTTGCTCGCGAGCACGATTCTTCTGACGAACAGGGTCGAAGCTCAATCCCTGACCACGTTCCGCATCGCTAACGGCACGTCGGGTGAAAACCCGGCGGCGCTTTGGGTTGGCGTCGAGCAGGGTTTTTACCGCAGGCATGGACTCAACGTCGAGACCATCTACATGCGCGTTGGATCCCTCGCCGCATCGGCGTTGGTATCCGGTGATGTGAATGCGGTTCTGACCAGCTCCAACGCCGTGTTGAATCTCGCTGCCGGCGGTTTGGACGTGGCGATCATCGGCAATCTGGTCGACCGGCCGGACGGCGACTTCATGGCGCGCCCGGAGATTAAACGGCCCGAAGATCTCAAGGGCAAACATATCGCGATACAAAGCATCGGCGGCGGCGGTTGGGCCAACAACATGCTAGCCATGGATTATCTCGGCATTGACCCCGAGCGCGACAAGATTAATTTCATCGTCCTCGGCGATCAGCCGTCGCGCATTCAAGCGCTCGAAACCAACCGCGCCCAAGCGTCATGGATGGGCGCGACGTTTAGCGCGCCGCTCAAGAAAAAAGGCTACACAGTTTTGCTCGATCTGACGCGCGCGCCGATCCCCTACGTCGGCACCTCATTAGTCATCAAGAGAAGCGCGGTGCGCCAGGAGCCAAGAATCTATGAAGCATTACTCAAAGGAACCATCGACGCCATCCGCTTTTTTCAGAAACCGGAAAACAAACTGAGCGCCATGCAATCGATCGCTAAACATCTGCGGCTTCCCCGCGTCGAAGACGCTGAGACCGGTTATCAGGCGATGGTCGCGGCCTACAGCGCCGACTTGAAACCGAAACCGGAAGGAGTCAAGAAAATTTACTCGATTCTCATGCGCACCAATCCCAAGCTTCAGTCGATCAAGCCGGAGTCGATCCTCGACGACGCCTTAATTCAGAAAATCCACGCGAGTGGCTACTAACGTAGCAGGCAAAATGCCACGTAAGATTGATCAGACTCCTAACTTTGCGTCTTTGCGCCCCTTCGATAGACTCAGGACAGACTTGGCGGGAGAAATTCCCGAATTGAAATCGCGAGGAGGTTTCATGATCGCCCACATCGGCATCATCGTCAACGAAATCGAACGCAGTAAAAAGTTTTATGCCGCGGCGTTGAAGCCCATCGGCTATCAGATGCTGCGCGAGTACGGCATTACGCCAAGCCGACCAGCGGCGAGCGCCGGCTTGGGCGAGCCGCCCCACGCCGATCTGTGGCTCTATCAGGGTGATCCTGGAAAGGTGACCACGCACATCGCCTTTCACGTGAACAAACGCGCGCTCGTTGACGCGTTTTATCTAGCGGCCATTGCCGCCGGCGGTAAAGACAATGGCAAGCCAGGGCCGCGGCCGCAGTACAGCGCGAACTATTATGGCGCGTTTGTCTTAGACCCGGACGGATATAATTTGGAAGCGGTTTGTCGGGAGGCGCAGTAGAGCCGCGGTTTTCAATGCGAAGTCAGCGGCACTTCGTCTTAAGAATCTTTGCGCTTGAGGTTGGAATTCGTTTGCAACCAGTTTTCGAGCAACTTGCGCTTGAAACGCCACTGGTTGCCGACCTTGAACGCAGGTAAGTTTTTGTCCGCCAATAATCGGTAGACGGTAAACTTATCGACGTTCAGATATTCGGCGACCTGTTCCAAGGTCAAAAGCTGATCCGGCATGCCTTACACTCGCTATTGGAAGCTAGGTCTTATTTCAAACTTCAGCTCACGTCAAGCCCTTACGGGGCCATAAATTCTTGGCGGTTTATACGACGAGATGGTGTAGATAGGCGCGAATGGCAAAAATTCGGACCAGCTACTTTGCCGCGCAAACCGTGATCTCGACCATGGTACCGGGGGTCAATACCGCACCCACCGCGGTGCGCGTCGGCAGATTCGCGCGGTCGACCCAGGCCATCCACGCCTCGTTCATTTCGTCCTTCAAACTGGCGTCCTGCATGTAGACCGTAGCGCTTAGGATGCGCGATTTATTGGTCCCCGCCTGGGCCAACACCGCATCGATCTTTTTGAGCACCTGGGCCGTCTGCCCTTTCATACCCACCGTTTTATCGTCGGCCACCATGCCCGAACAGATGACCAAATCGCCGAACACCACCGCATTGCAGTTCCACTCGCGCGGGTTGATTCGTTGAATGTCCATATATTACGCCTCCCATTAGTTAAGAGGGCAACCACAGAGGGTTGCCCCTACAAGTCGGAATTCTTTTTTGCGTCTTTTGCGTCCCGATCGCCCTGAGCACCGTCGAAGGGTGCGGCTAATCTTCCGAATCTTAGATCTTTAAATCGCCGGCCTCTTATCGTACCACTTCATCTGCTGCTGGTAGGAGTAACCCGCGCGTAAAACCGTTGCCTCATCGAACGCCTTGCCGACCAATTGTAAGGCGATCGGCAGATTATTTTCGGAAAATCCGCACGGCACCGACAACGTCGGCAAGCCGGTCAGATTAAACGGTCCGTGAAATTCCGGCTGGACATGCTTATACAAAGTATCGATGGGCCCCAGGTCTTTCACCAGCGGCGCCGGGCCCGCTTGATTGGGCAGCGCCAAGCAGTCGACTCTTTGAAAGATCTCCGCCAATTCCGCGCGGCAGCGGCTGCGGATGCGCTGCGCTTGAATATAATCCGCCGAGCCGGTGAGCAGGCCGAGATAGATCCGTGCGCGCCGCTGCGCCGCGCCGTTTTCCAACACCCACGCCGCGTCGCTCCTATGCGCCGCCCAAAATTCATTGTAGTAAATCACCGCGTTGGCGATGGTCGCCAAGTGGAGCGTCGGCGTCTTAACTTCTTCGACCTTCGCGCCCATGGATTTCAACACCGCGATCGCTTCGTCGACGCGCCGTAAGACAACCGCAGCCGTGCGCGGCGCGCAGCCATCGATGTAATCGCGCGGCACGCCGACGGTCATGCCTTTCACATCCTCGCGTAGCGCGCTGGTGTAATCGGCCAGCGGCACCGCGCTCGACGTCGGATCGTTGGCATCGTGGCCGGCGATGGCATTCAGCATATGGGCCAAGTCTTCGACCACGCGCGCCATCGGCCCGCAGTGATCGAGGGACCAACTGAGCGGCGCCAGTCCATACCGGCTCACCCGGCCATAGGTCGCTTTCAATCCGGCGATGCCGCAAAACGCCGCCGGGTTACGAATCGATCCGGCGGTATCTTCACCGAGGGAACCTAAACACAAACCGCCGGCCACCGCCGCGCCCGAACCGGTGCTCGAACCGCCGGTGATATGATCGGTGTTCCACGGATTGCGCGGCAAGGGCAAGTCGCCGGGCAGGCTGCTCATATGCAGCTTCCCCAGCATCACCGCGCCCGCTTCGCGCAGCTTACGCACCGCCGTGGCGTCGCCGACGCCTTGGGTGAACTGGCGAATCCGCGCCGGAGCGCCGGCGACGTCCAACTGGTCCTTCACGGCGACGGGAATGCCGTGCATCGGCCCGCGCCAGTTGCCTTTGGCGATCTCCGCTTCCGCCGCTCGCGCCTCGGCCAGCGCGCCGTCGGACATTAAATTAATATACGCGTGCAGTTTGCCGTCGACGGCAGCGATCCGATCGAGCACGGCCCGTGTCAACTCGACCGGTGAAAGTTGTCGATCGCGAATAAGTTGCTGGGCTTCGTGAATCGTTAAATAATAAAGCGGTTTCTCCGCGACTGCCATGGCGAATCTCCTTTTATCTATCGCGTTAGAAATATTAGCGCTGAACCAATGCGAGATTTCTCGCTCCGCTCGAAATGACAGTCGTGGCGGTTGTGGGAAACGCCGCTGGGTGTCATTCCGATCCTAGCGAGGGATCTCGACTTCGTTCCTTACTTCCCGGTCCACTCGGGCCGGAACACGGGTCCCAACTCCTGCGCACCTAGATTCACCGAGTGGAGCTGTTTCAGATTTCCCATATAGAGCTCGATGATCTCACTGAACTGTTCCAGATCGCCGGGCTTGGGTTGCAAACCTTCGCGCTCAAGCACGGCTTTCAAATTCTGCTCGATGAGCTTGTCCATCGTCCGTCTCCCTTCCCGAAACAATCCTAATTATCTCTACGCTCCACTTTACGTCAAGCGATTACTTCCAATGATTCATTCGCACTTCGGCCATGGCGATGCAAGAGATATTCAGCTTCATGAATTGTCATCGCGGACAGAGCTGTTCAACCATTTGCCAATCAGACCCGCCTATGTACGCGCTGTTTCGTGTAATTCTGCTAATTGCTGCCAGAAACATTCGTGGCATGCGCATTGCTGCCACTGACCCATTGAAAAGACGGGTTGTAAGCACGGTAGCGAGCAAAGTTTTGCCTTTATGCTGAAGATTTTCTCAAGCCTCCGATCTCGACTGGTTCTGCTTGTGCTCATCGGCGTCGTGCCGGTTTTCGTCTTGATTCTATACAGCGCAGAGCGCCACCGGCAACTGACATCGAGCCAGGTCAAAACCAACGCCGTGGGCGTGGCCCGTGCAATCGCTTCGGAACAAGGCAGATTGATCGAAAACGCGCACCAGTTTCTAATAACTCTAGCGCGCCTGCCGCAGATTCGTGAAAACGACCGAGCCGCGTGCCACAAAGTTCTCTCAGGACTGCTGGAGCCGATTTACGTCGATTTGGTCGTGGCGGATACGAAAGGCCAGGTTCTCTGCAACGCTTTAACTCCGGCAAACGCGCTAGCCAACCCCACGGGCCGTCATCACGAACAGACAATCAAGACACAAGATTTTTCCGTTGGCAATATTCGGCTTCACCCGCCAACCGGCAAAGTCATCTTGGAGCTAGGGTATCCGGTTTCGGACACTCCCGGAGTTTTGCGCTCGGTGGTCTCCGCCGCATTAGATTTAACCTGGATCACTCGACTGACCGTGGACAGCCGTTTGCATCCGGGCGCAAGCTTTACCCTTCTCGACGCAAGCGGCACCGTTCTCCTGCGCTACCCAGAGAGTCCCGATTGGCAGGGCAAACGGATTTTTACGCCTGCCCAGGTCAAACATCGTGGCAGTCGCGAAACGGATACGACGGTTGAGTTGACCACATTTGACGGCATCCAACGGCTCTTCGCGCTAAGCCAGTTGAGATACCCGATCGGCGGGCAAATTGTTTATGCTGCCATCGACACTCCCGCCGCGTCGGCCTTTGCCGAATCTCGACGCATTTTGGCGCTCGACCTGGTTCTCTTGGCACTGCTATCGCTCGTCGCCCTGGGCGCCGCATGGTTTGGCACGGAAATATTTATTCTGCGCCGAGTGCGTGACATTATCACCACGACAAAAAAGGTCGCGGCAGGAGTGCTTGGCGCCCGCACCTCTCCGCCCTATGAAAACAACGAGCTCGGGCAAATGGCGCGAGCATTTGACGATCTAGTGGATGCCTTGGAAAAGCGTCAAGCGGAAGCGATCGCATCGACCAAGCAGATCATGCAACAACGGCAACATCAAAAGGCGCTTTACGATCTCAACGTAGCGATCACGTCCACACTTGATCTAGCGGACGTTCTAAAGATTCTCTTAGACCACAGTTCCGCGCTATTTCCATTCTGCACCGTAACCGTGAGTTGGCTCGATAAGACAACCGGCAACTTGCAGCTTGTGGCCCATCGCAGCGCCAACGATTCGGAGCAGTTGCACAGCGATTTTGCATCCGCGCAAAACCTACCGCTGATTGTGTTAAAGCAGCAGTCTCCGCTGGCCGCCTCCAAGAGTCAGATCGATCTCCAATCTGCCGATCGTGAACTGTTTCGCCGTCATAATCTATATTCCTATCTTGGCCTACCGCTCATCGCCAAGCAGGAAAGCCTCGGCGTGCTGTCATTCTATTCCCGCGCCGAGTGTGAGTTTTCCAGCGAAGAGATCAACTTTCTCAATGCTCTCGTCAACGAAGCCGCCATCGCGATCTTCAACGCCCGGCTGTTCGAACAAACCCGAGAACAGGCCGTTGAACTGGAAAAGTCCAACAAAATTAAAGATGAGTTTTTGGGGGTCATGTCCCATGAACTGCGCACGCCGATCAACATCATCATGAATTACGCCGAAGTGTTAACCATGGGAACCTTCGGCGAGATCTCTGCCGATCAAATGAAGGGCACAGAGAAGATTCGCTCCCAGGCCTGCCATCTGTTGTCACTTATCAATGGCATCTTGGAGATCACGAAAATCGAAAGCGGCACGGCGACGCTCCAAATTGACTTCTTTAGTTTGAGTGAGTTCCTGTCGGACTGCCAATCGGATTACCTGTCGCCAACGGAAAAAGAATTGATACTGGAATGGGACTATCCGCCAGATCTGCCGGTCATCCTTGGCGACCGCGTTAGACTCAAGCAGATTTTGACCAATTTGGTCAACAACGCTATCAAGTTCACCGATCAGGGGACCGTGCGAATTTCAGCGCAGGTTAACGATCAGGGCGATCGCTTTGAACTTCGCGTCACAGATACCGGGGCAGGCATTCCAGAGGATCGTATGGTGCGAATTTTTGAGAAGTTTCATCAAGTCGATAGCGCCACCACGCGAAACCATTCCGGCGCCGGTTTGGGGCTCTATATCGTCAAAACTTTCGTCGACCTGCTCCACGGTACGATCGATGTGGAAAGTAAACTCGGCAAGGGCTCGGTGTTTACCGTGCGGCTGCCGGTCAACAAGGAACTTCTCGCGGCACGCACCCACAACAGCGCCGTGGCGCGTCCTGGATACCTCAATTAGTGGAGATGTCGTTCATGGCAATCACCCTGTTTTGGCGGCTAATCTTGGGCTACTTGGCGATCTTACTCCTATCGGTCGGCGCCACGCTTTATTCCATCGTCCAACTGGGCGAATTGAGCCAAACGGCGCGCGCGGCGATCGAAATCGATTATCGCACGATCGCTTACCAAGAAAATTTAACCGACGCGTTCCTTTCTCAAGTCCGTTATGGGGGTAAATATCTTGTCACCCAATCGCCGGCGTCCTACGACCAGTTCCGTCAGTTCAAAAACGACTTTCTCCAATACCTGACTGAACTGAAATCAGCGGGAGCCGATAGCGAGATCAACGCCCAATTGGCGCGGGTCGAGCGGCTGCATAATACTTACCACGAGCTTTTCGAGCAGGAAGTCCGCTACAACAAAGCCGGCCAACTCTACGCGCAGAGCCGTTTTCAACAGGAAAGAGATAAACTGCTCGATAACACCTTAAGGGAACTTGCGCGCCTCAAGGACCGGTTGGAGAAGAACGTTCACGACAAGCTCGAACACATGGGTGGCAGCGCCCGCGCCGCACGAAGGATTGCCATCGCGACGACTCTCATATTGCTGGTCTTTGGCACCGGGCTGTCGCTCAAGATAAGCGCCAGCGTTACGAAACCTCTGCTGGCACTGACAAATAGAACCCAAGACGATGCGTCGGATCCCGCTTTGCCTACCCGACTGTCGTCCATTCCAGAGATTCAAGAATTGTCCAATGTGTTGACGGAGAGGATTCGACGACTGCAACAATCCGCTGAAAGCAACGGCAATCAGTTAGAGCAGTTCACCGAGGATCTCGCCGCACGAATCATCGCACACAAAACGCAGCTCAACGCCTTGAAAACCGCAAGCAAGGAAGCCCCGTCACAGCACAGCCAGTCATCGATGGACAAGCTCATCGCCGAGACCAACGACATGATCCGCTATTGCGCTGAGTTAAATGCATCGGCGGCAGCGCAAATGGAGATAATAAAACTATCTCCGCGCACCGCCTTAGCGATAACGGAAAAAAAATCCCTACTTGGCGACAACACTTTGGGCGTAAGAGTAAGACGGCTGCCGGAATCGCTCGCCATGACACTGCGCGCGGTGCGACGAGTGGCCGATCGCTGCGCGCACATGCTCGCACGCCTCACGCGTCAGTTGAGGCTAAACAAGAGTTTTACCGACAAGCCTAGTATTTAAACGGTGAAATATATGAAAGCACGATCTAACTTCGCAGCAATAAATGTTCGAAAATTGAGATCCCTTCTGGCCGCAGCAGCCCTGATACTCTGCGCTTTCATCGCCGGCTGTGCGACCCTGGAGCAACAACCGCCAACCATCGATTCGCCCACTGGCAACTCGATCCTACCGGGCAACTTCGACCAAGCGTTGAAAGAAAACCAACGGGCGCTCGCAGAAGGCAAGGGACCGCCGGATGTCGCGCTCTACAACATCGGAGTCGTTTCCGCTCATTCCGCAAACCCAAAAAAAGACTACCCCAGGGCGCTGCTCGCCTTTAGAACTCTACTGAAAGATCATCCCAGCAGTGCGCGCGCCGAGCAGGCCAAGATTTGGCTCCAAGCTTTGGAACAAATCCAAAAGAACGCCGAAGAAATACAGAAACTCGCCGATGAAAAACGCGCCGTGGCTCGCGAACGCGACCTGGTCTCTCAAGAACGCAGCAAGCTCAACTACGCCATCGAGAAATCACGCCAGCTTGACGCCGAAATCGAAAAGCGCCGAAGGAAGTCTCTCAATAGATAGCTCCCTCTGACCCACGAATCTTGGACAGAGTCTTAGGGCAGCTATGTGCCGCGCATTGGCGTAACCAGTTTCATTCACCGTGAAACTCTTTTCAGCGACTCCTGCTACACGTCGCAATCTCTGAAGGTGGGATGCTCACTCAATTGGAAATTCCATAATAGGGGTTCCTTGCTAGTAGCGTGCTTGGAAGTAACTCATGGCTTCGCTTGAGACTTTGCCCCGCCTGGCAGCACCGGCAACGGAACTTGGTTTTTCACCGGTGGAATACTGCGCAGATAGGCGAACACCGCTTTGAGATCCTCGTCGGTCATGGATTTAATAAACTCCCAAGGCATCGGCGGCAGAATATCACGGCCAGTGGGTTGGCCTTGATGTTTGCCGGTGCGCAGCGCTTGAATGAAATGCGCGTCGCTCCATTCGGCAATGCCAGTCTCCTTGTCCGGCGTCAAATTGAACGCAAAGCTGACACCCCAAGGGCCGGCCCAAGCGGTCAGCATCGAATTCGTCAATGCCATGGCATTGCGCTGTTTCATATCATCCGGCTTCCAAGTCGGATACGGCGCTTTCTCCGGATGTCCTGAAAGCAAGCGCTTCTCATCCAGCATTGGCTTTCCGCCAGGACCTTCAATTTTTGGTGTGTGGCAATCATGACAGCTGGCGATTGTTATCAAATACTTGCCGCGCTCGACCGGACTCTCGGTCGCTTTCTTTTCCGCACAGCCGAACAGCGCGCACAGCGTTCCAAGTAAGACTAATTTTGAAATTTTGCTCATCGTCGCAACCAATCACCGCGGCTGCGTGATCACATCGACCACAGCGGGTTTGCCGCTATCGACGATGGCAATCGCTTTATCGAGCGCCGGGCCAAGCTCAGCCGGATCGGTGATCGGCCCGAACGCATCGACGCTGAACGCCCGCGCAATCGTCGCCAAGTCGGGCGCCGGATCTTCGATGCGGATGCCGATGCCTTTGTTCTCCACCGGCCGTTGGCGCGCCCGCGCCATGCGCTCCTGATGCTCTTCGTCGTTGTAGTAGGAGCGATTGTTGAGCACGACGACCAGTAGTGGAATGTGATATTTCGCCGCGGTCCACAGCGCATTCGAAGTCATCAAGAAATCGCCGTCGCCGAGAATGCTGACGCACAGCCGGCCGCTTTCTTTGAAACCGAGAGCGGAGCCGATGGACGAAGGCAAACCGTAACCGACGCCGCCGCCGCGACCGCCGCCCATGCCGTGCGCCGGCTCGGTGACTTCGATCGCTTCGCGCCAGCGCCGCCCATGGGAACTGACTAAAGCCCAGGATTTTCCTTGTACGCGTTGATTGATCTCGCTGAAGAAGCGCGCCTGGGAGATCGGTTTTTCATCCCAAGTTTTTTTGATCCACTCCTGACTCTTTTTCCGGGTCTCATGATAAATCGCCTCTACTTTAGCCCGCCGCTCTTGCACCTGCTTCGCGGAATTAGGATTCCCCGCCAAACGCTCGCGCACTTGTTCGAGCAACGGCGGCAACGCCACCGCCGTGTCCGCGGCGATCGGCACGTGCACGGGCAAGAGCCACATGTTGTCGCTCACCCAACTCTGCCGTTCGAGATCAAGCAGGGTGATGTGAATCACTTTACAGCTGGGCCGAATGATCGGCGCGAAGTTGCCGCGCTCGCGCACCGACGGTCCCAGCGGCACGCCCAAACTGGGAACATCCAGAGCTAAGACAACGTCGGCATTCTGCAACGCCTCTTCGCGCGCGTTGGTAAGGTTCAGCGGATGCGTGCTCGGAAAAGCGTAGCGTCCGTCAGAGTCAACCACCGGCGCGCCGAGTGCTTCGGCCAAGTCGAGCATCGGCGGCAGCGACTTGGGATTCTTGCCCAACTCACCAGCAACGATCGCCGGCCACTGCGCCTCAGCGAGCAAGCGCGCGGCGGTTTTCAATGACTCCGGGTTGGCGCCCGGTCCCGCCGGTGGACGAAACAACTGCGCATGCGGCACCACCATCGGCTTGTCAATTTTCGCCTCTTGCACGTCGGTATCGAGGCAGATATAGACCGGCCCTTTCGGTTCGGTCATG
>Ga0137461_1000293_pt1 | contig 11365 bp, 10 predicted proteins | sample EasRivERMGT746_2_FD_104650 | JGI IMG/M metagenome (GOLD analysis project Ga0137461, IMG submission 104650) | Soil microbial communities from meander-bound floodplain in the East River, Colorado, USA - East River MetaG ERMGT746_2 | ecosystem: Environmental > Terrestrial > Soil > Floodplain ... | reverse complement strand
CGGCTCAGCCGGCGCAGCTTCGCCACCGTCAGCAAAAAAGGCTTGCTGTCGAAGGCGACGGCTTGCTCCTCGTTGTCGCGCTCCGGTTTTTCTACGACTTCGGTAATGTCCAATTCGCCGCGGGCGATGGATTGGCCGAGCTGGAGGATGTAGCGCGCCGCCAGGGGCGCAGAAAAGAGCGCGCGCAGGATTTGCTTCTGGCCGTTTTCGATGCGTTTGGCGAGCTCGATTTCGCGTTCACGCGTGAGCAGCGCGATGGCGCCGATATCGCGCAGATATTGCTGCACCGAGGTGAGGGCGAACACCGACTCTTTGGGCTCGGTTTCTTCCTCATGATCGCTGGCACCGAGAGCGTCCGCGGCGAATCCCGGCTCATCGCCGTCGGTGATTTCTAAGTTGGCAAAATCGGCTGTGGTACTAGTATCTTCCATGAGGTTCTCTACGTCCGGTTGCAGCATAACGGTCTCCTTTAATTAATCTCTTTGGGTCTAATTCCCCGCAGCTTGCTGCGATTGTTTAATCGGTTCGATCTGATACCCCGCTGCTTGCGGCGGGGTTCTTCATTAACGATCCGGGGGCGCGGCAAGTTCCAAATTGGCCTGCGCAGAACTGGCAGGGTAGGTAGTTAGACGGTCGGCGCGCCGTTTCCGTTCAGTTTGCTTGGCCAAAAATTCACCTATTTTGCGCCGTCGATCGCGCGCAACCCCGATCCATTTCGGGAATGTTCAACGATCTCGTAAGCTTGCGTGGATCGCGGCACGCCTTAATGAACAGATTGGTGGTAGGAATGAAAAACGCCTCGTTCAAAGTACCATGACAGAACTGAGCGAGAGTTGCGAACGGTCGAACCGCCGCCCATCGGATGGCGCAGGATTTTGCATGATGCGGCGCGGCCGTTTGATTTTGTCAAAGGGCATTTTTCGCGGCTTGATAGTTTCAAGTACTTTTAAACGAAATCTCTGGTTTGCTACTAGAATCGCATTCCTATAGAGTCATTGTAGAACATGCCTTGATTGTACTGGCGCGCAAGAGGTTGCAGACTGGGCCGCGATTTCGTCATGGGCTTGGACCGCGGCGTGGCTACTACGCCGTCGTATTTCCCAGTCTTGCCGACCCTCCCTCTTCCTAAAGCCGCAGGCTTGTTCGAACCTGCAACGGAAGGGATTTTATGAATCCGATTTTGGTCGTCTTGATTCCATTGGCATTGATTTTTGTTGGAATGTTCTTGAACAGTTGGGGCCTGGCGTTCGACCAACCGCCAAGCTCGCCAGAGCAAGACCCGGTAAAAAGATTGGCCGCCGAACAGGACTCGTTTCGCCGCTTCTTCGATCGCCAGCGGAGTCAGGCGCTGAGTCGGCAGAAAAGAATTGGCCAGTTCGCTTGGTTGTTGCTGTTCGCCACCATCGGCTCGTTCATCTGGATGTACAACGACACGGTCGGTCAGACCGTTCTTTCCAATCGCATCGCGACGCTGCAAACGCTCGGTTCGCAGGAAGGGAAAGAGCTGGTGCTCTCGGTGACATTGAGCGACGGCAACAACGTAAAGTATCTGATCAAACTGCCCAAGGCAGAAGCCCCGGCCAAGGATGGCGCGCCCAAGCAAGCCGTGGCGAAGGAAACCGTGTCGTCCTGGGAGATCGAAAAACTCGGCACCGCTTTGAGTATCGGCGACAATACGCTGCCGCTCGGAATCGCGCTCAAGATAACGAACTGAGCAAAAGTAAATTAGCCATTGGCGCTAAATGTTGAGCCTCGGTGTTAGATCCATGTTCTAACCCAGGCTACGGTGGCAGAGTCGATGGCGCTGTTGTTGGGTTTGATTTTTTGCCGCTCCTCGATCGTCGAGGAAGGCACGGGAGAATCATTGATGGTTGATTTGGCTAAGCGCTTGTTCGTCGGCATCAAAATCTCACAGGCGCTGCAAATCGAGTTGGATAGCGCGGCGCCGGGAACCAAGCATTATTTCGAAGGGAAGGGCGACAAGGACTATCTTCAGATCGTCAGCATGGGCGAGGAACAGTTTGTCGGCAGGTTCATTAAAGATGGTTTCCCCGCAGCCGGTATGGTGGACACCAGCCGCAACGTCTGCAGCATCGTGACCTTGATCGCTCGCGGCCGGCCCATTGACGAGAAGGACGTCCATATTTACGCCTGTTGAATCCGTTCGCTTGGATGTTTTCACATGCGCCGGCTCCAAAGCGAGGCACGCTTCGCTATCCACCGGAGCGCGTGTTACGATGAATTGTCATTTAGAGCTTATTCGACGCATTTACCAAACCTCCGAGCTTTAAACGAGCCGGAGGTTTATTGTCTTGGGAGGGAAATATATGGGTATGACAGAGATCATCGATAACAGTTTGCGCGACGGTACCTTGGTGCGGCACAAGAAGAAAGGCTATGAAGGCAAGATCGAGGGCACCACTGCCATCAAAGCCTGCTTCACGAGGAACGGCGCTCTATTGGAGCCGCCAACGACCAAAGAGGTTTTTCAATACCGCGTTGTGGTGAGTGGGCAGTCAATCCGCTATATCGCGCCCAGCGACGATTTAGAAGTGCTCGACGCCGCCGAGGAGATCCATTGTGTCCGTTGCCTCAAATATTTTCACAGCAAACCGGGGCTCACCGGCAAAGTCGCGGGACGCTGCATTTGCGGCGGATGGATTTGTCCGTCCTGTCTGGGATGTCAAAGCGAGGATGCGGCAAATAATAAAGCTACGTCCTGCGTCCATCAGCGCAAGCGTTTTCTAAAAAAACTCGCTGCGGATAAGAAATAGCGCGCGCAAACGGTGCACTAGACGGTGGCAAGCTCGGTCATCGAAATCGGAAATCTGTCGGTCTTGCTTCCTTGGGATCCCATCACGCGGATGCTTTGCGCTGGCGCGCCGCGGCCATATGGCCCAAGCCGACGATTGCTAGCCCGAGAATCAGGTGGACGATTTGAACGAACCAGTGGGACTGTCCGCTTAGCAGCGTAGTTTGAGTCATCCCCAACCAAATAGTCAAAGCGCCCAGGAGCAACGCCGCCAGCGCGATTGGCCAGTTGCCGTTCTTAGTAAACGCTTGGCCGATGGCGACGATCCATAGCGCCCCCACCGCAAGGTAGCCCAGCAGCATATGCATTGAAATTAGACTGACGCCGAGACCGATCCACAACAGTAAGCCTAAAACCAACGCGAGTAATCCGGCCACCGTCAAAACCGCCGTTGCGTAACGCATCGTCATGGGCTCAAAGTAGCTTTATTCATTCATCGTCGATGCCAATCGGATCGTGAATTGATGACCGCACCGTTTGACTAGCTTCCCTCTTTGGCGTATTCGCAGCGCGGACAGGGAGAGCCGGGAATCGTCGGCCAGGCGCATTCGCTGCAGCTGATCACCGGTTCGCCGAGCATGCCGCGCACCAGCGAGCCGCAGCGTCGGCCGCCGCAGGGGCCGGTGCCGATGCCGGTGCGTTTGCTGACCTGTTCAAAAGTCTTGGCGCCGGCTTGAATCGCTTTGAGCACGGCTCCTTTGCGGATTTTGTTGCACAGGCAAGCCGGTTTGAAATTTTCAATGACCGCTCGTGTCTTGGCGTCTTGTTCCGATGGGTCGATGGCGCAATACCTAGCCTTTACTGCGAATTCAAAAATACTCTAACACAATTTTCGTCGAAACTAGCCCGGATTATTCGCGTAAAACTGCGATCGAGGTGCAACCCTTCCGGAACGAAGGCAAAGCAGTTGTGCCTTGAAGCTGCAAGCGCGGCGAGTTGCTTATGAAATCAGCAGCGAAAAGCTCAAACATCGTGCCGAGCGCCGAGCACAAAATGAAACATTCACGCCGGTGCCTTCGTTCCTCCAGGGTCACGCCTCGATCGACACAGTGTCATCAGGTTTCCTCATACTAATCCGGGCTAGTTACCTCCGGCCGATGACCAGCGACGAAGTCAGCGGCGCTGGAAAGTCGATCTGCCGCATTTGATGTAATCCCGCGTTTTTCATCCAGACGGCGATTTCTGTGAAGCTATAACAACGTCCGGCGTCGGTGGTGAGCAGCATCAGCAAGCTAAAGATCGCGCCCACCGCCGGAGCGGCGCGGCTGTCGTCGAGAATGTGATCCTTGATGACGATGCGGCCGGAAGGATTGAGACAGCTCGCTAGTTTAGCGATGAGAGTTTCATTGTTTCGGTAATTTTCGCCGTGAACGATGTTCGACAAAAAGATCACGTCATAGTGTCCGGGGATCGGAGTGCTGCGGTAGTCGCCGGCAATTAGCTCAATGCGGACATCCATTCCAGCGCGCCGCACGTTGCGCTTGGTGATTTCTAACGTCGCGGGCAGATCGAAAACGGTGGCGCGTAGACGGGCAAAGCGCTGGCACAGCGCGATCGGATAGGTCGCCGGACCGGAACCGACGTCGAGTAGTGTGTTCACCTCGTTCCAGTCGAGCGCGTCGGCAACAAACTCCGTGTCGCCGCGCGCCTTGACCAGAGCGTCCATGCCATCGATGAAGGTTTCGGTTTCTGCACGAAGCTCTTGATACATGTTTGGCGGCCGCACCGGTTTGCCGCTGCGCAGTGCATCCGGCAATTTTTCCCAGCACGGCCACAACGCCGCGTCGAAAAGAATCATCGCGCCGAGATAACGCGGCGCACTGCGCAGCAGATGCGCTTTGCTTATTTCCGTGAGCGAATATTGCTGGGCGTTCTTGTGCACCAATCCCAGTGCGGTCAAAGCATTGAGCAGCAGCTCGGTGGCTGCGGCGTCGAGTTGGAGCGCACCGGCGATCGCCTCGGCGCTGAGCGGCGAAGCTTCGAGCGCGTCGAAGATTTTCAGTTGGACGGCGCTCTGAACGATGCGCGCTTCGACATGGCCGCTGGCGAGGGACATTAGTTGGGAGAAATTCATCTCACGCATTGCCGGAGGGCTCGCTGGGATTCGACCGCTCGGCCATTTGACCCGCTAGAGTTTCTCGATGATCCGGTAACTCCGGCTCTTTGGTTTGAGCGGCGCGACGATATTGTTTTTTACCAGCAGGCGGATGTCGCGATAAGCGATGTCGCGGTCGACTTCGGCGATCCGTTCGTACTCCGTGGTGGAAAAAATTTTGCCGTGGCAATAGGCGTAGGCGAGCAGGCGGCGCTGGCGCAGGTTGATCTGGGCGGCGTGAAATTGATTGAGCCAGCGTAGCGTGGCTTCATCGTAAACCGGCGCATTGCGCAGCGTGACGGTGAAGATGAAACCGTCCACCGAGAATTCCGGCGGATGCAGGCCGTAGGTTTCCATCTCCTGAAACATGCGCGGTACGCCTTCGCCCATTTCGCGCAGGTAGCCCATGTCGGCCAGCGCCCGGACGATCAGCGGGTTACGCGAGAAGTGAATGCTTTTCTGCAGGCGCAATTGCTCCAAGGTCACCGGCGCCGGCGGCGGACCGGGGCTGCGCACGGTGATGTGGTCGTCGAACATCCACACTTCGATGGACGCGCCGGTGAGCGCGTAGTCGCGGTGGGCCACAGCGTTGACCAAGGCTTCTTGCCAGGCGAAGGTCGGATATTCCAGCTTCTCGCGAAAAAACAAATCGTGCAGGATCGTCCGTTCGCGAATGTGTTCCTTGATCCGGCCCACCGCCTCGTCGATCAAACGAACCAAGGGCGCTTCGAAGTGAATTCTTTTCACGACGTTGAGCGAGGCGCCGTGCTGGCGTTCGGCGCCTTCGTATTTTACGAAGTCGATGCCGGCGCGCGGATGCCAGCGGCTCGGGTCCTTGGCGAACAGCAGCAGCGCCGCCATGTTGGGGCACGCAATGGCGCGCGAGCTGTCGAGTAGGTGATAGGTCTGGCTTAAAATGGTTTGCGCGTCTTTGCCGCTTTGGCCAAGTTGGACTTTGTCGATAAAAGACTCGGCCAGTTCGGCATCGAGATCGTACCAAGTCGCGTTGAGCGCTTGCTGGCGCTCGTAGAAAACGCTTTTCTTGGCTTCCTTCAATGCTTGGATCTGTTCCGCCGGCAGCACCACGGTTTCCGCGGCGACGCGGTAAAACGAGCGGCCGCCGGCGATGCGATAAATCTCCAAGCCCGAACTGACTTCGAACTTGAGCAGTTGCAAATTGCCGAGGCGAACTTTTTCACAAGACGCCGCGAGCTGAGGCCGGAGCAGGTTTTGCGGCGCGTGCAGCAGCGTCTGAAGCTCGTCGTGCTCGTAGGGAATGCCGGTGACGCTCTTGTCCGGTTCGACCCCGACCAGCAGCGTGCCGCCGTCGGCGTTGGCCATGGCGGAGATTACGCGCGCGATGTCGCGCGATAGTTCTTCCTCGCGCTTTTTTTGCGCCGCGCCGCGGCGGTAATCGTAGGCGCTCAAGAACTCGAGGAACTGGCCATGTTCCTGTTTGAGCAGTATGCCGATTTCTTCTGCTTGCATGTTTTCGCAACAGTAAGGAGTGAGTAGTAAGGAGTCAGGAGCAAGAACCTCCGATCCGAAACTCCTTACTCCTAACTCTTTACTCCTTACTTATTTCCCGTCGCATTCAGTTTGACGATTTCGAGAACCATTTGCGCCGACAGATAAAGATCCTTCAAGTCGAGCCATTCGTTGACCGTGTGGATTTCGCGCATGCCGGTGCCCAGGTTGGCGACGACCATGCCTTTCTGATTGAGCACGTTGGCGTCGCAGCCGCCGCCGGTGGCGCCGGTTTTTACTTCGAGATTAAGATTTTTCGCCGCCGCATGAACCAGCTGGACGATGGGCGCGCTTTCGGGCACGTCCATGCGATCGTAGTCGCGCTCAATCTTGGCTTCGACTCTCGCCTGATAGTGCTTGCCGTCGAGTTCGAGCGAGTGGCGCGCTGCGGCGTCTTCGAGGCAGCGTTGCATATGCTCGGTCTGGGCGGTTAATTTTTCGCTGCTATGGCTGCGCGCTTCGCCTTTGAGAATTACTTGATTGGGCACGATGTTCACCGCCATGCCGCCTTCGATGACGCCGATATTGGCGGTGGTTTCATCATCGATGCGGCCCAACTGCATTTGCGCGACGGCTTCGGCGGCGACTTTAATGGCGTTGATGCCTTTCTCCGGGCAGACGCCGGCGTGGGCTTCGAGCCCATACACGCGAAACTCCATGCGATTGGCCGCCGGCGCTTTGGTAAACAAAAAGCCGACCGAGTCGCTGTCGAGCACCAGACCCGTGCGCGCGCGCAGCTGGCCGATGTCCAAACATTTGGCGCCGATCAGTCCGGCTTCTTCGCAGATGGTAAAAACCACGTCGATGGGGCCGCAGGGCAGATGATTGTCCTTGATGACGCGCAACACTTCGCAGATGATCGCCACGCCGCTCTTGTCGTCGCCGCCGAGCACGGTTTTGCCATTAGTCCGCAGAATATCGCCGTCGAGAATCGGCACGATGCCTTCGCCCGGCACGACGGTGTCCATGTGGGCCGAGAGCAGCAGCGGTTGGCTATGCGCGCTGTTGCCGGGAAATTTTGCGATGACGTTGCCGACGTTGCCGCCGACTTTTGCGCCGGCGTCGTCGATAAAAACACTGCCGCCCAGCTCTTCGAGCTCGCGCTTGAGGCGCATGGCGACCTCATATTCCCGGCGCGACAGGCTGTCGATTTTAATCAGCTCGATGAGAAAGTTCTTTAGCCGTTGGTGATCGATCACAGCGCTCTCCTCAATCTGCGCCGCGCAAAGAGGGTTCTGCGGCCTCGGTCAATCTGCCACAGTTCGGCGCCGAATTCCAAGGCTGTAAAAAATTGCGGCGGCGCCGATCAGCCGCCGTTTTCGATGAGCTTGATGAGGTTGGTAAATTCCAGTTCAGTAAACAGCGTGCGGGTTTTTTCTAGATTGAAGCCGGTAAATTGCAACTCTGCGAGTCCGGTGTCGAGCGGCACGTCGCGTTTGACCGTGGCCAGGGCGCGGCTGAGAAACGCTTGTTCTTTGCCGGCCTCGAGAATTTGCCGGATGCGCGCGGCGCCGCGCAGTTTCATCTGCTCGATCTCGTCGAGATGGTCGTAGAGATTTTCCAAACTATGAAACTGTTGGATCAAGGCGCCGGCGGTTTTCTCGCCGATGCCTTTGACGCCGGGAATGTTGTCGACCGCGTCGCCCATCAGTCCCATTACGTCGATGACCTGTTCCGGCCCTACGCCGAATTTTTCTTTGACCTCGTCCTTGCCGATCCAGCGGTCCTTGGCGCTGTCGAGGAGCTTCACGCCGTTGGTTACCAACTGCATCAAATCCTTGTCGCTCGAAACCACCACCAGCTCGCAGCCCTGGCCCGACAGCCGCTCGCACAGCGTGGCGATGATGTCGTCGGCTTCGTAGCCGGGCAGTTCGAGCAAGGGCAGATTGAGGGCGTCGAGCACCTTGCGAAAATAGGGGAACTGCGGAATCAGCTCGGCCGGCGCTTCGGGACGGTTGCCTTTGTAGCCGGCGAACATTTCATTTCGAAAAGTGACCCGGCCGGCGTCCAACGCCACGGCGACGTATTCGGGCTTATACTGCTTCAAAAATTTGAGCAGGATGTTGGTGAAGCCGAAGATCGCGTTGGTCGGCAGTCCGGCGGAATTGGTCAGCGATGGGATGGCGAAAAAAGCGCGGAAAATATACGAGCTGCCATCGACGAGAAACAGGCGGGGAATTAGTTCAACCACGGGCTTCTTTTAGAAAATAAGGTTCTTCAGGCTTTTTTGTGACAATGTGCCACATTCACTTTGTTTTTGCACCACGAAGAGCACGAAGGACACGAAGGGTTCGGATAATTTATACTCCGACCTTCGTGCTCTTCGTGTCCTTCGTGGTGAAAATATCTTCACAGGAAACTCGGAAGATCCAAAAATAATCAAAATTTACGAATTGCGCCGCGTAAGCGTGTGGGTCGCGGTGCCGTAAAAAGATTCGGCGGCTTCCATCAAAGTTTCCGAGAGCGTCGGATGGGGATGAATCGAATCGGCAAGATCGCGCGCCGTGGCGCCCATCTCGACGGCGAGCACGCCTTCGCTGATCAGTTCACCGGCGCCGACGCCGACGATGCCCACGCCGAGTATCCGTTCGGTTTCCGGGTCGATGATCAGCTTGGTCAAACCATCGGGCCGGTCCAGGGTCAGAGCGCGGCCGGATGCGCCCCAAAGAAATTTCGCAACTTTGATCTCGATATTTTTTTGTTTGGCTTCGCTTTCGGTCAAGCCGCACCAGGCCACTTCGGGATCGGTATAGACCACCGCCGGCACAATGACATTTTCAAACGCGCTGGGTTCGCCGAGCATCGCTTCGACGGCGATTTTCGCCTGGCGCGAGGCGCGATGCGCCAAGAGCAGGCCGCCGGAAATATCGCCGATGGCGTAGATATTCGGATCGTCGGTCTGCTGTTGGCTATTGCAGGCGATGAAACCTTTGTCGTCTTTGCCGACCTTGGTGTTTTCCAAACCGAGGTCGACCAGATTGGCCAAACGGCCGACGCTCACCAGCACGCGATCGTAAAGTTCCTCGCGCGGCTGCTTGTCGATTTCCAAGGTCACTTTGATTTGTTTGCCGGCCGTGGCCATCTTCAGAACCTTGGTGTTGACGCGAATCTCTTGGAAAAGTTTTTGCGCCGCCCGGGCCACCGGACGCACCAGATCGGCGTCGATGCCGGTAAGGATCGACGGCAATGCTTCGAGCACAACCACGCTGCTGCCGAGCGCGGCGTAAACCGTGCCGAGCTCCATGCCGATGTAACCGCCGCCGACGACCAAGAGGCGCTTCGGGATGTCGGGCAACTCCAAGGCTTCGCTCGAGGTCATGACGCGCTTGTTGCCTAAATCGAAAGCGTGGGGCATGGCCGGCTTGGAACCCACGGCGATGATCGCTTTCTCGTAGCGGATAAATTTCTGGCCGTCCGCGGTTTCCACCCGCAGGGTTTGCGAATCTTCGAAATGGCCGCGGCCATGGATCACCTGGACGTTGCGATTTTGCGCCAAGGTTTTGATGCCCTGGCCAAGTTTGTCGAGAATCGAATCCTTCCAGCCGCGCAGTTTGTCCAGGTCTATCCTGGGCGCGTCGAAGGCGATGCCGCGGGCCGCCGACTCTTTGGTTTCGCGCAACAGTTCGGTGGCGTGGAGCAAAGCTTTCGATGGAATGCAGCCGGCGTTCAAGCAGATGCCGCCGAGCCGGGCGCTTTGCTCGACAAGAATTACTTTCTTGCCCTTGTCGGCGGCGTAAAATGCCGCGCTGTAACCGCCGGGTCCGGCGCCCAGAACGAGGATTTCGCTGCTGATCGGTTCCATTGATAAAGTTATTTCAATTTTAGCAGAGCTTCGTCGAAGTTTTCCAAACCGGCGATGACATCCATTAAGAAGCGCACGGCGTCGGCGCCGTCGAGAACGCGATGATCGTAAGCGAGGCAGAGCGGCAACATGGTGCGGATGGCGATCTTGCCGTCGCGCGCCACCGGCGTCGGCCGGCCTTGGCCGACACCCAAGATCGCCACTTGCGGCGCGTAAATGATCGGCGTGAAGTGGCCGGCGCCGATGCTGCCCTGATTCGAAATGGTAAAGCTGCCGCCTTGCAGTTCTTCGATGGCGATTTTGCGCTGGCGGGTTTTCTCCGTCAGCGCGTGCAGTTCTTGGGAGAGCTGCAAAAGATTTTTTCGGTCGACGTCGCGCAACACCGGCACGATCAGGCCGCCCTCGGTATCCACCGCCACGCCGACGTGGCAGTAGTCCTTGAAGACGATTTCCAAGGCGCCGTCGTCGATGCTGGCGTTGGCGCGCGGGTATTTTTTCAACGCCCGTCCGAGCACCGCCAGCAAAAATGACGTAAGCGTCAAGTGCGCGCCTTGCTGGTCGTAGGCGGCCAGATAATTTTTGCGCAGCGCCAAAAGCGCGGTGATGTCGGCGTCGGCGAATTGATTGATCTTGGGAATCGTCGTCCACGACTCCACCATGCGCCGGCTCACCGTGCGCCGCAGCGGCGACATTTTTTCCCGGCGGATCGCGCCCCACTTGGCGAAGTCGATGGCTTCGGCGCTCGCCGGCGTTGTTGTCGTGGCCGGCGGTGCCGCTTGAGCTGCGGTGCCGCCATGAAAGGCGAGCTGCTGCCACTTTTGCACGTAGGCGCGCAAGTCGTTCAAGTTAATTCTGCCGCCGGCCTCGCTGCCTTTGACTCGGGTCAAATCGATGTCGAGATCCCGGGCGATTTTTCTGATCGATGGTGCTGCCGGCGGCGCCATGCCGCTTTTGGACTGGTAGTGGTAGTCATCGGTTGATACGCTCAAGTTGGTTCGCGCGGGCGGATTTGGCGCCGCTGCGGGCACGCTGTCGTTTGCATTCGGCGCTGGCACGACGCTCGGCGCGGGGCCGGTTTCGATGGCGATCAGCGCCTGGCCCACCGACACCTCCATGCCCTGCTTGACGT
>Ga0137461_1000292_pt1 | contig 11403 bp, 18 predicted proteins | sample EasRivERMGT746_2_FD_104650 | JGI IMG/M metagenome (GOLD analysis project Ga0137461, IMG submission 104650) | Soil microbial communities from meander-bound floodplain in the East River, Colorado, USA - East River MetaG ERMGT746_2 | ecosystem: Environmental > Terrestrial > Soil > Floodplain ... | reverse complement strand
TTGAACAGGAGACCGCGACCACGGTGGCCGATGATCGCGCGTGCGCCACGGTAGCCGGTGGCGACGGCTGTGGCAGCGACGCCGCCGCCGCGGTAGCGCCAAATGGAGTCGGAGTCGCCGTCAGCGCCGAAGAGGACTTGGTTGGCGGGTGCGCCCGACGGGGAGCCGGCGCGACGGACCATGGCGTATGACCAGAAGCCACCAGCACCGGCGGCGACGATGGAGGTCCATGTCGTACCGACGAGGTAGTACGTGCCGGCGCCGTCGCTGCGGAGGTTCTCGACGACGTTCGTGTCGAAGTGGGCTTGGAATAGGCCGGTGACCGCGGAAGCGGCTGGCGTGTTGCCGTGCGAGACGTAACCGTAACGTTGCTGAGCGACCGCATTCAGTAGGCGACAGTTCTCCGCGCGCGGGGAGAGCGGGGCGGCGATGTAGGCGCGGTCGTTCGGCAGGAGCGTGTCACGCGGCATGACCGTGTTGACCTCACCGTTGCCGATGGCTGTGAACTGGACGGTCAGACCGCTGCGGCGCATGGACGTATGCTACCTCAACGGGCGCGCCGTTTTTGCGCGATAGTGCGAGCGGCGGTGATTTTGCGGTTCTGCGATGCGGGCGAAGTCATGAAGCGTTTGTATTCGCTGCCGAGAAAGGATTCGCGCATGCGCGCAGCGGCGGCCGTGTCTTCATCGGCGTCAGCTGTGAGGCGCGCGACACGCAGCGCGGCCTTGCGTTGCAGTCTGGTAGGTTCGGCCATCGTCATGCCGCCGTGTCGGGGAAGGCGGAGTCGATCAGCAAGCCGGTCTGCTGCTTGGCGACCGTGCGTGTGGTGAATTGGCGCTCGAAGTAGCGCGACGGGTTGGCGCCGGTCAATGTCTGCACGAACCCGCTCGGAGATGGCGGGATTTCTCCGCCGACAACCTGGTCGCCGGTGACGGCAGCGAGTGTGGCGGCGATCTTCTCATCCCACACGTAAGCGCGCGTGGAGAGACCGTCTTGGTTCTCGCGGATGACGATGACGACGCCGCTGTACGGAGGGTTAGGCATTGCGGTAGCTCCTACGTGGAATGGGCGAGTAGGCCATTAGGGTTGAGGTGCGCGTGCAGTTGCGCGATAGGGACCGGACCGGGAAGGTCGTAGATGATGATGTCGTGATGCGTGCGCAGCGTATCTCGGTAGTCACCTTCGATAACATTGAGCCACGGGTACATCACGCGCAACGTGGTGACGATGACGGGTTCGATTTCGTAGACGGTGTGATGACGGGCGCGGTGCTTGAGTAGTCGCGGCATGACCGCGGTGCCGCCACCGATGTAGCCGATGGAATCGACGGGGCCGTGCGCGATAGCGGCGAGCGCCCAGCGGGCGTACATCGCGAGTTCGCCCGGGAACTCGGCGGCAAGGGTTTGCAGGCCGCGACGGATGACGGCACAGCCGTCTTGGATCGCGTAGACGACTGGTTCGATGGCGGTGGTCATGGTGCGGTGCCGCGGAAGTTGACGACAGCACCCTCTTTAGTGACATCGCCACCACCCGTACCATTACCTTTGAGCTTCAAGTCGAGCGCATTCGCCAAGGTTTCAGCGGCGGTGGCGTAAGAGACACCATCGCCGCCAACAACACGGCTCTCAATGATCGCTTTCTGCGTCGCTGCACCAGTGCGGACGATACGCCCGGTGACCCGCCACGATGCTGCGCCAGGGGCAAATACGCCGGTGTCGAAAATCACCGTTGCGCCGAGAGTGACCTGAATTCTGGAGTCGACTGAAGCTAACGGAATCGTACCCCAATACTCAAATTCGACCGAGTCGCCGTCTACAGCGAGACCGCCAGCCGGGAGTGCTGTGGTGTGGAGGTCAGTGTTGAAGCCGAGCCCAGCGTTCTGCACTTGCGCCATGTTCTGCGCGATGCCGACGACGATAGCCTTCGTAGAGAGAACAGCGCCGAGGATCCCGGGGATGGCTGCCATCGCTTATCCGATCGCGCCGATCGCTTGAAGATCGGCGATCAAAGTGCCAAGCACGTCGGCGAGTTCGTCAATCGTCGTCGAGTTAGCGTCGAACGCGCGATCGGTCGTGACGTTTGTGGGCGTGTAGGCGGACGGGGCGGCGACTTGGGTGAGAAATCGTCTCAAGGCGGTCCCGTTGTGGTGCCAGAGGCCGATAGCGAGGTTGGTGCCGTCGGAGTAGAACATGTCGCCCATGACGTTGGCGTAACCGGCGGCGGGGATCGGCCATGGTTCCCAAAAGAGTTGCATCGCACGGACCCCGGTGCCGCCCGTGTAGCGAGGGTAGGGAACGCGCATGAAGCCGGTGAGCGCAGGGTAGGTGGCGGCGTAGGCCGTCGGCGTGCCGCTGCCGTTCGACCCACTGGTGGGCGCCTCTCCACGAATCCCCCACGTCTCGCCGAACGGTGAGCCGACGGTGAAGGAAAACGGGAACGGTTGGATCGGTGCGCGAAACGAGGAGACAATCCCGGGGCGATTCGTGGGGATCGTGAGCGTGCTGACTGTCGAGCCGTAGGCATCAGCCCAATAGGCGGCAACATGGTCCCAAGAGCCACGGAGGATCGTGCCGCCTTTGATGAGCGCGGGGTCGGGGAAGCCGGGCTCAGCGGTGAGCAGACCACCGACGCCACCGACGGCGTCCATGCCTGCGCTTACGCCCGCGAGGATCTTCCCGGTGAGACTGGCGTCGACACCGCCAACGCCGGTTCCGCGCAGACCGGCAGCGATTTTGTAGCTCGCGCCGGTCGCCGTGCCTGTGATGTGAATGCCGACAATGCCGTAAGCGATGGTGGCTGTCTTCGTGGCATCGGTGTGCGAGACCTCTCCTAGGATACCGACCATGTGCGGCGCGCCGGCCGGGCTATCCGAGTCGGTTTGGATGAAGCTGAGAACGTGGCCGACTTGAGGCGTGAGCCCCGGCGAGTAACCGAACGAGAAACGCCCGTCCCAAGAGGTTACCATCAGCTCACGTGTCAAGTTGGCGTTACGAATTCTGAACGTGAGCCCGGTCGTGCGGGTGATGGAATCGTTGAGTTGGAACGCGACGGCGGATGCGTTGTCGGCGATGGTGGAGCCGATGCTGCCGACGGTGGCGCTGACACCGAACGAGAGGTACGACGTCGTCGAATTGCCGATGCGTGCTTGCTCCGTGGCGTCGATGACGTGTAGGCGAGCGCCGGGCGGGGTGGCGTGGTTGCCGGTGCCGATACCAACGAAGCCGGTAGAGTCGATGAGCATGCGGACAGCGGCAGCACTGGCAGGCGAGTTGACCGCCGTTGTTGAGAATTGCAAGAACGCACCGGCGTCGCTGTCGGTAGCGAAATCCTCTGCGCTGATACCCTCGATGCGAATGCTGGAGTTGCCGACGAAGCCGGAACCGCCGGTGAAACCTTCGCCGTAGATGCCGACAAGGTTGAAGTCAGCGCTGGTGATCCGTGTGGGCGCGTCGACGGTGCCAAGGGCGCGACGCGAGTAGTACTCGGGCGAACCGCTCACTCCGTAGCCGTCAGCCATGATCGTTCGCGCTTCTGGCGATTCGACAGCGACGTGGAGACGGCCGAGACCGCGAGCGGTGTTGATGTTGAGCCAGACCTTGCCGTCGTTGCGGACGAGCATGTACGCGTTGCCGGCGGCAGGATTGATGGCGAACAGGTTAGCGCTACCGATCGAGCCAGTCTTCGTGATCGTGACCGGGGTGGTGTTCGCGATCGGCGCCCACGTGTGCGTGCCGGTCCACGATTCGACGCCGGTCGGCGAAATGCCGACATTGAGCCGCGGAGCGCCGTCGCTACGGATGGCTGTGACGGCGACGCCGGCGATCGCGGTGAGCCCGACTTGCGCGGTCGGTGCGGCGAAACCGGCGAAGAAGCCGGCAGCGACGCTGATCGTGACCGGGCCGTTCGCGCCGCCGTCGACGATTGTGATGCCGGTGCCTGCGGTGAGGACACGTTCGGCGGACAGCCCGGGGTCGAGCGCGAGGACGACGTATTGCGCGTTCGCGGGGCCCGGCGGGCCGCCGCCGCCGCCGACTGCGATGGTGTAACTCATCGACGCGCCGGCGCGCGCGTCATACGATCCACCATTCGCCATCGCCGTTGCTGACACAGTGGCGCGATTCGTACTGTGTGGTGATGACGAACGTGGCGCCGCCGTCGATGGTGTCGGTGCCGCGGGTGGCGATGGTGACAGCGGCGCCAGCGGTGGTGTTCAACTTCTTGACGTGGACGTCGCGGTTGACGCTGTCTACGTCGGCCGCGGGCAGGGTGACGGTCACGGCCCCGCCGGTGGCGTCGGCGAAGATGACAGTTTCGTCGACGACTTCGTAGGACGCGGTAACCGAAGTGTGACGGTGTTCGATCCAGTCGGCGATGAGCGCGGTCGCAGGGTAAAGGTCGTCGAGGACGCGTTGGAATTCGTCGCGCAATTCGTCGACGGTCGCGCCCCTGAGCACGGGCGCCGCAGGCGAACGTGCGGCGAGTTCGCGGATCGACATTGCGGCCGATTAGCTCGTCAACTCGCCGGTGTTGCGGGTGTTCATGATGTACCACGCGGCGCCGTCGCAGGACAAGGTGACGGCGTTCGTGCGGCCGCCGGTGCCGAATGTCATGGGGCGTAGGGTGATGTCGGAACCGCCATCGACGAGTTCGGCACCGCTGCCGTCGACCGTGCAGGTCTGCGTGCTGACACTGGCGCTGATGACCGCGATGTGAAGAGTACGCCCGGTCGAGGCGGCGACCGCGGGAAGCGTGAGGATGATGTTGCCGGTGAGCGTGACGTGGATCATGCGTTCGGTGATAGCGATGGCGCGCGTTGTGGATGCGACCGACGGCGTGGCGAACTCGGCAGCGTTGATCGCGAGCGCGCCGTTCATCGTGGCACCGGCGCTGAAAATGGCAAGCGTGCCAAAAGTCTGCCCACCGTTGAACACGGCGGCTGCGGTGAATGTGGCGACACCTGTGACGGCGAGGGTGCCGACGACGGTGGCATTGCGGCCGATCCAAAGATCACGCCAACGGTTGGTTGTGTTGATGCCGAGATCGCGCGTGTTGTCCGCTTCAGGGGCGGCAATGCCGCTGACTGTGAGGGCGCCGGTGGCGACGGCGCCGCTGAACGTGCCCGTGGCGGCGGTTATGTTTCCGGTTGTGCGGAACTTGAATGCGCCGATGAACAACTCGCTCGGGGTCGCGGCCGTGGCGTCGCGGAGGGTCATGATGACAGTGGAACCGTCACGGTCGTACCAGTAGAATTCGCCTGCGAGCGCGGCGGCGTCACCGGCGGTGAACGCCGTGCCACATACGTGGCGGCCGTCCTCTTGGTCGGTGGAGGATGCGGCGGCCCATTGGTGGCCACCGTTGCGCAGGCGTTCCGCCATGCCGGTTTTGAACTCGGTGATGCGGTTGTCGCCGTTCGATAGCGCTTCGCTACCGGGCGGCGTAGTGGGGTCCCATACGATCGTGATAGCGGCCATTAGTAGCGTGCTCCGATCGGTGTCCAGCGACGTTGGCCGGCGAGGCCACTGAATGCCGCCTGCTCGATGGGCGACTTGCGCGCGGCGATGAATTCGGCGAATTTACCGTTCATCTCGGTGTGCTTTTCAGGCATGTCGAGCAGCAGCGCGCCCTCGGCGGCGGCGGCATACGTGATCGCGACGTGCCAAACGTCGGGGATGACCGGCGTCGCGACGTCGGATGCGAAATCGGCCGGGTACTTGTAGACCGTTTCGTAGACGTCGATGTTGTCACCGACAACGCCGGGGCGACGGTCGATGTAGTAGCCGACAACACCGCCTTCGCCGGCGGGCGCCCAAATCATCGGGCGACCCGTGGCGTCGGGGTCGCGGATCATGATGTCGCGGAGGCCACGGCGGTCGAGACCGCGATTGTTGGTGCGATCGTAGATGTCGGTGACCGTGACGACGTTCGTCGCCGGTGACGGGGTGACGAAGTTCGACGTGAGTGCGGTCGTGAGCGAACGGGCTTGGCGGTCCTGCAGTTCGAAGAAGCCGAGACGACGCATCTGCGGTTGGCGCATGCCCGGGGCTTGTACGTAGCCTTGGAACGTGCACAACTGACGATAACCGGACAGCACACGCGCGTTGTACCAGGTGTCGTCGATATTCGTGGACGTGCGATTGCCCAGGTGTTGTTTCGTGAGCGTACGCAGGTCGGCTTTCGTCAGTGCCATGCGGCCCTCGTACGCGCGTTACGGGTTGTCGGGTGCAGCCTCGGGACGCGGGGTGAAGCCAACATTGAGTTCGTCGCGGCCCAACTCGTCCAACTCATCGCGACCGACGAGACGGTGGTAGTAGTCACGGACGACTTGCGACGCCGGGATGAGTCGGCCGCTTACGTCGCTGACGAACCACTGTTCGCGGAGGAGGCGCGGGCCGTTCTCGGGCGGATAGAGTTGAGCCATGGCGACGCCATTGTACCACGCCGCTACGCGACGAGTACGATGATTTCGGCGCCGGCAGGGAGTGCGGTGACGGCGAAATCGTCGATGTCCTGCGGCGCGCTGAATGTGATGGCCACGGTGGCGTTGACGACGGTGACGGTTTGCGACCAGATGATGACACCGCTCACACCGCCGGCACGCAGCGTCGCGATCGTCGTCGCGGCGGCGTTGACGAAGTGGATCGCGTTGATGCGCGTTTTGTAGGGCGAACGGCCGGTGACAGGGTGAAGATGGCCGACTGTCACGGCGTCGAGGACGTCGTTGGCAGCGGTCATGCGGAAACCGTTGCCGAATCCGGTGACAGCCATTACGCACCACCATTCACGGGTTTCGACGCTGCAAGCGCAGCAGTCTTTTCACGTGAGCCGAAGGACGAACCGAACCAGAAGCCCATGATCGCCGTGACCGATGCGGACATGATGCCGATGAGCACGGTCGCGGTGTCTTTCATTTCGGCTGCGATCGTGACACGGCCGGTGAGGTAGAAGCCGAGGATAATGAAGTAGCCGCCGATGAACAGCGTGCTAAAGATCACCTGCGGCCAGTAGTTGACCGCGTACATGGCACGGGCGGATTGGACGTCGACAGTTTCGAGTTTGAAGACGTCAACATCGAGCGCACGCATGTCCTTGATGAATTGCTGGTCAGCGGTCTTGAGCGCGAGCAGTTGCTCGGGGGTGGCGTTGGACATCGCGAGCGCGAGATCATCGTCGGTCGGCTTGTCGTTGCCGGGTGTTAACACCTTGGCAAGGATTGCGCCGGCGGCCCCACCGAGAGGACCGCCAAGCGCGATGCCAAGACCGGGAGCGATCTTGCCGAGGATGGAACGCCAGTTGAGCTTACCCATGTGCAGTACGCGTCAGGCGGCGGGCGTGTTGGCCGTGATCGCTGCAGCGAGCGAGTTGGCGGACGAGTCGAGCGCGCCCTTGGCGTTGGTCATGGCGACGCCCATCGCTTCGATCGCGGCGGGGTCGTTCGCATGGTCGACGAAAAATTGGCCGAGGGTGTTGAGGAGCGTGACGGCGGACGCCTCCACTGTGGCGGTCTCGGCGACTTCGGCGGTAACTTCGGCAACGAGTACTTGGAGTTCGGAGATGTTAATCATGCGCGTGGCTCCTACGTGCTGTTACGGCTGATTGCTGGCGACCGCGCCACCCAAGGCGTCGGTCGAGGACTTGAGGCCATCTTTGGCAGAGATGAGCGCGTCAGCGATTTCATCAGGGATTTCGACGTCACCGCTGGTCGCACCGTCGGCGATCGTCTCAAGCGCGTCGGCGACGCGTTCAACGGCGATGGTGAGTCGCGTGAAACCGGCGATGGTGACAGGCAGACCCATTACCGCTTACCTTTCGCGCGTCGCTGTTCGCTGAGCGCGATCGCGACTGCCTGCTTGCGATTCGTGACTTTTGGGCCGGTCGCCGAACCGCTGTGCAGCATGCCCGCCTTGTACTCGTGCATCACCTTCTCGACCTTGCCGCGGCTGACGCGTGAGACGGACACCACGTTGCCGTCGTTAGCCGCCCAAGTTCGGAACGGGGATGTCTCGCCCGCCGACGAGCCCGAATGCGTGGAGCAGGTAGAACAGGATGCAGACTGCGGCGATGACGATGACAACCTTCGTACCGAGCGCTTTGGTCTCGACGCTGATGCCAGGGATCTGCTGGAAAAGCCATAAGACCGCGCCGACGATGACGAGCGCGACAAGGATCATGACGATGAGTGCGATCACAATGTCACCCCTTTTTCGGTACGCGCTTCTTGGGCTTGCGTTTCGATGAACCGGCGACAGACGATTTGCCCGTCGCCGGTCCGTAGGGTGCGGTGAAGCCCTTGTTGCCCATCACAGTTGCGCGCGGTCGGCGACGGCGTGACCGCTGATGTAGGCCATGATCGTGACAACCATATTCACCGGCGCGGACGTGCCGATGACCATGTCGAGCACGATGAACTGACCCTTGGTGAAGTTGCGGACGGCCGATGAGACGAAAGCCGCACCTTCGACGGCGCCTTCGGCGGTGATGGCGGTCGCGGCGAGGACGGCGGTGCCACCGGCGCCACCGTTCGTGGCCGTGTGGTTGAAGATAGCCATGGTCGACGCGGCGCCCGGGGCGGTCATGAAAGCCCATGTGACGGATTCGAGGCGAAGGTCACAGGGGCACTTGATGCCGATTTCGCCGGCGCCGCTGACCACGGTCGTCGCCGTGGTGAACGGGCCGAGGACGAACGGGACGAGAGCGCCGACAACGGGACCGCCGATGACTGTACCGGGGCCGCCGTAGGCGTTTGCGAGTTCGGGCATCGCTTACCCCACCTGGAAGAACGACGTGCGGAACGTGAAATCGACACGCGGATTGAGCGGCAGGACCGCGCCGAGGACCATCTTCTGACCGCGCAGCTGTTGGTCACTGAAGCGGAACACCTGACACTGACCGCCGGTGACGTCGGCGCCATCGAGGACGATGTAGCCGTTGTACGCGTCAAGGCTGAGAACGGTGTCGACCGACGCTTTGCAAAATGCCTGCTCGGTGGCGGTCGTGGCGTTCGGGGTGTGGTCGGCCGTACCGGCGGCGCCGGTCATGGAGCCGGTGAAGGCGGTACCGGGGAGTGCGCAGGCGATTAGGACGGTGTCGCTCGATGCGACGGCGGCGCCGGCCGTCTTGGCCTGCACGGCGACGCCAAGGATGACACCGTCGACCTGCGCGGTGTCGACAGCGTCGGCCGCACCGGTCGCCATGACGACGATGTCGCCGATGCGGTACGCTTCGGACGCGGTGCAGACGAACGGAAGGGTGAGCCCGGTCTTCGCCGCACCGTTGTCGGTGAGCGCGGACGGTGTGATCGGTGCGGTGGTGTCGCGCGTGAGTGCCATTTCGATATCTCCTGTGCGCGCTCAGGCGCCCGGGCTGCCGTAGTTGCCGAGCCAGTGGACCGGCTGTGCCGAGAAGCGCACGAGGCCGACGTGGACCGCGACGCGAGCGCGGCGATCATCGAACGAGTCGAGCATCGGACGCCACCGCCAGAGGAAGTAGGCGTAGTGTTTCGCCGACTGCAAGAACCACGCGTCGGGGTCGTCGCTGAGGTACGGGTCGCAGACGACGGTCGCGTTGGGGGAGACGTTGATCGCACGGTTCGCGGTGTCGGGGCGGTCCGGGGAGCGGATGATTTCGTACGCGTTGTACTCTTCGTCGGGGGAGACAATGAGCTTCACCGGCTGCGAGATGCCCGGGATGCGCAAGCCTTGGTCGTTCTTGTACTTGCGAAATTGCGTGAAACCGGCACGGTAGGAGGTGACGGTGAGGTCGACGGCGACCGTGGGCGTGTTGGATTGCGTCACGCCCTGCGCGCCGGTGATCGGGGCGTGGGTCGTCGAGAAGAACGCGCTGTTGTCGGGGAGCACGCTGAAAACGGTCGTGCCGAAACCGACGGTCGTCCACGGGATGTGCGCTTCGATCTCGACGCGCTCGGCGAGCGAGTCGGCGATGCCGTTGGCACCGTCGCGAATCGCGGAGCCCTTGTTCGCGTAGAGATCGTCGTCCCACGCCTCCGCGCTGACCTCCATGCCGATCGCGTAGACGACGGGCGTCATGCGCTTCGTCGTGCCCTCGACCGGGTCGTACGAGACGATGTTCACGCCTTGAGGTTTGATCGACGCGATGGGCAGGCCGACACCGGCGAGGTAGTCCTCGTAGTTACGTTGCGAGGTCTCGACGTTGTACAGCTTGGAGTAGAAGGACTCGCGACCACCGAGATTGGTGCCGATGATACCCCGAAGGCCAGGGGCCATGTGGTTGGCAAAACCTGCTGTAGTGACGGGCGGCATGGCGTGTGGCCTCCGTTATCCGTTGTCAGTTACGCGCGAGCGCGCGGGCGCGGAGAAGCGCCGACACGGTTGTTGGATTCGCGAACGGCGAAGTTGCGCTCGTCGCGGTACTGTTCCTCAGAATCGTAGACACGCGGCTTGATACCCTTGCGTTCCATCGCCATGAAGCCGTCGACGGCCTGTTGGTCGCGGTCGCGGGCGGCGTCCATGCGCTCCTCGACGCGGCGTTCGTACTCGGCCTTCGAGATGCAGGCGAGGACGAGGTCGCCGATTTTGATCTGGCCGGAAGCGGCGTCGACGTGGAACTCGCTGAGACCGAGCGCGACCGCGGCGGCTTTGACTTTGTCGAGCGTGTCGAAACGGGACCCGTAGAGGACGTATCCGCCGCCGCCGAAGTCCCACATGTGACCGCGCATCTTGTCGGGCTTGGTGGAGATCCAACGGCTATGCAGGTCGGGGTGGACCTCGTTCCACTTCGGGACGCTGAATAGGTCGGCTGTGGACGGGATGTACGGCATCGTTGGCCTCGTGCGCCGCGGCGCGCGGTTAGAACTTGCCCGGTGCGATCGTCGTGGTGGCTTCCATCACGGGGTAGCCGTAACCGGGACCGCGCTTGCTGATCGGAAGCTTATCGAACTCTTCCTCGATTTTGACGTGCTTGGTGTACGTCTCGGCGTCGACGCCGGTGATGTCCATGCCCCACAATTGCTCCTCATTCAGTTTCGCGGCGGCACCCTCGCGCTTGCGGGAGCGATACGGGGCGCCCTCGGGCGGCATGAACTCCGCGCGGCGCGCGGTGACGGCGGACTCAACGCGTTCGTTGACGATTTCGTCGAAGTGGGCGACCTTGACCGTCTGCATGGCGCGGTCCCACGCGTTGGGCTTGATGCGCTCGGCGGCGGGCATCGCGGCGACGGCGCGCTTGACTTCGTCGCCATACTTGGTCATGAAGTCGCGATTCTCGGCGCGCGCGAGGCGTTCGCCGATTTCGACCGCGGTTTGGACGGTCGGATCGTCGTCGATCGAGGGGGCGAATGCGGTGCTGACCTTGCGTTGGAACGTGTCGCGCAGGACGAGTGCTTCGGCGACCTTGCCGTCGGCAGCGAGAGCGTCGATGCGGACATTG
>Ga0137461_1000291_pt1 | contig 11415 bp, 10 predicted proteins | sample EasRivERMGT746_2_FD_104650 | JGI IMG/M metagenome (GOLD analysis project Ga0137461, IMG submission 104650) | Soil microbial communities from meander-bound floodplain in the East River, Colorado, USA - East River MetaG ERMGT746_2 | ecosystem: Environmental > Terrestrial > Soil > Floodplain ... | reverse complement strand
TATGTTCTTGCCCTCAACATAGCCGAGTGCGCGCAACTCTCGCCAGAGTATCTCGTTCCTAGGGGTCGGGCCAGATCCGGAACGGAAGCTGAGCCACCCAATCTTAGCTACCTTCACCTGCTGCTGCGCCTCAGCGATCGCTTCATACCCAGGCCGCGTCGCCATGACGGCAACAAACGTAGAAATGTTTCTCAGAGCCTCACGCCGTTTCATACAGCCTCTACGCTCACTTTTAATTTCAGCCCGCCCTGATTATTTCCGCCTCAAGACGCGGAGTTAACATAGAATCTACCTAGCTCCCCGCCACACGTGCGTAAGCTTTCCCCGCCGCGCGCTTCACTAGCGTGCGCACGATCGCGCGCTTGTACTGTTCCGAGCCGCGCAGGTCGCTGGTCGGGCTGCATTCTTGCGATGCGATGCTGCCGGCTTCTTGCGCTAACTCTGTCGTAAGTTTTTTTCCAGTGATCAGCGCTTCCGCTTTGCGCGCGCGCACCGGCGTCGCGCCGACGCAGCCGAGGACGATGCGCGCGGTTTGAATTGTCTCAGCGCCGCCATCTAATGTCAGGCGCATCGCCACTCCGGCCGACGGCTTATCGACCACCGAGCTGCTGGAGAAGCGGATGTACTCGATGCCCGAGCGCGGCGGCAGCGGCGGCAGGACCACCTGCGTGAGAATCTCGTCTTCGGCCAAGCTGGTCGTGTAAAAATCGAGAAAGAGTTCTTCGATGGGAATCATCCGCTGTCCGCTCGGCCCGGCGATTTTCACCTTGCCGTCAAGCGCGATGAAAATTTGCGACAGATCGGTGAGCGGCTCGCCGGAAGCGAGATTGCCGCCGACGGTGCCCATGTTGCGCACGCGGATGTTGGCGACTTCGCGCTCGGCTTCGCACAGCACGGGAAATTTTTCTTTCACCAGCGTGGAAGTTTCGAGCTCGCGATGCGTCACCAACGCGCCGATGGTCAAGCCTTCGGTGGTGTCGAAGCGAATCCCTTTTAGCTCGGGAATCTTTTTGATGTTGACCAGAGACTTCGGCTCCAACAGCCCCTGCTTCATCAGAATCGTCAAATGCGCCCCGCCGGCAAACACCTTCGCCTCACTGCCATGCTGCTTCAGCAGCGCACAGGCTTCGGCAACTGTCCGCGGTTCCAGGTAATCGAAGTTTTTCATTGATGGTCCATCGGATTAAGATTATCTCCCGCAAAGGCGCAAAGGCGCAAAGTTAAGAGGGAAAATTTTATTTTCCGAACTTAGCGCCTTAGCGCCTTTGCGGGAGTCATTCTTTTTCCGAGTCCGAAATGTTCAGATATATTTCACCTTATCGACGCCGGGGATTTCCACTTTCTCGAAACGCCAATGCTCTTTCATCGGCGCCGTCGCGTCGATGCCCAAGCCCGCGGTGACGCGCGCTTCCGGACAGGACGGGTCGAGCGTCGAGCAGGCGATGCGCGGGATGATAATCGCGTCTTTGTCGGCCTGGAAGCGCGTCGCCATCGCCCAGTCCACCTGCATCGGATCGAACGGGTCGATGTCGTCGTCGACGACGATCACTTGCTTCAAGCCGATGCCCATCGACAGCAACGCGAGGATCACGTTGCGCCCTTCGTTTTCGGCGCGCTTCTTGATCGATACCACCACGTGATGGCGGAATGTTCCGCCTGGCGTCATGTTGACGCCGCGCACTTCCGGCACGATTTTCTTCACCTCGCGATAAACCACCGCGGCGTTGCCGTATTCAATCAGCGTATGATTTTCCGTGACTGGCATACCGGTCAACGCGGTTTGCCAGATGGGATTCTTGCGCATGGTGATCGCCGTGACTTTCAACACCGGCGCTTGCTTGGCTTCGCTGTAGCAGCCGGGATATTCGCCGTACGGCCCGTCGGCAACGCGCTCGCCGGGAATCGTCACGCCTTCGATGATCACTTCTGAAAACGCCGGCACTTCGACGTCAATGGTTTCGCATTTGACCAGCTTCACCGCCGCGCCGCGCAAACCGCCGGCGACGTGGAATTCGTCGATACCGTAGGGCACGCGCGCTTGCGAGCCGACGACGATGGCCGGATCGACACCGACGGCGGTGGCGACTTCGAGGCCTTTGTTCTTTTCCTCGGCCTTCAAGATCATCCGGCCGAGATGATGATCCGCCGGCGCCCACAGCGAAAGTTTATCCTTGCCGAGCACGAGCATGCGATGAACCGAAAGATTGCGAATCCCGGTGTCGGGATCTTTGCCGATCTGCACGCCAATCGTGACGTAAGCGCCGCAATCTTTGCTGGCGTGCGTGATGATGGGCAATTTCGTCAGATCGATTTGATCGCCGGTCCATTTGATTTCTTTGCACGGTCCGGTGGCGACGATCTCAGGTGGGATGCGCTTATCTTCCAAGGTCAGATAGCGATCGAGCATCTCGTCCTGCGGCACACCGAGGCCGAGGGCGACTAATTTTCGCGTCGCGAACAGACCGCCTAACACGCGCCAACCGGGATAGTTCTTAACGTTCTCGAACAGCAGCGCCGGCCCTTCGATGTCGGAGGTCTTGCGCATGCCCGCGGCGATCTCGTACTTGATGCTCACCTCGTCTTTGACTGTTTTCAGTTGGCCCAAGTCTTCGAGATGAGCGAGAAAACCTCTTAAATCGTCAAACATAGAAAACCCTCAAAATTCTAAATTGGAGTGATGGAGTATTGGAGTAATGGGTTCCGGATTTCCGACCCAACACTCCATCACTCCACTACTCCATCACTCCAGTCATCTCAACCCCTGCGCCGTAACTTCAACCTGAGCAGCGGCAGCACTTCGTCGATGAACCGCTTCACTTGCCCAACTTGATCTCGGGCCGTGAAGCGCAGCACCGGCGTGGTAATGCCCATGTCGAGCCATGCTTGAATTAGCTTAGCGCAATCGCGCGGCGCGCCGTGGGCGAGCCAGACCTCGATCAAGCTCGCCGGCGGATAAGTTGGTCCGTAGTAGTGGTTGAAATAATCCTTCGACTGCCGGTAAGCCAGTTGCCGGTCGTCGTTGATGTTGACCATGCCGTGGATCGCCACTTCGAAGTTGGACAAGTCTTTGCCGATCTCACCCGCGGTTTGTTCGATGACGCGCAAACGTTTGCCCAGCTCGTCGGCGGTCACACCCATTGTGATGTAGCCATCGGCGAGCAAACCAACCCGGCGCATCGCTTGATCGACGACTTTGTCGCCGACCTGCTCGCGCTCGGGACTGACGGCGATCCAGATCGGCGGCGGCTTCTGCACCGGCTTGGGCATGATGTTGTAGTTTTCCAAGGCGTAATATTTGCCTCGATGAGTGAAATCTTCGTCGCCCCAAATTTTTCGCAACAGCTCAATGCCTTCGCGCATGCGCCCGACGCGTTCTGCTTTTTTAATGCCGAACGCGCGCAGCTCGCCTTCATGACCGCCGCCGATGCAGACGCCGAGCAAGGATCGGCCTTGAGAAAGTTGATCGAGCGTCGCCCATTGAATCGCCAGCAAAACCGGATGGCGCACCGGGAACGAAGCCATGCAGATCGTGCCGAGACGAACTTTTTTAGTATGCGTCGCCACGGCAGCGAGCATGGTGATCGCTTCCAAGCGCGGCTTGTGAATCAAGCTATCGCCGAACCAAACCGACTCGAACACGCCGGACTCTTCCGCCATCACGGCGGTTTGAATCAGTTCGTCAACATCGGTCAGGCCGAACAACGCGCCGCGATTGGGCAAGCTGATGCCCCATTTCACCGGCAAGTTACGCATGACTTTGTGTTAGAAGAACGGTCGGAGAGAGTCAAGCAATGTCTAATGTGTTGATTCAATAGTTCGAAAAACAACTCCGCGACTTCTTCTCCGTCATGCCCGCGGACGCGGGCATCCAGGTTATTCGCCGTAGGGGCGGGTCGTGACCCGCCCTCGCCTGGATTCCCGCCTGCGCGGGAATGACGATCAGCAGAAATCTAACTTGACTTGCGCGGGAATTTCCAGGCATAGCATAGACATCGCGCTTGCCAGAGAACAGCGAGCGTGCACCGATTCTAACTCTAGAGAGCCGAGGTAATTTCCCATGGCGAAAGATCTGCGCACTTATTTAGACGAGCTGTTAGAGAAGCGGCCCAAAGACGTCGTCGTGGTCGACAAGGAAGTCGATCCGGTTTACGAAGCCAGCGCCATCGTCGAGAAGTTCGAACGGGAGAATAAATTTCCCCTGGTATTTTTCAAAAACATCAAAGGCTCGAAGATTCCGCTGGTGATCAATCTCGGCGCGACCTACGAACGTCTTGCGTTGTCGCTAGGCTCGCCGTCGGTGCCGCAGATGGTGAAAGACTTGGCCCATCGTGAACATCATCCCTTGCCCGTGAGAGAAATAGTCGCCAAGGACGCGCCGTGCAAAGAAGTGATCTTGAAAGGCGACCAAGTCGATCTCGATCTCTTGCCGGTGCTGACCCACAACGAAGGCGACGCCGGCGCCTATATCAACGCCGCCGCGATGATTTGCAAAGAGCGCGGCACCGGCGCGGTGAACGTCGGCATCTACCGCAATCAGAAACAAGGCAAACGGCAACTCGGCTTGATGATCAACCCGGCCAATCACGGCAACTACGTGCGGGCGGAATACGAAGATCACAACGAAGCGATGGAAGTCGCGCTGTGCGTCGGCCATCACCCGGCGCTCAACATGGCCGCCGTCAGCAAACAAGCGGGCGTCGGCTCGGAGCTGGAGATTGCCGGCGCATTTCTCGGCGAACCGCTCGAAGTCGTAAAAGCGGAGACCGTGAATCTGATGGTGCCGGCGCGCTGTGAAATTATTATCGAAGGCGTGGTGCCGCCCAAGAAGCGCCACTACGAAGGACCGTTCGGCGAGTGGCCGCACTACTATTATAAGGAAGGCGAACAACCTTTCATCGAAGTGACCGCAATCACCATGCGGAAAAATCCGATTTATCAGAGCATCCACAGCGCCCACTTCGAACACAACATCATCGGCGCCGCGCCGCGGCTCGGCAGTTTGCTCAAACGCATCCAGGAAGTCGTGCCGAGCACCACCGGCGTCAACATGCCGATCTCCGGCGCCGCCCGCTCGCACTGCTATATCTCGGTCAAGAAGCGCGCCGAAGGCGAGCCCAAGCAAGCGGCGCTCGGCGCTTTGGTCACCGACCCCAACATCAAACTTGTCATCGTCGTCGACGACGACGTCGATGTGTTCAACGAGACCCAAGTGCTCTGGGCGCTGGCGATGCGCTTCCAAGCCGACCGCGACTTGGTGATCATTCCGAACATCATCGGCTCGCATCTCAATCCGACGGCGTACGGTTATAATCGTATGGAGCGCGGCCCGATGGAGACGAAATTAATTTTCGACGCCACCAAACCGTTGCCGCCCTACGATTTTCCCAAAGAAGCCCAGGCGCCCGACGCGGTGTTGAACAAGATCGATCTCGCCCGCGACACGCGCCCCTACGAGCCGGGGAAAGACGACCGAGCGATCACCGGAAAGAATTAGCGTCCTGCTTAAAAGTTAATTAAATGAGTGACAAGCTTCTTCTCGTCATACCCGCGAAAGCGGGTATCCAGGTTGTTCTGCGAGGGAACTGGATTCCCGTTTTCACGGGAATGACGGAAGGAAGGGAGTCGACTTTCAGTCGGCGTATTTACTACGATCCTCTTGGAGTCGAGAGTGTTTCAGTTATTTAACGGATTGGGAAATACGCGTTAGTTTGGCTTTAACATCTTTGGCAGATCCTAACCGAGGAGGACATACATGAGGACCAGATACTTTCGTGCATTGATTTTGCGCCTTGCCGCGCCGTTTCTCTTGATCACGACTTGCTCCTTCGCCGTCGCGCAAACCCAGATGGAAAAACTGCGCGTCGCTTACACCGTAATCGCGCCGACCCAGGCAACCATCTGGAGCGCCAAAGAGCTGGGTCTGTTTGCCAAGCACGGACTCGACGTAGATTTGGTCCTGCTCGTCGGCGCGCCGCTGGCCATCGCTGCCCTGGTCTCGGGTGAAACACCGATCGTCCACGCCGGAGCTTCCGCAGTGGTCACGAGCAACCTGCAAGGGTCCGGCACCGTGCTGGTTGCAGGCGGAGCCAACCGCTTTCCCTACGTGCTTTTTGTCACCGACGAGATCAAACGAGTGGAAGACCTGAGAGGCAAGAAATTCGGCGTCAGCCGCATCGGCAGCGCCGATCACGCCGCGGCCAGCACCGTTTTTGACAAGCTCGGCGTCAAAGAGACTGAAATCACCTACGTGCAAGCCGGCAATATTCCAGCGCGCTTGGCCGCCATGCAGGGAAACGCGCTGCAGGCGACTTTGCTGCAAGCACCGGAAACGCTCAAGGCCAAAGAGCTTGGCTTTCGCGCCCTCCTCGATTTCACCAAGCTCGACGTCGAATGGCAGCAAAACGGCGTCGCCGTCACGCGCGACTACATCAAGAAAAAACCCGACACCATCCGCCGCTTCTTAAGAGCTTACGTCGAGGCCAGCCATTACAATCTGACTAATGCCAAGGGCTCACAGAAGATTCTGCAAAAATATCTGGCGATCAAAGACGAGAAGTCCGTCGAAGAAGCTTACAATGAAATCGTCGTCAAGCTGACCAGGCGCGTGCCCTATCCGACCGAGCCCGGCATCCAGCTCTACCTCGACCAATTGAAAATTAAAAATCCCAAAGCGGCGCAGGCCAAACCTTCCGACTTTACCGATATCAGCTTCCTAAAGGAGCTGGAGTCGAGCGGCTTTATCGACAAGCTGTATAAGTAGAATTCGTTCAAAACGTTCAAGTAGTTCAAGCCGTTCAAAACGTCCGGACCTCCGAGCCGATTTGAACGGCTTGCCTTCGATCAACTCAGGCCCTGAGCCCGCCGAAGGGAACGTTTTGAACTGCTTGAACGAATACCGTGCGAAGGAAAAGCCGTTTACGAATTCTCGAATTCTACGGTTTGTAAATTACGATACCCAGATCCCGCCCCCGCCCGCCTTCCGGGCATGCGCTGATGGCGACCAAGCAGTCCATTTCGGAGCGGAAGTCGACCACATCGCCTTCCGCTCGCGGCCGGGTCATCGAGTAGCGCATGCTGCCGGTCTTGGCGTTGATCGCCATGGTTTGAAAAACATTGAGCGGACTCGGCACATCTTCTTTGGGCACACCATAAGGCTTGAGCGCCTTGGCCAGATTCTCCCAGCAGCCATGCTTGGGCGCGACGACTTTCTTGCGGCCCAATCTTTTCCACACGCCGCCGTAAATTTTGAAAATCTCATCGCCCCATTTCTTGTAGAAAGACGTGCTGCACATGCCCTTTTCCATGTCGTGGGCGCCTTTGTAGGTGTCTTTGACGATGGTCTGCATGACGTTGTTGAATTTGGAAATGAGCACGTCGCCCGTTGAGACATAAATTTTTCCCTGATCAACTTTGGTGCGCGCCTGATCGAAACGTTCTTTGACGTTGTGCAGATTGAACACGGTATAGTCGGCGGTCGAGTGGCCCATCACGCGAATGATCTGGCCTTTCTTGACCTCAAAAGCCTTGCCGGTGTTGCTTTTAATAATCGACTCGCTGATGATTTTCATCGCTTCCTCCTTGGTGAAATGAACTATTCGCACGTTAGCCGATGGAGCGGCGGAAAAGCAAGATTGCGCTGCGAAACAATAAACGCGCCTTGGTTGACAGTGCACGGCGCACGTGGATAAATACCGCTGCTAAGTGAGCCATAATTTCATGCCTGATCTCGCACAAACTTCTTCGGAACCGGCGCCAAGCCGAACCGAATTCGTCATTCGAGTTGAAAACGTCTCCAAGGTTTTTCACACGCCCGGCCAGACCAACCTCGGCGCGCTCACTGACATTGAATTGGACGTCCGCCCCGGCGAGTTTGTCACCGTGGTCGGTCCCTCCGGCTGCGGCAAATCCACGTTGCTCAAACTCATCGCCGGTTTTTCGCCAGCCTCCGCGGGGCGAATTCTTTTCCAAGGTGAAGAAGTGCGCGGACTCAATACCGAAGTCGGTTACGTGCCCCAGGAAAGTAAACTTTTCCCCTGGCTCACCGTGGAAGAAAACGTCGGCTTTGGCCTCGACTCGAAACGTTTTTCACGCGCGGATCGGGAGCGGCAAGTCAGCCAATTTATCAACCTGGCGGGGCTCGCCGGTTTTGAAAAATATTATCCGTCGCAGCTATCGGGCGGCATGAGCAAGCGCGCTTCCATCGTCCGCGCTCTCGCCTACGAACCGCCGGTCATTCTCATGGACGAGCCTTTCGGTCCGCTGGACGCACAAACCCGCATGGTGCTACAGGATGAGCTGTTGAAAATCTGGGAGCAGAAGCGCCAGACCATCGTCTTCGTCACCCATGACTTGGTGGAAGCGGTAGCGTTAGCTGACCGGGTCGTCGTCATGACCCACCGTCCGGGCAAAATCAAAGACATTATCAATGTCACGATGGCCCGGCCGCGAAATATTTTTGAAATTCACCGCCAGGAAGGTTTTGACGAAGCCTATGGCCGCTTGTGGAATATTTTCCGTCACGAGCTCAATATCGGCGCGCATTAGGAAACAAAACTTATGTCCGATCAAGTAAGCCGAGCGCAGTCTCAACCGGCGTCTTCCAAGGTCGCGGCAGGCGCCCCCAGAAGCGCCGTTCAATCGATGGGCGTTATGGGCGTCACGCTTGTTCGTTTCTCCATCATCATCGGCTTTTTTTCTCTCTGGGAGATCGCCTCGGGACGCTGGATCGAACCGTTTCTGGTCAGCAGCCCGATTCGCATCTTCTGGTCGCTCATCGCCGGGTTTCGCGACGGCGACTTGCTCCAACACACTTGGGTTACGTTCGAAGAGATCGCCATCGGATTTCCCGTCGGCGCGTTTTCAGGCATCGCCTTGGGTTACGCCTTCGGGCGCAGCCGTTTGCTCGCCGAGATTTTCGAGCCCATCATCATCGCTCTCAACGGCATTCCCCGCACCGCAGTGGCGCCGCTTTTCATCGTCTGGTTGGGCATCGGGCTGTGGTCGAAAGTCGGCGTCGTGTTTCTGCTGACCTTTTTTCTGAACTTTTTTATTACCTACACGGGCATGCGGCAAATGGACCAGGAGTACATCGACTTGGCGCGGCTCATGCGCGTCAAGGGATGGAAGTTGACTTTCAAAGTGATCTTCCCGGCGATTTCTCCTTACCTGTTTACCGGTATTCGGACCAGCATCCCCTTTGCCGTCATCGGCGCCATCGTCGGTGAATTCGTTGCGTCCACCGAAGGGGTTGGTTTTTTCATTCGCATGTCGGCGGGAATTTTCAAGACCGCCGACGTCTTCGTCGGCATCATCGTTTTGATGATTATGGTCATCGTCCTGGACAAAATAGCCGAGATGATCGAAAAGAGAGCGTTGCGCTGGCAGACCCAAACCGAACACATTCAAATCCAGGCCTAGAGAAAGGAAATTCTCCAATGGAAAAGCAAACTCGTTTCGTGATCGGCATTGCCGCTTTGACCGTCTTCGTACTCATATCGGGGGCAACGCCCCAGGCGCGAGCCCAGCAAAAGGAATTGCCCGAGGTCACCATGCTGACCGCCGTGCCCAATTTCGCGTTCGCGGCGATCTGGGTGGCGGAACAGCTAAAATATTTCGAACAGGAAGGCGTGCGCGTCAAGATCACGACGGCGCCCAGCGGCTCGGTCTGCTTGAACGCGGTGGTCGGCCGCTCGATCAATTTCTGCGCTTCTACTTCCGAGGGACTGGTCCTGGCGCGGGTCGAGGGCGCGCCGGCAATCGCCATCCAAGCGCACAACCGCGCGATGACGTTGAGCGTGGTCCTGCGCAAGGCGCTCGTCGACAAACTCGGCCTTACTCGTGAAAGCCCCATCGGCGAGCGCATCAAAGCTCTGACCCAGTTGGGAATCATCGGCGCCACCGGCCCGGGGGCGGCGTCAGAGCAGATTTTTAAATTCCTGGTGAAAAAAGCTGGCGGAATTGGGACCATCCTCAGGTTCGTTTACATTGGCGCGCCCGAGCTTCCCGCTTCGCTGATGAACAATGTCATCGACGCCTACGCGCTCTCTCCTCCTTCAGCTGAAGTCACGGAGCCCAGCGGCAAAGGCTACGTCCTGATTCCACTGGGGAAAGGGGAAGTGCCGGAATTGACCGATTACCCCTACGAAGTTTTGATGGTGCGCCCGGACTATGTCGAGGCGAATCCGAAAATCGCCATGGCGGTGGCGCGGGCGATATCGCGCGGCGGCGCGTTGTTCCGCAGCAAACCCGAAGAGGCCAAAGCGGCGCTACGCAGTCACCGACTCGGCGTTAAATTGGACGGGAGCGTTTTTGATCTTTCTTACAACATGGTCGCCAACGCCATGCCGCCGTGGGGAACCATGAGTGCCGCGGGTTGGCAAAAGGTCATCAACTTTGCAACCGGTGCGGGTATTGTCAAAGATCTTTCTCAGGCCCCGTCAAATAAAGAGGGCGTGCTCTGGACCAATAAATACGTCGGCAAACCGTAAGCGCGGCGAAGCCGCCATTCCAGATTACAGATTCCAAATTCCAGAATAAATCCGGACTCCGGCTATTTGGAATCTGGAATTTGTAATTTGGAATCGCGCCACAGATGCTCAGCGATACCCCATCGCGGCGAGAAACTGCTTCAAGGAAGCGAAACGGAGATAAGGATTGGTCTTCTTCTGCTCACCGATCGTGGCGTGAGCCAGCCGCGCGTAATTGTGGCCGGGGAAGAGAATCGTCTCGTCGGGCAATGCCATCAACTTCTGCGTCAAACTGTAATACATCTGCTCCGCGTTGCCGCCGGGGAAATCCACTCGACCGCAGGCATCGATAAACATTGTGTCGCCCGAGACCACGCGCCCGTCGACCAGGAAGCACTGCGAGCCGGGCGTGTGGCCAGGCGTGTGCATGAGCTGAATCTCGATGCCACCGACATCGATCTTATCGCCGCTTTCAGCCTTGATCAGATCAGACGACGACAGTCCCTTTAACGCGTCCGCTTCGGCTTCAGCCTTGTGCACGACAACTTTAGCCTTGCAGCGGCTGAGTAGCTCCGCGATTCCTGGAATATCGTTTCCGGCAAACGCGCCGCCAACATGATCCGGATGCGTGTGCGTGACGAAAGCGTGCGTGATCTCCATCTCATCCTGCGCCACGATTTTCAGAATCGTGTCGATCTCCCAAGCCGCGTCAACGACGGCGACTTTGCGCGTCTCGGTGGAACCGATCAGATAGACGTAGTTCTGCATCGGGCCGATTTCGAGCTGTTTGAAATAAAGCGGAGAAGGCATAATTAAAAATTCAAAATTAAAAGTTAAAAATTAACGAATCGGAAAATTCACAGACTCAACCAGCAAGTATTGGCACCTCCTAAAGTGTGCATTCTCTGAGTTTTTGAACTTTTAATTTTTAATTTTTAATTTGAGTGAT
>Ga0137461_1000290_pt1 | contig 11457 bp, 8 predicted proteins | sample EasRivERMGT746_2_FD_104650 | JGI IMG/M metagenome (GOLD analysis project Ga0137461, IMG submission 104650) | Soil microbial communities from meander-bound floodplain in the East River, Colorado, USA - East River MetaG ERMGT746_2 | ecosystem: Environmental > Terrestrial > Soil > Floodplain ... | reverse complement strand
ATAGGCAGCAGCTGCCGCGGCTCGATAACGTTTGTGTAAAGATAGCAGCGCCTTCTATGGAGAACTCTCCAAATCATCGCCAGCCCGGCGCCTTCGTGAGCAGAGAAAGATAAACGAATCAATTCTCAGGCGCGAACAGAATACTCTTGTCGGTTATTCGATGGCTTCTTGGGCAAATTTCTCGCCAAGCGGGGTTTGTTTCTGGCGTCATGCGATCTTTGCAAGCTTGACCCGGAAACGGTTTGCATGAGTAGACTGTTTGGACCGAGTAGACCTGTCCGCGCGATCGTTTGAAGGATCGATGGAACGATACCGTCGGAGCACCTGATGGAGAAACAGTTTCGATACCCGAACGTGACCCGATGATGACCATTTGGCGGGGCCGATTCAAATGATCGCATGGCGTAGACTAGTATTTCTTTGTCATCTTTAGGTAGATTTGTCTGGCATCCAAGTTCTGGTAAACCACTTCGCCGTCTTGAGATGCTTCGTTTCGGCAAACTACTTTGACAACTACCCATATCGCAATCAGAATCAGCATCAGCATTACCAAACTGAGAGCAAGCCAAATCCCCAACTGATAAATTCCACCTCGAGTAGACGAGTTACCGTCGGAAGTCGAGGTGGTCGCCTGTTGATTTGTCGATTCAGAGCTTAATGCGGATTCGCCGTCTCGGCCGCTTCCTGATCTACCTCCCGCAGCACCGACCGAACCATCGAGCGATGCGTTGGTTGAGATGGCGCCCAAAGCGCCGATCGAGCCACTACCAGAGCCGTCGCCAGGACCACCCGCCACTCCCCCATTCGAACCGCTGCCAGTTCCGCCGCTCCCACCTGAGGCGCCGCTGCCGCCACCGCCCGAAGCACCGCCACCGCTGCTACCGCCTGAGCCACCGCCGGAATTACCACCAATGCCGCCAGCGGAACTGCCATTCGAGCCGCCAGCTAAACCACTGGAAGAACTGCTGCCCGAACCACCGCCCACGCCGCCGCCGATACTGCTACCGCCCGAGCCACCCGCGCCGCCGCTAGTCGAGCCCGCGCTTGAACCGCCAACGACACCGCCGCCCGAACCGCTACCCGATCCGTTGCCGGTTCCACCGACCGAGCCGATGCCCGAACCACCGCCCACGCCGCCGCCGATACTGCTACCACCCGAGCCACCCGCGACGCCGCTAGTCGAGCCTGCGCTTGAACCGCCACTCGAAGAACTGCCTCCCGATCCACTGCCAGATCCGCCTCCCGAGCCGCTGCCCGAACCACCGCCCACGCCGCCGCCGATACTGCTACCACCCGAGCCACCCGCGACGCCGCTAGTCGAGCCTGCGCTTGAACCGCCACCCGAAGAACTGCCTCCCGATCCACTGCCAGATTCGCCGCCCGAGCCGCTACCAGCCCCACCTGCAGAACTTGCACCAGACCCTGCGCCGGAGCCGCTGCCGATGGCGGAAATCGAACCGCTGACGTCATTCCAAGCGGTTTGTAGACCCTGACCGAAGTTTGTATCGCGGATACCCAACCAAAAGCCGAAAGCGACTAGAAGTACGACCAGGGTGTATTCAACCTGCGCCTGCCCGCTTCGGTTGACAGCGAGTCGTTTCGTAGAAAGTTTTAGGCTGTGCATGAGAAGTGCTCCCTTTCCAAAGCTTGTGGTGAGCAAATTACACGCCAACGCGATTGGTTTCCAATTGAGGTGAAAAACGCGCGTGTTATCGTCGCTTGATTGGAAATTCTGAGGAATTAGAACCCGATAAATGCAGCTTCGGGCTTTAGAGCCACAAGTTTCTGGCGGAGATACTAGAGGCAAGGATGAGACGGAAGAAATTTTTAGAGTGAACGGGGTGTGAATGCTTATAAATTCCCAAATGCTTCGTGACACATTTGACGAGCTAACCAGTTCGATCTTGGTGCAATTTGGAGGTCGAAGGTTTTTCAGGAAGTATTTTTTTACAAGTGCTACGATGCTCGACGACTTCCCCACCCGCAATGGGCACATACGATTGTCAGCGCGAGGATCAGGACGGAGATGATGAGGTCCTGAGAGGCGGTCATTTATGACTTAAAGACTTGCTTAGAGCTGTTTACAGCCCGATTCAAGCTATCCAAGATGCGCGCACCCGGCCACGCCTGTTAGATCGAGCGATTATTCTTCGAGCGCTTCATGATTGAATTTCTCGCGAAGCACGGGTTTCCAGCGGCATCTAGGTCGGCCAATGTAATCGTTTGATGGGTATGACTCCCAATTGCTGTTAATGCCGGAAAAAATTAGGACGGCGAGCTGGAGTGAGATTCATTATGAGACGACGCATTCGAGGGAGTTGGTTTGCAATACTCGACATCGCCGGTAAAAATCGCACAAGTGACGCAACGCGTTCTTCGACAGGAATTTCACGCCATGAAAATAAAATACTTTCAGGATACCGACACGCTGCACATCAAATTTCGCGCGAGCGAGGTGGCTGAGACAAAGGATTTGGATGAAAATACGCTGTTGGACTTCGACGCGAATGGCCAGATTTGCGCCATCACGATTGAACATGCGAGCGAACGCGCCGAGATCCCAAAATTATCCTACGAGCAAATCATGGCGTAGCCGCTATCAAGAGCGGGAGGAAAGAGCCGCGAGCTTTCTCTAGTCGAGTGGCGTAGGACAATCTGAAAGCTAATAAGTCAATACTCAGACCCTGGATTCTCTGGATTCGCCTTCACCGACGATGACGGTTCACCAAAGTTAAATAATCCTCCGATCCCACATTCTTAAAGGCAGTGATTGCCTTGCGTGCCTCGATTCACTCAAGTAATGTTGAAAAAATGTCACCTGTTCAGATGGAGATGAGCTTTCATGCTCTCGAACGGAAGCAGCAGAAACCTTTGTCGCGCGTTCCAATTGATGAAGCGTTTCCTGAACGAGAGGCCAATGAATTGGCTCATATCGAATCTTTTAACAAACACCTTTTCCGACCAAACACATACCTTCACAAATGGTGGGCACGGAGAGCCGGCACGACATTTCGGTTTATCTTGAAGCAGTTAGTGACCGACGCTTCCCTTCGCAATTACTACGCAGCGGGCGGTCTAGAAGGCATTACGATCCTTGATCCAATGATGGGCGGGGGTACGACCCTGCACGAGGCTATTCGGCTTGGAGCAAATGTAATCGGGTGCGATCTCGATCCAATTCCGGTGTTGCAGGCTCGTGCGTCATTATCCCTAATACCTCTTGAACAAAAAGAACTAGTATTCCAGGATTTTTTAAGCGCACTGGGAAAAAGGTTGAGACCTTACTTCCAGACAAGGTGCCCCGATTGCACTGGAAGCGCAGAACTTCAGTTTATGCTGTATGGTGCTCGAAAATCCTGTGATTGTGGTGAAGCATTGCTGGTTGATTCATTTCTTCTAAGAGAAGAAACCGACGGACGCCACAAACGACTCGACCATTACTATCCAACGTTAACCGCCAAACGAGGCCGAAAAGAGTGGCGATTCTTTGAGAAGGGGAATGCCCGTTGCCCTACATGTGACAAACAATTTGGCAACACCATGCACGTGCCTTTCCCTGAGAGATATGTACCTCTATTGACGGTCGGGCTTTGCCAAAATCACGGTCAATTTTTTAAGCCGGTTGAAAGCAGCGATCTGAACGCGATTCGGAAAGCTAAGAAGGCCGCCGCCTCCCTTGCTTTTCCAACCAAAGATTCTCTTCGGGTTCTCGGTGGGCCGAAATCGTCGGATCTATTGACTAGAAGAATTGAACACTACTCTGAACTTTTTACCGCCCGCCAGCTTCTTTACCTGGGTACCGCTAAGAAACTGATAGATGCAGTTGAGCCGAAGCATCGGGGTTGGCTAGCGCTGCTTGTTTCCACATCGCTAGAGTTTAATTCGGCGCTTTGCGGGTACAAGGGCAGTGAACGACGAAGGCCAGGAGCGATCCGGCATGTCTTTTCCCATCATGCATACTCGTTTCCCTATACCTCGTTGGAGAATAACCCGATTTTTTCGCGACGAACTTCGGGTACGTTAAGACGGCTCTTTGATGATCGGATCATAGACGCAAGTGTTTGGGCAAGTACGCCTATCGAACGAAAGCCGACACTAAATGGTTGGCGAAAGGCTGCGGTACTCGGAGAGATCGATGGCGGATCTGAATGCTCATCCTTGGAACAGTTTGCCCATGGAAACAGGCTATTCATTCTGGCGCAGGGTGACTCTTCGCGACTATCGTTACCGGATAAATCGGTCGATTATGTGGTTACCGATCCGCCATATTTTGACAGTGTGCAGTATAGCGACCTCTCTCATTTTTTTCGTGTATGGCTCCAATGGTTCCTTCCGAAAGACGCCAAGTGGGACTTCACGCCGCTGTCGTCGGCAGTTGCCGAGACGGAAGCAGACAAAGATAAATACCGCAGGGTTCTTACGGGAATTTGGAGTGAATGTAATCGTGTGCTGCGGCGTCCTCATGGGCGACTTATCTTCACGTTCCATCACTGGCGAGCCGACGCGTGGATTCAACTGACGATGGCATTAAAAGCCGCAGGGTTCAGGCTTCTGAATTCTTATACCGTGCATTCTGAGAATCCAATATCTGTGCACATCAATAACCTGAAAGCTCTGAAACATGATTCAATCCTCGTCCTGGAACCTAATAGATCGAACCCACCAAAGAAAAAATTCTCCCGTGCGGGATTAATTGACGACCGTGACAGTTTTAGCTTTTGCCGCGACTGTGCTGAACTATTGGGTGACTGTCTAGACAGCGAGGCTTCAGAATCAGAGATTACTTCAAGCTGGTATACTGCACTTGGGAAGTGAGAAATGGCAAAGTATCCCTCCGAAATATTCGGCTATCCTTATTCGAACAAAGCGAGCAAGGCTCAAGATGCGAGAACGAAACATTGGTGTCCATTCGTTAACAAGGTCTGCTACAAGCAGAGTCGGCTCATTAAATACCCGTTCGGCGTGTGTTCCGCTCATGTTAATGGCAATGAAATTGCTCTCTGTCCGAGAAGATTTCTCGACGACCACACTGTGTTCACCGACATCGCTCAACACCACTTTAAGACGGTGCACGACATCCTGGTTTTTCCCGAAATCAGTCTTGAAGACGGCGGTAGTTTCGATTTTGTGATGGTGAAACATAAGCCGATGTCCCCTGAAATTGACGACTTTATCGCGATTGAGTTTCAAACCGGTCAGACAACTGGAACAGGCAAACTGGTACAGGGCCTAAAAGATTACGTAAAAGGCATTGACGTTTCTCAGAAAACTTACGGCTTCGGCCTAAATCTATATGACGTCTGGAAGCGAACTTTTACCCAGATCCTGACCAAGGGTGTGATCATGGAGAGCTGGGGCAAGAAGATCTTCTGGGTCGTCCAAGAGCCCGTCTATAAAAATTTTGAAACACGCTATAATCTCCAAAACCTCGGATCCGAACCAGAGCATTCGACGGTTTTTGCGCTTTACGACCTTGAAAGGCCCCGGAGAGACGTTTAACCTTGTAGCCAGCAGGAAGATTTCTGCGTCAATGGATCAGTTATTCGGGGCGTTTCGAAACAACCCGACTATTCCATCCATAACAAAATTTCACGACACGCTGAAACATAAGATAGAAACTGAAGCGCACATCTCTTTGCATCTCGGAAGTTCAGCCAAAGGTCCAGCGATTGATGTCAAACCACCTACTGCTTCAGGGAAGGTTAGGGAAGAGCCAGCGGAATACTCAAAGAAGGATCTATTTGACGACAAGTAACGGTGCTGAGGACATCGACGTTCAAGCTGCGAGCTAGGATTAAAATTTTGAGTTTTCCTTCGCTAAATCTTTTTCTTCCTTCAAACCGACTCTGAGTCGTCATGCGTCCGCAATAAATTCTCCCACGCCGCCCGTGACGGCGCGACGTTTCCTTGCAGCTTCTGTTTGCGCTTTCGCTGATCGGCGCGAAGTTTAACGCGGCTTGGACGTTTTGTTCGAGCGGTGCCATCTGTCCGCAGCCGATGCTCGACTTTTTGGGGCTGATTTACTTGCTGGCGACCTTCTCGCAATTGTGAACGACATCCCTGATGTGGTCGATGATCCAACTGTCAAAGCGCTAATGCTTAAATATGGCTTTAGCGGTAGTCTGCCGAGCTGGTTTACGCTTTATGCTCGTGCGGCACTAGAAGCGAGGTTACTGGTAGAAACACTGATCTACCCGAATAATGGTCAACTGGGGTGCGGCGGAAGTGTGCTCATGATAGATTGACTTTCGATGAGCGCTTCTAAGGGAAGGGAGGACTGCGGGTGGTCAAAGCTGAACTAACTGACGTAGGCGATCTCTCGCGGACGATCTCGCGCGACGAGATTCTCGCGCGCTTGCAGGATCGCGCTTTGGCGCTAGTCAATGTCATGCCGGCGGATACGTTTAACGCCGGGCACATACGCGGTTCCATCAATCTGCCGATTGCCGACATCGAGGTTAAAGCGCCGCGGCTGCTTTCCAACCTGGCGCAAGAGATAGCCATCTATTGCGCCGGTCCTACCTGACCCTTGGGTAAGCAGGCGGTGGGCTTGCTGCAAGCAATGGGCTATACAAACTTGCGCTACTTCGTCGGCGGCATGGCGGATTGGGCGGAGAACGGCGGAGCGGTGGAGCAGGTTGGCGCGCCGGCGGCGCCGGTGAGCTCGGCTGCGCCAGCACGAGCTTCACATCGGCTCTCTTGGTTAGAAGTTGTGGCTAACTTTTCATTGGAGAAACTCGTCGGGGTCTGGCTCGGCATGATTCTGCTATTCGGTTTGATCTACTGGCTTGCGGGGATTGGCATGGGCTGGGGCTTGCAGACCGGCAACCTGCCGGTGAAAACCGATTTCTACGGACTGGGGACGGCGATCTATTTCAGTTTCGTCACGGCTTTGTCGATCGGCTATGGCGATGTGATTCCCACCGGCGCGCTGCGCATCTTCGCGATCGTCGAAGGCGCCGCGGGATTGCTCATTTTCGGCTGCGTCATTTCTAAATTAGTGTCCCGCCGCCAAGAGGAGTTGACCGAGCAAATTCACCGCACGACTTTCGAAGACCGCTTGAACCGCGTGCGCACCAATCTTCATCTGGTGTTCTCCGATCTCGGCGTGGTGCAGCAACTGCAAGCCGAGCAGGGCGTGTTGCCGGATTTGGTTTTGCGCCGCCTGGAAAGCACCGCGCGGGTGTTTCGCGGCGAGTTACAGGCCGTGCACGATCTGCTCTATCGCTGTCAGGTGATGCCGGATGAGGAGACGATGGAGTCGCTGCTTTCCAATCTGATCATCTGCTTGCAAGCGTTGGTTGAAGTGGGCGCGGCGTTGCCCGGCGGGCGCTCCGCCATGCTCAATTCAGTTCTGCGCTCCATCAGTCAGCTGGCCAACGAAATCTGCGGTGAGTGCGTGCCGCGCCAATACGCGCCGGGGCTGAAAGAGTCGATGGATCAAATTCAAGAACTGGCGCGGCACATCGGGTGATATCGCGCAAAGGCCTAGTGCGGCGCAGCCGCGACCGAAATTCGGAATATCTCGCGCAAAGCACGCAAAGGGCGCAAAGGAAGAGCGCTGTCATTTCGAACCCTTCGGCGAGCTCAGGGTAGACTCCGAGAGAAATCCTTCTTAGATCCCTCGCATTCGCTCGGGATGACAAGCCACTGGCCTGTCACTTTGCTACCTTGGCGTCCTTGGCGCGAGGAACATCCGAATCCGAGACGCTCTGGGCTGAGAAAATTTGCGCAAGCCGCGCAAATTTTCAACTATAGTAATGTAAATGAATCGGGGAGGGCGCAGCATGCTGCGCCCCTACATCAAAAATTACAGCGGCCTTCCTTCTCCAACTCGGGGACTAACGTCGCATCGGTTAACTCCGCCGCGTTCATGCTACGGCCGGTCGGAAGCAGCGCGGCGGTCATCTGAAGCGCTAGCTCGATGCCTTCCAGTTTCAAATGCGGCCGCGCGGGAATCACGTCGGTGGTGTAGAGCCGGTAAAGATATTCAATGCCGGCCGCGTCCATGTCGCGTCCTGTCTTAGCGACGAACTCCAGCGCCTTGGTTTTTTCCTTGCGCGTGAGCGCGACGCCTTCGCAAATGCCGCTCATGAATTTTTTCGCATCGTCCCTACGATTCTTCAACAACGCGGTGGAGATCGCGTAATCGGCGCCGCCGCCGGCGTAAATCTTGAGCTGCTTGTGGTCGGTGAGCCGGTTGAGTTTTTTAATCTGGCCGGTTTTTTCCAGATCGTACATCGTTTCCGCGGTGATCATCATCGCGGCAACCGTGCCGTTGAGCAGGCTTTTCACTCGGTCCGTGTTCCGGCCTTCGTCGAACGGAATCAGCGTCACGTCTTTGTCCGGGTCGATGCCGAGCTTGCGCAGCGCGAGACGGGTAAGTTGATCCGGTGTGCTGCCGGGCTCGCCGGTGCCGATCTTCTTGCCTTTGAGATCGGCGGCGCTCTTGATCGTCGAGTCGGCGAAAAACGCCGAATAGTTATGACCGGTGTTACCGACGAGCAGCATCGTCGGGCCGCCGGATACGTTATTCATCGCGACGTGATTGGCGCTGACCACGGCGATGTCGGCGGCGCCATTTTTCAGCGCGGCTAACAGTTTCTCGTTGGAGCCGGGATTGGTCCAGGTAATTTTCAGGCCGTTGCGTTCGAAGATGCCGGCGTCGCGCGCCATGTACATCGGCAGCTTGCTGATGTTCCACGGGGGATAATAGAAAACGCGGATAGTGTCGGATTGAGCGGCGGCTAATGCCGCAATTGAGAGATGCAAAAGTAAAGCAGCGCAGAATGAAATTCCAATTCCGATCACCCCTATCCTGGCTCCTTCGGCAAGCTCAGGACAGGCTTTCCCCCGTCGAATGGGGGAGGATGAAGAAAAATTATCCACGAACTGAATGTCTGAATTCGGCGAGATCATGTGCGAAAGCTCCTACTGTTTAAACGTCACGATGAAATACACCGGCGCGGAGCGCGAGGCGGAGTCGCCTTGACCGACGACCAGGACCGGATAGGTGCCGATGTCCTTGGTCAGTTGCGCGGGCACGCTGGCTTCGAGCTCGCTGGCGCTGACGAAGCGGGTTTCGATCTCTTTGCCGTTGAACATGACTTTGTGAAATTTATCGAAGCCGCGCCGGGCGGTGACTTTGATGGTTCCGCTGGCGCCCTGGGCGAGCGAGCGCGGAATGACGTCAATTTCCTGGGGCGTGGCGCGCCACGCGCGAATCGCGACAATCGGATTTTTATAATTGGCGTGGAACTCGCGGTCGACGACCTTGCCGCCGAGCACCACGAGCTTGACATTTTGCACCGCCCAAATGTCTTTGAGCGGATCGCCGTCGATGACGACGATGTCGGCGACTTTGCCGGGCTCCACCGTGCCGAAGTCTTTGTCCTTGCGAAATGCCTTGGCGACGTTGATCGTGCCCGCTTGGATTGCCTGCATCGGCGTCAGTCCGGCTTCGACGAACATGACCATTTCTTGGTGCACACCGAGGCCGGGCAGGCCATTGTTGGGATCGGAGCCGGCGCGAATCAGTCCGCCGGCTTGGACGTAGCGGCGCATGAGATCTTCGAGTTTCTTGTAACCTTCGCGCGCCCGCGCCAGCCGCTCCGGCGCGAACTTGGCGTAGCGTTCGTATTGGCCGAGCGCTTGTTCGCGCAAAACTCGCGGCAAATAGACGGCGTTCTTGTTGTCGAGAATCGACAACTCGCGTTCCTTGAAGCGCGCCAAGCTGGGCGACAGCGGGCGGTACCAAGTGGCGATGGTCGGGCTCCAGGAAATATTTTTATCGACCGCGGCTTTGACGACCTTGTCGAAGTTTTCCGTTTCGTAGAAATAGGCGAGATCGGCGGTGTTGATCTTGCCGGTCATGCGCCGCTCGTGGACTTCCCAGCGCTTTGTCAAATCGCCGATGGTGGTCATGCCCATGCCCCAGTGGTGCTCGACACCGGCGAAATTATTTTCTGCGGCGAGAAACACATCAAGGCAGTGGCAAGTGATCGGCATGCCCAAACGGTTCGCCTCCTCGGCGCCGGCTTTGATGACTTCGGGCGCGACGTATTCATTGAACTTAATGATCTCGATGCCGGCATTTTTTTTCTTGCGCACGACTTCGCGCGCTTCTTCGGGCGTCTTGACTAAATAACCGCGCTCGCCGCGCAGCGCCCAGGCGGGCGGCGGGCCGACCAAGCGGCCGCCGGTGGACCAGATGCGAGGGCCGCGAATCTTGCCGAGATTGGTTCCGTTCTTTTGCGCCAGGGTCCACTCGTCGTCGTTCTGGGTGATGTCTGGGCAAGAGGTGATTCCCAGATGGAGATAAATCTCGCCGATGAAGTCGAGCAGGTGGCAATGGCCATCGATGAATCCCGGCAGAATCGTTTTGCCCTTCGCGTCAATCACCCGGGCGCCGCGCGGTATTACCACCTCGCCGCGCTTGCCGACGGACTTGATTCGTTCGCCTTCGACGACAATGACGGCGTCTTCGATGGGCAACCGTCCGGTCGCGTCGATCAGCGTGCCGCCTTGAATGACCAGCGACGTGATTTTTTGCGCTCCGCTCGGCGTCGCTTGCAGCGCGGCCGCGATGAGCAGCAGCGCGGTGGGGACTATGCGCGGGCGTTCAAAAGTTTTCATAATGCAGTCTCCTGGGTTGAATTGTTTATGGTTCTTCAGGTTTTGGTGTGGATAATGTGTCACGATCAATTTGTTTTATTCACCACGAAAAGCACCCTTCGACTGCGCTCAGGCTCCGGACACGAAGGGTTTGGATGGTTAGTAAGGGCGGGTTTCAAACCCGCCCCTACGAAAACTTCGTGCTCTTCGTGTCCTTCGTGGTGAAAACATATTCACAGCAAACCCGGAAGAACCTTATTTGTAAAGCGAGTCGACGAAGCCGCTCTTTTCCAGTTGTTCGGCAAGCGAGCTGTCGACGAACTGTTCCACTTTCGGCAGCGGTTTCTTGCCCGTGAACTGGTTGTCGATCAAATATTGCACCGCGCTCAGCGACGGGCGCGGACTTTTCTGCAACGTCGGCGCGTAGTCTTGCCAAGTCCCTTCTAAAATTTCGTCGTCGGTAATTTTGCCGTACTTCGCCAAGACGCGCTTGCTAAATTCTTTATCGGCCCGATAGCGCTGTATGCCACGGGTGAAGCCGCGCAGGAAGCGCAGTGCGATGTCGCGTTGCTGGGCGAGAAAAGCGCGCGTCGTGATCACCGTGCCGTTGATATCTTCGACGCCGAGATCGCCGAAATTGACCAGCTCGCGCATGCCGACTTTGATCGCCTTGGGATAGAGCGGATAGCTTAACGCCGCCACCTGGACGAGGCCGTTCATCAACGCGGCGAACGCTTCGGGCTGCGCGCCGAAGGTCAGCATGGCCACGTCCTTGTTCGGTTCGAGGTTAAACTTCTTGAGCGCGATGCGGACCATTTGATCGGAGGTCGAGCCAAAGGTGGT
>Ga0137461_1000289_pt1 | contig 11462 bp, 10 predicted proteins | sample EasRivERMGT746_2_FD_104650 | JGI IMG/M metagenome (GOLD analysis project Ga0137461, IMG submission 104650) | Soil microbial communities from meander-bound floodplain in the East River, Colorado, USA - East River MetaG ERMGT746_2 | ecosystem: Environmental > Terrestrial > Soil > Floodplain ... | reverse complement strand
TAAGAATTGACTGCGAATATTCAACACTGTTTACAGATAGTGCTGGTGGCTGGCCTTCACCGGATAGCTGATGATAAAGAATAAATGCTCTTGGTGTTAGTGGAATAAGTGGTAAACCTAGTTTTGCCATAACACCAAAATTGTATTCTGTTGAAAATCCAAGTCCATTGTCAGAAACGTCGTTAGTAGATTGCTCAGGCCCCATAACCTGTGTTAAACCACCGCCGACACCAATGTTAAACAATTGAGCGTTTATCGTAGTTGAATAGATAAATACCAGGGAGACTACAATAAAAAGTGGTGTAAATTTTTTCATGTTGCTTTCCTTATGTTTTTAAATGAATATTTAGTATCAACACCTGAGATCAAAAAAATTTGGTCAATTTTTGATAGGTGAATCTATTAAAATTTAGTGAAAAACAAAATATCTTTAACAATCATCTTTAAGTGAATCAATATATTTTCTTATTACACTTGATTTTATAGAAATCAAGAGTTAATATTCGATTGAAAATTACAAAATTTAGCTTAATTGACAAAGAATACCTTCTTGAAACAACGGTATTCAGTTATTCGTCATAAATCATGAATTAACGAAGGCTTCGGATGCAAAGCTTTATTAAAGTATCAATTCTTATTGTTTTCAGTTTTGGACCATTTTTATCCGCTCAAAGTACTGCCGAAAAATTTTCCGATGCAATGTACGCTTACCAGTTTGGCCATTATCCTGATGCCGAAAAGCTTTTCAGCCAGGTATTAACTGAATATGGATTGCAGGACGAGAACTATGCTGTAGCAAGATATTATGCTGCGGATGCTTTATTAAAAATGGGCAAGAAGGACGAAGCATCGGCTGGATTTGAGTTTATCGTCAATAATGTTATCTGGTCTAACTTCCGTGAACAATCTCTGTTTAAACTCGGTCTCATTTATTTTGATGAATTGAGATATTCATTAAGCCGGACAAGATTTATGCAATTGCTTAACCAATATCCGCGAAGTGAGTTTAGCGGTTCAGCACTTTATTGGATTGGGGAATCTTATGCCCAGGAAGGAATGCTTCAGGATGCAATTGAATTTTTAGAAAAGGCTATTGAAGACTCCAGAACAAATCCATATAAAGATTATACTATTTATAATCTTGCAAGTGTTTATGAAAAAACCGGTGATTACCGGAATGCAGTAAAATACTACGATCAGCTATTGTCGTATTATCCACAGAGTAAGCTGGTTGAACAGGCTCAAATAAGAATTGGTATTTGCTATTTTAATCTGAAAGATTATCATTCTTCCATACTTGAACTTAATAATCCTGTAATATCAAAACTACCTGATACACTTTATTCTGAAAGTTTATACCTTTTAGCAAATTCTTATTACCGGGTTGAAGAATATGCAAATGCTCAGAATTCTTATTCAGAAATTATAGAACGGTTTCCACTTTCTTCAGTGATCAGAGATGCACATTACGGACTTGCCTGGTCATATTTTCAGCAAAAAAAATATACCGATGCATATAATGTTTTTAATTACCTCTCCGAAGGGAATGACAGCATTGCTATAAAGTCATTCGTCTGGAAGGGTGAGTCATTGAGATATGCCGGTAAAAATAATGAAGCACTTCGTATATATGAAGAATTTCTCCGGAAATATCAATCAAGTTATTTAGCCCCGATGGTTGAATATCAAATAGGTACAGTTTATTTCGATGAAAATAAAATTGAACTTTCACAGCAATACCTAAATACAGCTACTTCATCAGAAGATCCGGTCGTGAGAGCTAAAGCTTTTACACTACTGGGTGAGATTGACCTTAACAAAAAAAAGTATCTTAGTGCAAAAAAATATTTTGAACCTGCTGTCCGGATAACGAATATTGATACCGATGTACATTCAAGAGCGTTATTGGGTTTAGCAATTTCCTCATTTCACCTCGAAGAATATACGGAGTCATTCGGCTATCTAAATCAAATTGAAAGTGCAGACAAATCTTTTGAACAGGATCGAATGAATTTTTATATGGCAGAAAATTATTTTGCTGCAGGTAAATATAATGAAGCACTTAGCAGGTATTCTTCCGTAAAATCAGACGACATCGAAATTTCTAAGCATGCGTTGTACGGCAAAGCATATTCTCATTTCAATTTAGGAGATTACCAAAGTGCAGCATTACTGTTTGAGGAGTATTTAGAAAAATATCCGAAAGACGACAGAAAACTTGATGTTAAATTGCGGCTTGCTGACAGCTACTTCGGCAGTAAAAATTTTGCAGCTGCAAGCCGGGTTTATCGTGAGCTGTATTCCTCAAATTCCAAATCATTGGATGATCCATATAATCATTATCAATATGCACAGGCTTTATATAAATCAGGAGAATCAAACCAGGCAATAGAAGAATTCTTAAATGTGCAGCGAAAATATTCGACAACAAAATATGCTGAGAACTCTCTTTATACTGTCGGATGGATACATTTCCAACAGGGTGAATTTTCCGAAGCCATAGAGTATTATAGAAATTTCCTGACCATTTATAAAAATTCCTCTCTTGCTCCGGCAATTTACTACTCTATCGGAGATGCATATTTTAACACGGGAGAGTATAATTCTGCAGTTGAAAATTATGAGAAAGTGATAGCAAACTATCCTTCTTCGGAGTATGTATTTGATGCCGTAAACGGAATGCAGTATAGTTTCGTTGCATTAGGAAAACCTGAACAGGCTGTTATACTTATAGATGAATTCGTAATAAAAAATCCAAATCTAAAATTTTCTGACCAGATATTCCTGAAGAAAGGGGAACTTTATTATAGTCAGCGTGATTATCAGAATGCTAAATCGAGTTACCAGGAGTTTGTTGTTAAATTTCCAAAAAGTTCTTATGTCCCTGAAGCATACTATTGGGTTGGGAAATGCTGTAAGATACTGAACGAGAAAGAAGAAGCAGTTTTTCACTTTACTAAAGTCTTTGATGATTATCCAAATTCAGAATCAGCTCCGCTTGCTGTGCTTGAAATTGGAGAAATTCAAAACTCATTGAAAAACTATAATGCAGCTATCGATATTTATAACAATGCATCATCAACTCTTAAAGATTCACCAAGGCTTCCTGAAATATTATTCATGAAAGGCATGACATTTTTGAATTTGAATGAAGTTCAAAAAGCTTATGACACCTTCAGTGAAGTGGTATTTTATCACAGGCAAAACCTGTTTGCAGATAAAGCAAAATTTGAAATGGGATTGATTGACATTGCAGCCGGAAGATTTGAAACTGCCGATACTCAATTCCTTGAGATTTCAGAAAAACGGATTGATGATCTCGGGGCAAAAGCTCAATACTACTACGGATTATCTTTATTCGAACAAAACAAAATCAGCGAATCCATTTCAGCTTTAGTAAGAGTAAGAACTGTTTTTTCAAATTATGATGAATGGCTTTCAAAATCTTATATGTTAATGGGTGATTGTTATGTTAAACTTGGCGACAATCGCCAGGCAATAGAAATGTACAGAACAGTTGTTGCAAAACATAAAAGCGATACATTAGGAGAAGAAGCCAGAAAAAAAATCAGGGAATTAGAATAGATGACTGCAAAAATTATATTTGTCTTTATTATTTATTTAGGTTTGATTTTTCCCCAGGATGAAACAAAAAATCCGAATGTCGAGCTGCCGGATTTTGTAATCACAGGGAAAGATGATATTTCTATCAGGCCGGTAAATAAAATGAAGCCTGATTTTATCCCTACAATCACCGGGGAATTTCTTAAGCCAATGTTCAAACCGGAAGAATTAGAATTAGCACAGATCTCGAACCCGATTGAAGGCGATATGAATCTGCTTGATTCAGCAGATTTTTACAAAGGAATAATTTCTTTGTATGCCGGAAGATATACTTTGCCCGGTGGTGAAATAAATTATGCATACCCATTTGAACGTGGAATGCTGCATGGAATTTTAACCGGCGATAACCAGATTGAATACCTGGATTATTCTGATCGTGTAACCTACTCGGGGGAACTGGATTTCAATTACTCTCTTGCCAATGATAATGAAGTCATACCGGGAACTAAATTCTCTCTTGGCGGTAAGCACACAGTTAATAAATATAATTTTTTTGGATCAACAACACCTGAAAGAAAAAGAACATTGAACGCAGGTAATGCTTATCTTGGTATTCAGAATTTGTACGGAAAGAAATTTATTTTTGATTTTGAACTTGCCGGTGATTTCAATTACCTCGATACCGAAAATTTTAATGAGTCTGTTTTACTAACAAATGCATTTGGCAAGTATACTCTGGATGATATTGCATTAACGGTTAAAGCCGACTATCAGAAACAATTTCTTACAACAGACTCACTTGGAAGTCAGCGTCCAGATTATTGGTTTTTACGTCCAGCAGTCTCATTTAAGATAATTAATAAATTTATAGCCAATGCAGGATTTACTTTTTCAGGTTCAGGCAGCGAGTACATGCATAATATTTATGCTTCGCTCAGTGCGGAAATTTCGAAGAATCTTGTTATTCTTGGCGAGTATCAACCGGTTGGAGAATTTGTTACATCGGGAAGTTTACTTCGGGAAAATTTCTATTTCAATCCTCAATCTTACAGCAGCATATTTGTGAAAAAGAAAAATATGCTTAATATTACTATGGTTTATGAGTACGACAAATACTTTCAGATTGATGGAGGATTGAAGTATTTTAAAACCGGGAATTTGCCATATTATTCAAATCCCGACACATCAGGAATTTTTGAACTGGCTTCCAGTGATGCAAAATCCTTTGTTCTTTTTACAAATCTTTTATTTCACTTAGGACCTTCCGGAATTTTTTATGGAAGCTTTGAATTGTCGGATGTCGAAAATTCAGAAGGGAATAGAATTCCTTATTATCCTGCAGCTCATGGTTCGTTTGCTTATGGATATGAGTTCAGCAAAGAGATAATGGCAAAATTATCTTTAGAGTATCTTTCAAAACGATTTGTAAATATTGACAATTCAAATTCAGTAAAAAGTCTTTTTGATCTTGGTTTATTATTAGAATATAAATTCAGGAACAATTTAATGCTGAGCCTTCAACTAGAAAATATTCTAGGCACTAAAAATTATTTGTGGGAAGGATATCAGGAAAAACGTTTTGATATAACTTTGGGTGCAAGTTTATTATTTAATTAATTTAATCTGAAAGAAAATGACCAGATACGAACTCATAAATGCAATCACAAAAAAAGCAGGTGTTTCGGAAATTGAAGCAACCGCTTTCTTCGAAATCTTTATGATGAGGATATCCGGTATGATTAAGCCAAATCAGGCGGCAAGCCTGGAAGGTGTTGGTTATTTTAATACGCGTAAAGGTCTGGCTAAAAAAAATCAGGTTGCTGCAGGCACTACTGAAGAGGAAGGCGAGGATTTGGATTTAATCATATTTGCGGAAAAGCTTGAAGACATTGAGGATCTCAAAAATAATCATATGTTTATCATCCCGAAACCGGAAGCCTATGATTATAATGAAATAGATTCTCATTTCAGCTTAAGCATTAACAAACCGGTGATATCTGAACAATCTTCAGCAAATGAAAATTCTGCAACCACAAGGGAAAGTTTTCAATCACTTTATGGTAAAGAGCTTAAAAAGTATCTGGTTAATAAAGCTGATCATTTAATCAGCGCTGTTCATGTAGATGAATATAGTAGCGATAAAACTAAAGATGCAATTACTGAACTCCCTGAATCTGCAGAGCAAAACTTTTCCATTATAAGTCATGATCAGGTACAAAATATTGCAAGAGATTTGGGTGATGGTATTTCGCATCAGGTTGAGGAAGAAGATCCGAAGGTTAAAAAACTTAAGCTCTCTCAGTCTGAAGAAGAGAAACGAAGGATGGAAAGTCTGCCATGGAATTACGGAAAGAAGTTTCAGGTCAAAAAAATAGATCCCCATGATGAAGGAAAACATGATTTATCAGCTGAAGATAAAATTGCTCACGAACAATTGTACGAACGAAAACCTGAACCGTTCAGAGTTGGCAAACCCAAGGACCCGAAAAGTGATAATAAAACAGATAATAATGGGCAGGAAAGTGTTTCTAAGGAAGAATTAGAGAGTGAAATTTCAGAAATTATTGGGAATTTCCAGAGAGTAAAACCATTTCTTTCCGGTGTAAAAGATAAAATTGATTCACCAGAAACAGAAGATCAAAAAGAAAAAAAATCTTCTGAGAGAATTAAACCTTCACCAGCATTATTAAGAAGAGATCCTGCCGGGTACCTGGAAGTAAAAAGTAAATCGGAATCATTTCATCTTAAGGAACCAATTAAACCCAAAGGCAGAGAGTGGAAAAAAGAATCGGCAAGGAAAGAGAGCTACAGGGATGACTCGGAAAGATTCTACGGTAAGCCATTAAAGAAAAATAATTCTGCGTTAATTTATTTCATTGTAGCTGGAGCGCTCATCACTCTTGGTGCAGTTTATTTATATAGTGATTGGGAAAATATTTTCAACGGTGGCGCTGATGATAATGTTGAAATGGTTTCGAGACCCCCTGATGTTAATGAGATTGAACCTGATTATTCCATCCCTGCAGATTATCCTTCTGAAAGTACAAATTCTGAAAATGGAATTTCCAATGGAAATTTAGAAAATACCGAAAACCAAAATTTAGCTGAACAAAAAGAAAGCTTAGATAAGCCAACTGACAAAGAAAAAGGTATTGAGATAAATACAGAACCAATTAAATCATTACCTGTAACCGTAAAGAAAAAAGAGGAACCGAAAATAACTGAAAAAGTTACCCCGCCGCCGCCTGTTGAGGAATCGAATGTTGCCAAAGCCGGAGATTATTATAACGTTGTGATGGGAGTATATGATAGTAATGAAATTGCAGAACAGGAAGCAGAAAAATATAATGACATAGGTTACAATGCATTCGTTCAAAGTGTTGTAATTCCAGGAAAGGGTGTAAAATACAGATTACGCGTTGGCGATTTCACATCTGAAGAGAAGGCGATTAAATTTAAAAACTTACACAGCAAATAATTCAATATATAAAGGATAGAACATGAAATTAATTGAAATGTTTCTGAAGGGCGGAGTTATTATGTGGCCCATTCTACTCTGCTCTGTCATTGGACTTGCGGTGGTTATTGACAGATTTCTTATCATCAGGCGAGTAAAAATTAATGTTCCTGCATTTATGGTCAGAGTTAGAGGATATATTAAAAATGGTGATATAAATGCAGCAATATCTTTTTGTATGCAGGAAAAATCACCCATAGGAAATATGGTCAGAAAGGGATTGAAGAAATTCAAGCTTGGACATCAAAGAGTTAAAGAAGCAGTTGAAAATGCCGGCAGAATGGAAATAAACACACTTGAAAGAGGTTTACCAATCCTGGCATCAATAGCTGGTGTAGCTCCGATGCTCGGCTTTCTTGGAACCGTAACGGGAATGATCCAGGCATTTATGACTATTGAAGATCTTGCAGGTGCAGCAAATCCCAGCGATCTTGCTGGCGGTATCTGGGAAGCACTTATTACAACTGCTTTCGGATTAATTGTCGGGATTCCGGCGTTAGCTGCTTACAATTATTTTACAAGCGCAGTTAAAAGATTTGTGAGTGATATGGAAATGGTTGCAAATGATGTGGTTGATACTGTTCAGGATGATAAAAAAGAAGAAGCAGATATCGACGATGAAATTGAAGTTGAGATGTAGGAAATCAAAATGAATTTCAATACCACAAATCAACCATTGGCTGTTTTCTCTTACGCTTCTTTAACAGATATTGTTTTACTGCTGCTTATTTTCTTTTTATTATCATCACAGTTTGTTATTCAAACAGGGGTCAAAGTCAAGCTGCCGGGATCTAAAACAGAAGAACTATCGGACCCGACACTACTTGTTGTAACGATAACTTCAGCAGGTGGAATTTATGCCGGACAGAACGAAACCGGTATCGAACAATTGCCTCAAAAGCTGACTGAATTAAAAGGGTTATCTGAAGCAAGCAGTCTTGTAATCAGGGCTGATAAAACGGTTCAGATTGACCTTGTAATAAAAGTAATTGATGCTGCCAAATCGATTGGGATTGGCAAATTTACAATTGAAACTGAAAAAGAAAAATAACAGGTGATTATTATGCCGTCTAAAAACAAACAAATTTCATATTCAGTCTCTCTCCTGTTTCACATTTTAGTTGTGATTCTGCTGCTGTTTATTAATCTGTCTTTTGATTATTCCCCATCAGAGTATGTTGAACTATCATTCGGAGTTTCAACTGAGATGGGGTCATCTGGTGCACAGGGAAATAAAATCGAAAAAATAGATGAAGTTGCAAAGCCGGAAGTAAAAAGCCAGACAGAATTTAAATCCAAAGAAGTAAAAGAAGTTGAATTGCCTCTTGCAAAAAATACTGAAGATGAAAATGTAGTTGTCCCCGCAGATAAAGAAAAAGAAATTGCAGAAGAATCGACAGAGGAAACAACAGAACTAAATAATTCAAATATTACAACTTCAGGCCAGGGTAATGAATCATTAGGTGACGGCAGCTTTGGATTTGATATTGATTGGGGTGGAAAGGGCACAAGAAAAATTTATAGTTTTGTTCTCCCTAATTATCCTGACGGAGTAAAAAAAGAAGTTAATATAAAACTGCAGTTTACAATCTTACCTGATGGAACAGTCGGAACAATAATTCCAAAGATTAAAGCCGATGCGAGATTGGAAAATGCTGCTATAAATTCTTTAAGACAGTGGCGGTTTGAGGCATTAAGCTCAAATCAAAAACAGGGCGAACAGACGGCGATTATTGTGTTTCCTTACCGTCTTCAGTAACAGATTCTTTGTAGTAAAATTTGTAGAAGAAAAATTCAATTACTGTCAGCAGTGATAATGAAAAAGTATCTCTGTCAAAGAACAATCCGAATCCCTCAGGTTCAAGTAAAATTTTTGCGAGAATTCCGGTAAGCGACCAGCCAACGGCAAATAATATTGCTATAAGCGCAATGTTTAAGAATGCAGCAGACAAACTATCTTCCTGCCATTTTTTTGTAAAAATAATTATAGCAAAAAGGAAATGGATTGCAAATATAAATGCTGAAATCATTTAAGCTTTTCTTTTATTTATCAGCGCAACTCCAAGTGCACCGCCAAGAAATCCAAATATGCTGTAAGTGAGTACGTTACTTATCGTAATCATAACAGCATACAAAAGTGAAAACCCTGACGATTTAATATCTCGTGACATACTTTCCATTAATTTGATTGACTCTTCAACCAATGCTCCGAGATTCCAGTCTCTGATAATATCTTTTGATTCAGGCAGGCTGCTGATAAAATCATTTGTCATTGTAAAGTAGGTTATGATTACGTCGAACAGGCTTGCAAATAAGGCTGCAAAAATTCCTGTGAATAAGCCAAGCATTAATGCAGTACCTATTGAAATTTTTAGATTATTCTGCGCAGTTTTTTTGTGCAGATAAACAGCAATTATTGCCGCCAGCGGAACTAATAAGCAGCAGGCAATATTTCTTAATCCAGGGATTGTAGTGAATACAGCAGCACCGAAACCACAGAGCAAAGCCGGAATATATTTATGTTTCATTGGTTTGTGTCAACCGGTTTGAACTGAAAAATTTTTCTAAAACTTCTAATATGTAAATATATAAAATTGCTCCGAATAGGATGCCGGTGATGAATGATATTTCTTTTGAATAATTATAAACTCCCAGGCTTGTTAATATTATATCAAGTAACAGGAGTATTGAGGCTGACATTAAAGGCAGCAGGTTTTGAAAATATAAATATGAAATAAAAATGACTGCTATTGAGCTAAGCAAAGAACCGAAATATATACCTGTACACCTTGCACAAACTAAAAATTTACTTCCATCAGCAACAAAACTTTTCATCTCATTTTGATGACAGACTAAAGAGTAATTATAATTCAGGAGTTTTACAGGTAATGAATATTTATGGATTTCCGGAATGAATAACTGTGAGATGATTCCTAAACACCAGAAAAGAATTAGAGCGGAAAAAATGATTCTTACTGAATAATTTTTCTTTACATTATCATTTGAATTGGATAATTGGAAGAATGATTTTCCCCAAAACAACTTAATGAGTCCTGTCAAAAATAAGAATGTTCTTTTTTGTCAGCACATATAACTTGTCATTGAATACCAGGCTGGAAATAATACCGATCGGGATTTCGTAACCCGACAGAATAATTTCATTGAGACTTAGTTCCTGTAATTTTAAATTTGAAATAAAAATTTTTTCAGACGTATTTACTGTCAGCCAATTGTATAAAATTCTAATCCCTGCGAATTCTTCATTTCCTTCGGCTTTGCCAAGGCTATTGCCGTACTGGTCGAAAATTAAAATTTTGTTTTTATCAATCACATAGATGTTGTTCAGCATAGAAACAGCAAGCTGCTTCGGATTTTCAAGTGCATAATTTCCATAATCATAGCCGCCGAAGTTCTGGATAAAGTTTCCGAATATGTCAAATTTAATTATTCTTGAATTTTCAGAATCGAGGATGAAAACATCCCCCTGGTTAGACATAACAGCACTCAACGGATACCCGAATCTCTCCTCCTCATTGTCATTATTTCTTGTGAATATGGCGAATATAAAATTGAGATTTTTATCAAACCTTTGTATCCTGTGATTATTTTTATCCACAACAAATATTTTTAGAGCATCGGCATAAATATCCACTGGCGAGTCAAAAGCACTCTGTGACCAGCCGTATCCTCCAATCTTACGGATAACATTGCCAAGCGTATCAAGTGATATCACTTCATCAGTTTCTATATCGGTAACACAGACAAATCCTGCCGGACTGATATAAAATGAAGAAGCATCTTCAAAATTTCCGATAGACGAAACGTATTCAAACTTTTGAGCAAGGATTAAAGGAGAAATAAAAATAAGTGTGATCAGAATTTTCTTGAACATCATTCGAAAGAATAATTTATTATTGATTTAATATTACTTTTTAAAAACTATAAATAAAATATATTAATTCCATCGTGATTCTGATTTTTTTTCAAGCCGGAATTTTGCCGGAAAGACAGCCAGTAAGCACCAATTGATGACGCTTATAAGGATTAAGTTCATTGCATTTCCTTACACTGATATATATATTTGGCAGGCAAAATTGTCCCGTGGTGTAATTGGCAACACGTCTGACTCTGGATCAGAAGAGTCCAGGTTCGAACCCTGGCGGGACAACCAATGATGGAAGATGGTTGATGTAAGATGTATTATAAAAGTATTTAATAATCATCTTTACACTAAATTAATCAATCTAACATGATTTCAGGCGCGTTCGTCTAGTGGCTTAGGACATCGCCCTCTCAAGGCGGGGATCGCGGGTTCTCCCAAAGGGACTCCTTCGGAGGAATCCCGCAGGAACTAATAATTTCCATTCTCAAAAAATGTTTT
>Ga0137461_1000288_pt1 | contig 11501 bp, 13 predicted proteins | sample EasRivERMGT746_2_FD_104650 | JGI IMG/M metagenome (GOLD analysis project Ga0137461, IMG submission 104650) | Soil microbial communities from meander-bound floodplain in the East River, Colorado, USA - East River MetaG ERMGT746_2 | ecosystem: Environmental > Terrestrial > Soil > Floodplain ... | reverse complement strand
AGAAATATAAATAATGGATATACTTGGGAGAAAATTAAAAACATTAGTAAGTGAATTTAAACATAAAGGTAAGTATCAGGTTAGCTTTGATGCTTCAACATTCTCAAGCGGAGTTTATTTTTATAAAATTAAATCAGGTGAATTTATACAAACAAAGAAAATGTTGTTGTTAAAATAAAATTAATTTGTTAAAAATTATCTGTTATAAATCGCTTCTAAAAAATTTAACAATATTTCGAAGCAAGAGTTATTAAAGATGTAAGCTTACCTGGTATTTAATATGATGTCTCTTTTTCCAACCCAAATATTTTCTTTGGTCATTTTTATATCAACTACGCCAGTGCCTCCGACATTATTAATAGCCGATAGATATTTTTCATCAACCAAAGAGTCATCTTTAAAAACAAAGTCAGTGATATAAAACATTTGTCCATTATCTGTTTTTAAAGCTGCGTGAATATGTGCCGGCATTGAGTTGTCAGGATAGCGTGCCGGTCTGATGGTTCGAATTTCATAAAATCCTTTGCTGTCTGTCTTGCACCAGCCATGCAATCGTCCGTGCCATTTTTGAACACCGGTTTCATTTCCCTTTTTAGAATAATACCCTTTGCTGTCAGTATGATATGCATACAGAATTACGTTCGGATATGGTGTTTTTCCGTCTGACTTAAAAATTGTTCCTGTAATTATTAATTCTTTCGCAGTCTCATTCTCATAAGGGATAGTTAATATATAGCTAAGGGATTCAGGCATATTAAGAAAATAACACTCGATATTTGCATCCGGGTTGTCACAATCATCTGGTTGTGAGGAAGTCTGTCCACAGCTGTTCCAAGATATTTGCAAAAGAAATAAAATTGGGAAAATGGATTTAATCATAGTTGAGATTTTATTTGTTAAAGTTGTTGTCTGATTGTCAGTTTCAAGTTTGCAATATTGGTATAACCTAAGTCATAACTTGTATAACCAAGTAATTATAATTTTTATTACTTCCAGATCGATTGCCGTAAAATCTCATCAATATTATTTGCTGAAATGAATAAAATCAATCGGATCACATGGTAGACTGCTAATGTTGATCCCAAAACGTAAGCAAGTTTTTTATTGAAAAGAATATTCTGGAAATATTCTTTTTTGGTTGCTAATTCTAATGACAACACTAAAATTGCAGCGATAGAAAACAAAAATGTAAGTGGTCCGAACAAATGATAATAAATGCTTTTTACAAAATCTCCCTCATATAAGAAAACTAAAGATTTAGTTATACCGCAGCCGGGACACGGAAATCCCGTAATCATTTTGAAAGGACAGATTGATTGGTCTGTTTCAATGTGTCCGATACTATGAATCATCATAAAATATGGAATCGCCAGTATCAGTATTGCACCGGCAATCCCATAAATTTTACGGATTGACTTTGTGTCAGTTATAAAGTTTATTGATGTCTCCCTGAACTATCATCGCTGCTACCATTGGAACAAGAAATCCAAGAATTACAAGGAGAGTTGTCTGGTCTTTACCGGTCTCTCCGGTTTTCTCGTATACTTTTGGTAAACATTCTTTGCCGGCTAAATAATAAAAGTATAAATTTACCGGCATGCAGCACCCTGCAAATATTGCTATCGGCTGTGAAATAACTTCCTTGCCAGCAACCGCGTTCAGTACCTGGGCTGCTTTAATATTCCAGTAAATCAGGTATAAACCGCAAGTGACAATGCCTAAGAGCAATACGACCATTGGCTCATTTTTAAATTGTGGAATTGGTTGTGCCATTTTGTTTTTATTTATATTGTTTGTATTTGGCTTCTTAGCGTCGCCCCGTTTTTTAGAGTGGTTTCTGAACTCCACTTTTGATTTGCAATATTAGAAATTTTTCAAACAGTCAGGAACTGACTAAATAATTTATTTGTGGTTCTCTTATTTGTACGAAGTGTTGTGTTTTAAATTTGCCCATCCCTATTGTATTAACGTATTAATAGTAATTTGTTATGTGATAATACTAAAATTGATGTTATTGAAGCAATATTTGCCAAATAAAAAATCCTCTCCATTCGAAGAGGATTTAAAATTAACTATGAGGCCAATTATAGTCCCGCAGCCCTCGCTCCCAACTCTCTCTCCATCATCAGTCTCGGCAAAGCGTCGAGCCTCGAAGGATATTCAAACCGCCTTTTCTATCACCAATCATTTCAGGTTTATTAATTATTTCTTCGACAGTAGCTTCTTATTCAACCTGATCATTAACAAACCATTGCAGGAAGTTGTTGGTTGTTAAAATTATCATCTGGTTAAGTTTGAACATAAACCATAATTCTTACTTCCCGTTTAGATGCTATGCTCTTCTGATGTACTTTTAATCTTTCAATCTCGTGAAGGGTATCAGCAGTCAGGTAGCTTTCGCCACAATTAGGGCAAGAGACAACGGGTACATTTTCAATTAGTAAAATGCTTTTGCCTTTACCGTATGTTCTGGGTAAACGTTTTACCCTGGCACCTTCTTTTCCACATATATCACATTTCATAATATTAACAGTTTTTAATTATTGAATTAAATATACCGTGATGATAACCAATTTTCCAGTAGGACTGATTTTAGTTATAAGCTCAATTGGCTTTCCGGATTTACTTACTCCGGAGATTCGATATTTCCATTCCCTGGTGACTTTATCTTTCTGGCGTTCTAAAATTCTTCCAGCTAAAATACAATTTTCAATATCAAGTATGTGAATTCCATCAGCATCCTTTTCTTCATCCGCGTGTATGGTCATTACATATTGGCGTGAAAGAACTTTTTCTTTTATCAGATTTAAAATTCGATCGAACATTAAATTTTCTTTTTATCACGAATACAATTTATTTGCTAACTGCTCTCGCACCCAATTCTCTATCCATCATCAGGCTCGGTCGTCAGACTTCGTCAAGTCTGCTGGACTTGACGAGCTTTCGACGAGCCTCGACAAGCATACAAACTGCCTTTGTTATCACCAATCATTTCAAGTTTATTAATTACTTCTTCAACCCGCTGTTGCTCTCGCACCCAGCTCTCTATCCAGCATAAACAAACCGCTCTTTGCATCACCGATCATTTCAAGCTTATTAATGATTTCTTCTACAGTTGCTTCCTCTTCAACCTGTTCATTAACAAACCACTGCAGGAAATTATTTGCTGCATAATCTTTGGATTGCATAGCTCCATCAACAAGTTTATGTATTAAACCTGTAATTTTCTTTTCGTGAGCAAGAGTATCTTTAAATGCTTCCATTACAGTTTTCCAGCTTGTCTTTGGTGCGCCAATCTGCGCTAAAGTAACATCACCGCCGGCCTGGATAATAAAAGCATAAAACTTCATTGCGTGTCCGTATTCTTCCTGGGATTGTAATTTAAACCAGTTTGCAAATCCTTTCAGATTCTGTTCTTCAAAATGAGCAGCTATTGACAGATACAGATATGACGAATAGAACTCTTCATTTAAATGTTTGTTAAGTGCATCCTGCATTTTTTTAGAAAGCATAGTTACCTCGTTTGTTTGTGTAGTAGTTAATTTTTGTGCAAATATAAGAAAATTACAAGAAACAAAACTCTGGATGTTTAAGGAATTCTTGCTAAATATTTATAATTTTTTAAAATAAAGTAATAAGGTTCTTAAACTATACCTTAGCTTTAATTACTAAGGTTATCACTTTTTTATTCCAATCATTAAATTATTTTTTAACCTTAGTAAAAACTTACATTAGATCGAACCCAAACCTTATTAGCTTATACACAATGTAAACAATTAAATTTTATCAGGGAATCAGCAATTATACTTTTACCGAAATAAGTTATCCATTTGTGATTTGCTTCATCAATGCATAATTATAAATTGAAAATGCTTATCCCTTTAGGTAACTTTGCTGCAGATTTTCTAATCAAATTTTCATTCAAGGAGTTATTATAATGGCAGTTAAAGTAGCAATTAATGGATTCGGAAGAATAGGCAGACTAATACTTCGTTCAATGGCAGATAAAGGTGTTCTGGGTAAAGAAATTGATGTAGTTGCGCTCGTAGATGTAAGCAACGATGCAAAATATTTCGCTTACCAGTTAAAATATGATTCTGCTCATGGAATTTTTAAAGGTGATATTAGCTCAAAGAAAAGCAAACCTGATTTAGAGTTTGATGATACGCTTATAATCAATCGAGAAGAAACAAAATGCATTCTTGCAACAAAAGATCCTTCACAGCTTCCATGGAAAGAACTTGGAGTTGATATTGTGATTGAGTCAACCGGGTTGTTTACAGATTCTGAAAAAGCAAAAGGACATTTGACTGCAGGTGCAAAAAAAGTTATGATCTCAGCTCCCGGCAAAGGTGATGTAAAAACGGTTGTGATGGGTGTGAATGATAACGAACTGAAACCTGAACATAAAATTATTTCAAATGCTTCCTGTACAACAAACTGCTTAGCTCCTGTGGTTCACGTTTTATTGAAAGAGGGAATTGGTGTGGAAGTCGGAATTATGACAACTATTCATGCTTACACTGCGACTCAAAAAACTGTTGACGGACCATCTAAGAAAGATTGGCGAGGCGGACGGGCTGCTGCAATAAATATAATTCCTTCAAGCACAGGCGCAGCAAAAGCTGTTGGTGAAGTGCTACCATCAGTTAAAGGAAAGTTAACCGGAATGTCTTTCAGAGTTCCGACGGCAAACGTTTCTGTTGTTGACCTTACCTTCCGTTCCACGAGAGATACTTCAATAAAAGAAATTGATGAATTATTAAAAAAAGCATCAAGGACGTATTTGAAGGGTATTCTTGGTTACACTGAAGAAGAACTAGTGTCCTCAGATTTCAATCACGATGAACGTTCTTCAATTTATGATTCACTTGCAACAATGCAGAATAATTTTAAAGATGAAAAAAGATTCTTCAAAATAGTATCCTGGTATGATAATGAATGGGGTTATTCAAACAGGTGTGTTGATCTGTTAGTAAAAATGACGAAGATGTAAATGTTGATTTTTGATTATCATAAAAATAAAAGTGGGAAAAAATGAATAAGCTTTCGATTGATAAAGTCGATCTGAAAAATAAAAGAGTTTTGGTTCGCGTTGACTTTAACGTTCCTCTTGATGAAAGTAAAAATGTTACTGATGATTTAAGAATTAAAGCATCCCTTCCAACAATAAAAAAAATAATTCAAGACAGTGGAAAAACAATTTTGATGAGCCATCTCGGCAGACCGAAAGGTGAAAGGAAACCTACACTCAGCTTAATACCTGCTGCAGTCCGGTTAAGTGAATTGATCGGTAAAGAAGTTAAACTCGCACCTGATTGTATCGGAGCAGAAACTGAAAAACTTATTAACGAGATGAAACCCGGTGATGTTGTTTTGCTGGAGAATTTAAGATTTCATAAAGAAGAAGAAAAAAACGATCCGGATTTTTCAAAAGAGCTTGCAAAGCTTGGAGATATTTATATCAATGATGCCTTTGGATCTGCACACAGAGCTCACGCTTCGACTGAAGGTGTAACTAGGTTTATAAAAATCTGTGCTGCTGGTTACCTGATGCAGAAGGAACTTGATTATTTAGGAAGTGCACTCGCAAATCCTAAAAGGCCTTATTGTGCTGTACTCGGAGGTGCAAAAATTTCAGGAAAGATAGATGTGATAACAAATCTTATGGACAAGGTTGATACTTTAATTATAGGCGGAGGAATGGCGTTTACATTCCTTAAAGCCCAGGGAAAAGAAATCGGAAAGTCATTGCTTGAAACTGAAAAACTCGATCTTGCAAAAGAACTATTAGAGAAACTTCATTTATCAAAAATTAAATTTCTTCTGCCAGTTGATGTGGTTGTTGCAGATGAATTCAGCAATGATTCTCCTTCCCAAACAGTCAGCATTGATAAAATTCCTTCAGACAAAAGGGGATTGGATATAGGAACGGAATCGATTAAATTGTTTACTGATGAATTGCTTAAATCAAAAACAATTGTCTGGAACGGACCGATGGGTGTTTTTGAAATGAGCAATTTCGCCAAAGGAACTTTCGCAATTGCTGAAGCGCTTGTGAAAGCAACTGAAAATGGCGCAGTAACGGTGATCGGAGGTGGAGATTCTGCTGCTGCAATCAGCGATGCGGGATTGGAAGATAAAGTTTCTCACGTTTCAACCGGAGGCGGAGCTTCACTGGAATTTCTTGAAGGAAAGGTTCTTCCCGGTGTCGCAGCTTTGACTGATAATTGAATGAACTCGAGAGATCCGGTATAAATTTGGGTTAAAACCCCTCCCTTTATTAGTTTAGATTTATGATCCACGCCCTGAAGGGCGTGGCTATTAGCCCCGACCTTCAGGTCGGGGAAAATTTAAATCTTCCAAAACTAAGATTGGCTTTAGCCTAAAAGTGATATTAAAATTTTTAATTAATTAATAAATAGATACAGCAAAATAATTTTTTATTTAGTTTTGAATGAAGTAATGGGTACTAAAATTGAACAATTCGTATAGACCTTTCGGAAGGTTTTCATTATTCCCTCCGGTGATTAAAAATTTATTAATCATCAATGCCGGAATATTTTTTTTACAGGTTATTGCAAATAATTTCAGAGTTGGTGATATGCCTGCCTGGTATATACTCAACACCTGGTTTGCACTGAACCCGATTGCTGAAGGATCAAACTTCCAGGTCTGGCAGTTAATTACCTACCAATTCATGCACGGAAGCTTCAGTCACATACTTTTTAACATGTTTGGATTGTGGATGTTCGGAATGGAGATTGAAAATCAGTGGGGTTCTAAAAAATTTCTAATTTATTATCTTCTTTGCGGAGTTGCAGCAGGGTTATTTCAATTGTTCCTACCTCCGTTATTTGGTCAGGCTGCAGCAATTACAATCGGTGCATCGGGAGCTGTGTTCGGAATTTTAATAGCATTTGGAATGATTTTTCCTGAACGTTATATTTTTCTTTATTTCCTCGTTCCGGTTAAAGCCAAATATCTCATCGGTTTTCTTATTGTTCTCGAGTTTTTATTAATTGATAGTGCCGGAAGTAATGTTGCACACCTGGCACATCTCGGTGGAGCTATTGCCGGATTTATTTTCATTATGTTGGATAAGAATACTACTGTACCATTAAAAAATATATTTAACAAATCTCGCTCTGGTTCCGGATCCGGATATCAAAATCCTTTCAGTGGAATCACAGATCGGTTCCGCAGAAGCGATAGTGATGTTCAGGAAGCAAAGTTCTATGATATCAACAGTAAAAAAGAAGAAGAGATTACGCAGGAAGTAATTGATAAGATACTGGATAAAATCAGTAAGTCAGGCTACCAGAATCTTAGCGAAAAGGAAAAGAAAATTTTATTTGAAGCAAGTAAAAAGAATTGATTCATTCAAGTCAAACCAACTTGCCAGTAAGGCAGGTGTCAAAAATCAAAATACAAAATCATACAATCATCCAATTATACATTCATATAAAGATCTTGTTGATTGCATGTCTGCATGGATGCATGATTTTCCAGTACCGGAAGTTTATTCTGATTTTACCAATCGCTTTTTTATTTTACTCCTGTAAAGATCAGCCACGAATGCCGGAAGACAAATTCATTCGTGTTTATGTTGACTTGCTGATTGTACACGATTCAAGTTCCGTTCAAAATCTTTCACTCGATTCCTTAAAGCAGGCGATATTTCAAAAGCATGAAACAACTGAAGAACTTTATCAAAACACAATTGATTATTACAACGAAACACCCCAGAAATGGGAAGCCTTCTTTGATAAAGCAACCGCCTATGTTGAGGAACTGGAATCTAAGCAGGCGAAGTGAGCCGTAATTTCGCAGCAGCGATCCTGATCATCGCATAAGAAATATTTGAAGGTAATTTATTTTTGTATTCTTTAAGTGTTTCAGCACCAGTCTTAATTACTCCGGCAATTTTTTCAAATTCACCTTTCTGAAAAAGAAACGCAATATCAGTGTCCGGCTTGTATTCAAGGATAGTTTCAATCTGCATAGAAACAACTGCTTCGGATATTTTTCTTAATTCCGAAATCTCTCTTAAAGAATATTTTTTTAAAAGAAGATTATACGTCTCATTTATATTTTGTGGGATTGTCCTTCCTCTAACTTTATCATCAGCTTTAAATTTTACGGGTGAATAATTGCTCAGCACTTCGAGGAAGTCATCTCCAAGCTTATTATACATCCTCGGATTGAAACCTTTGACATTTATTAATTCCGATTTTGTCTTTGGTTTTTCTTTGATGATCCTTCGAAGAACTTCATCGGGACAGATTAAATATCCCGTTTGAAGAAATTTTTCCGCGGCTTTTTTCCTCACTTCACGCAGCAGATTAAAAAGAACAAGATCTTCCTCGTAATTTTCTTCAGTTGATTCAGTTATTTTCTTCCATCCGAGATCATTTAATTTTTTAATTCCTTCTTTTGTCAGATCAAGATATTTGATTTTTCCGGAACTGTGCTTTATTAATCCTTTGGCGATCAATTCGTGAATAACAATCCTGAGCTCTTCTTTGGAATACTTCTCACAGGCACCAAAGAATTCAAATTGTTCTATACTTTTTTTTGTTCTCTCACCTTGAATGATTTGAAGCAAAGCAGATTCGGAAATTTCCTGTCCTGCTTCTGCAAGGCTTTTTAAAATTATTTCAGAAATATATTCGGAAGCACCGCTGCTGATCTTACTGCTTTGTGTACAATTGTCGCACTTACCGCATTTATATTCTTTCACATCTTCACCAAAATAACCTAGGATATATCTGAACCGGCATTGTTTAGAAAAAACGAACTCAACCATCTGGTCAAGCTTTCGCTGGGAGTTTATAAAGCTTTCGTTAATTTTTTTAAAGTTCAGCTTGAGTTTTTCTTCCGGAGCTCTTGGAGCTGTAAGTACTAAAGTATCCTTCGACACCGATTCCTGGAAGGTAATAAATCCAAGGTTATCAAGCATTCTAAGTGAATCAATAAATTCCATTTGCGGGATGTTAAGTTTCGATGCCAGCTGGAAAACCGAAAATTTTATTTCATTTAAAAAAGGCTGACTTCCGTATTCTCTTAAAAGCAGAAGCAAGGCGTTCTTAAGCTCTTCATTAGTTTGTGTTGAAACAAAATCTTTAAGCCTTTCTTTATTAACCAGGAATTTAAACGAATCCTTTTTCTCAAACTCAGAAATCAATCTGAGGTAACCGGAGCTTTCAAGATACCGGAGCGATGCAAAAAGCAAACCTTTTGAAACCTGGCTTCCTGCATATTTGGAAATATAATCCGGGTCGATAATCAATTCATTGTTAGGTAAATCATTGACGGCAATCCGGTTAAAATCACAAATGGCTTTATAGATCTTCTGGATTGTAAGTTTCTCCGGGTGAGCATTGGTCAGGAAAAAATTTTGAATTGCCAGATCCTTTTGATCATACAGAAGATATGCAAATGATTCTTCGCCATCTCTTCCTGCTCTTCCGATTTCCTGGTAGTAATTTTCAATTGAACCGGTGACATTGTAATGAATTATCAGTCGGATATCTTTTTTATCAATACCCATTCCGAATGCATTTGTTGCAGCGATGTAATCAGTATTTCCATTAATGAAATCATCCTGAATTCTTCTTCTCTCAATAGATGTTAATCCGGCGTGATAGTAAGTACAATTAATACCGTACATATTTAAAAATTCAGAAGCTTCTTCGGCATTTTTTCTTGAAGCTGTGTAGATAATTGCAGAGCCGGGATGCTGCTTAATCAGTTCCAGGCATTTATGCTTTTTATTTTTAGTTAGTATTACATTTAAATGAAGATTCTCGCGCTCAAATCCGCGGACAAAAATTTTTGGTTCTTTGAACTTTAGCTGAGCGATAATGTCTTCAACTACTTCAGGAGTTGCTGTTGCAGTAAAAGCAGCAATTTTTTTTATTTTACTGTAATCGATGAACTCCCGTATCTTCATATAACCTGGTCTGAAGTTGTGTCCCCATTCACTTATGCAATGAGCCTCATCAATAAAAAGATGTGAAGGATTTAGTTCAATTAATCTTTCAGCAAATTTTATGCTTTCTAATTTTTCAGGCGAGAGATAAAGCAACTTGATTTTTCCAAAAGCAATTTTGCTAAGGACAGTTTCAGATTCATGATATTCCATTGTGCTGTTGATGAACGCAGCAACTTCTTCAATCTGGTTCAGGCTGTCAACCTGGTCTTTCATCAACGCAATCAGCGGGGAAATTACAATTGAATAATTATCTGAAATTAATGCAGGCACCTGGTAGCAGATTGATTTTCCGGCACCTGTCGGCAGAATTGTAAGCACATTATTATGAGACAAAATAGCTCCAATAATTTCTTCCTGTCCCTCCCTGAAAGAATTATATCCGAAATATTTTTTAAGTGTTGAAAGAAGAATTGACATGATTTATAAGTAAATTTATTCCATTAAAAACTGCAAATATTAGTTTTACAAATTATTTTTGCGTTTTTGTTTATTTCAAATCTAAAATAACTAGCATCTTTAAAATAATCTTTTTGGTTCAATAGTTGAGCACCTGTCACCACCTAAATATCAATAATAAGAAAGGACAAATGATGAGAATGTTATCAATAATATTTTTTTTACTTGTTGGAAGTATAATTTCGTATGCACAGGTTGAATATACTGATGTGCTTGTTCCTAACAGCATTTACAGCAATGCACCTGAAGAAATTAAAAACAGAAAATCTTTCATTAGAGAATGGTGGTTTTATGATCAGAGAGCTTATCCTGATGGAATCATTCCTGAAAATGCTTATGCAAATTCGCTTGAACAGCGTGAGCAGCTAAGACAACAAAACATTAGCAATGATCGTGATATTAATTGGGTCAGCATTGGTCCAACACCGGGATATTATTTCAGTTATGGAAATATTTCTTCGAGAGTTGTGACCGGTGCATATCATCCTTCAAATCCAAATACAATTTATATTGGTCCGGCAAACGGAGGTGTTTGGAAATCAGTTGACAGCGGAGTGAACTGGATTCCACTGACGGACAACCAGCCTTCAATGGCTATGGGTGCTATTGCAATCGACCCGGTGAATCCTGATATTATTTATGCAGGAACCGGTGAAGCTACTTACAGCGGCGCTTCTTACTATGGAAGAGGATTATTAAAATCTACTGATGCCGGAAATTCCTGGACTCAAATTACTTCCGGTTTGCCGACTTCAACTTACTTTTCAAGAATTAAAATAAGACCCGGTCATTCAAATGAAATATTAGCAGCACTTGGGTCCAACGGACTTTTTAAAAGTACGAACAGCGGAACTAGCTGGACTCAACTGGTTGGCGGAAGAGTTGACGATATAATTTTTTCCTTTACGGGTGATACCGCATTTGCAGTTGGATCAGGAATCGGCATACGCAGATCTTTAGACGGCGGACAAACTTTTACTGCATTCGGAACTGGTTTGGCAAGCGGATCAAGAACTCATTTTGATCTTTGTCTTTCTTCTCCGGCATT
>Ga0137461_1000287_pt1 | contig 11526 bp, 9 predicted proteins | sample EasRivERMGT746_2_FD_104650 | JGI IMG/M metagenome (GOLD analysis project Ga0137461, IMG submission 104650) | Soil microbial communities from meander-bound floodplain in the East River, Colorado, USA - East River MetaG ERMGT746_2 | ecosystem: Environmental > Terrestrial > Soil > Floodplain ... | reverse complement strand
TCAAACTCGGCAACTTCCACCATCTTGCTTGCAAGTGAAAGACTATAGAGCGGAAATTCAAACAAAGGATAATTACTTGTTTCTACTTCGTGAAAAACAATGTTCTCTACATACTTACTAAGCCGGAATGGAAGAGCGTAACTTATAAAATGAACCTGGTGTCCTCTAAGGGCTAATTCCTTTCCAAGTTCGGTTGCCATAACTCCGCTTCCCCCGTAAGTAGGGTAACAGGTGATACCTATTTTCATACTGATCGTTATTCGGTAATTTGCAATTTAAAATTGGGGCATAAATATAATTCAAATATAATGAAGATTTAAACCATTCATGTAAATCTTCATTTAATATCAGGTTAAGTTTTTATTAAATGAAATTATTAATAATCGGTCATTCAGTTGCAGATATAATTATTTCTGAAAGTACACAAGTCATTAAACCCGGCGGTATTGCTTATTCTGTTGCCGGGATAAAAAGTTTTATAAATAATAGTGATGAAATTTATCTTTGTTCCGCATTGGATGATAAATTCAGATATCTTTTTAATGATTTGTACAGAGGAATAAACAACAGCAACATTCAAAAAATCGATTCGATGCCGGTTGTGGAATTAAATATACCGGCTGATGGCGAGCGGATGGAAAAGTATTCTAATCTTCCGGGAAATTTATCTCATCAGAATATTAATTTTAATTTAATTGATGGCATTTACATTAACATGGTTTCAGGTTTTGATATTTCTCTTCAGCAATTAACAGAGATAAGAGAAAATTTTAATGGAATGATATACTTCGATGTTCATACATTATCACGCGGAGTAAATAATAATCTGAACAGGGAATTCAGAAAAATACCTGGTTTTAAAAATTGGGCTGAATGCATTGATATTCTTCAGGCGAATGAGATGGAACTAAAAACCTTATCAGATAAATCAACTGAAAGCGAAATAGTTCAGCAGCTTATTGAATATGGAATCTCTCAACTAGTGATTACAAGAGGCGATAAAGGTGCGGCTGCTTATTATTCGGATGCATCAGCAATAAAATCAGTTTCTATTAATGCGATTAAAATTAATTCTTATAACAAAGTTGGATGCGGAGATGTTTTTGGGGCGCTTTATTTTTATAACTATATTTCAACTAAAAATATTTCAACCGCATTAAATTTTGCAAACACTGCTGCAGGGATAACGACTTCTTACAGCGATATTAACGATTACATGAACTTAAAGCACGATGTACAACTCAGACTCAATAAAGAATAGATTTTTTATCTCCGGTGCTAACGGTATGCTTGGACAGCGGGCTGTTAATTTTTATTCGCAAAAAGGAAATATTGAATTACTTACATGTTCGCTGGAGGAAAAATCAATACGTGAGCTGCCGCAGAATATTGAATATATTTCCTGCGACATTACAAACCGTGAAAAAATTAAAAGTTTTATTTATGATTTTTGTCCCGATTACATTTTAAATCTAGCAGCTTATACAAATGTTGATTTAAGCGAAGTTGATAGGGAAAAAACCTGGAAGGCAAACGTAAAAGCAGTTGAGTACATGGCAGAAGCTGCCCGGACTATTGATGCGCACATTATTCATATTTCCACTGATTATATTTTTGATGGAAAGAATGGACCATATAATGAAGATGATATTCCAAATCCTCTCGGTTATTATGGAAGAACAAAACTGGCAAGTGAAAATGTGCTTAAGATCAGCGGCGTTTTGTCCACGATTTTGAGAACAAATGTTTTATATGGTGTTGCGATAAATCACAATTCTGATTTTGTTAACTGGGTGATTAAAACTTTGAAGAATAATCAGCAGATTAGAATCGTCACTGATCAGATCAATAATCCCACATTCACAGATGATATGGTTCAGGCAATAAGTAAAGTTATTGAATTCCGCAAAACTGGTGTTTATAATATCGGCGGACATGAATTTATATCGAGATATGAATTCACACAAATAATTTCTGATTTTTTTAATCTCGATAAATCATTAATAAATCCAATAAAGACGGAAGAGTTAAATCAAAAGGCAAGAAGACCACTTAAATCAGGATTGATAACTTTGAAAGCAGAATCTGAACTTGGTTATAAACCTCACACTATTCCCGAAGCTCTGTCAATAATTAAGAAAGAATTAAACCTCTGAAATCTCTCGCTGATAAATATGATGGTTTTATTTTTGATTTGGACGGCACAATCTATCGCGGCAGCCGTATAATTCCAAATGCAGATAAAACTATAAATCATCTTAAAGAAATTGGGAAGAAAATAGTTTTCGTTTCAAACAAAACTACGGGAAGTGTCAGGGACTATTACCAGTTTCTCAAAAGCAATGGATTGAATATTGATGAGGATGAAATTGTCAACTCTACAGAAGTCATTAAAAAATATTTAACTGAAAATTTTAAAACCTTAAGATTTTTTGCCGTTGGTGAGAAAGTGTTTATTAATGAACTTGTTGACGCAGGATTAAAGTACTCTGAAGATGCGAACCAGGTTGATATTCTTTTGGTCACTTTGGACAGAACAATCACTTATGAGAAGTTGGAAACAGCGGCACGTGCTCTTGAGAATGGTGCAAAATTTTTTGCTGCGAACATTGATGATACCTGTCCTGTAGATAATGGTGAGGTGATTGATGCCGGGTCAACAATTTCTGCTCTTGAAAAAAGAACACATAGAAAACTCGAAATGCATTTCGGTAAACCCTCTGAATATATGTTCAATGAAGTAAAAAGCAGATTGAATATCGATCTTTCAAAAGTCCTTTTGATCGGTGACAGACTGCAGACAGACATCGCAATGGGAAACAAATTCGGAGTTGATACTGCACTTGTGAGCACTGGAGTAAAATACTTTCCAAACGGAACACCGGAGATAATTCCAACCTACAATCTTGACTCGGTTTTTGATTTATTGAATCATAAAATCTAAGTTTAACTCGTAAATACCCCCAACCTTTTCACAACAACCTGAGTCTAATTCAATAGTTTAATGAAAGGACTAAATGGAGCTGGATGATACTGACCTGATACTTCAGGCGCAAAAAGGAAATGAAAGCTCCTTTGAAGAGCTTGTTTACCGCTACGACCGCAGCGTCCTTTCTATTGCTTTAAAGTATACACTAGATGAAGATGATGCCAAAGATCTGTACCAGGAAGTGTTTATCCGTGTTTACCGCGGATTGAAAAATTTCCGGTTCGAAAGTGAATTCTCAACCTGGATTTACAGAATTACAACGAATGTTTGTCTTTCATATAAAAGCAGGAGTAAAGATCATCTGAGAGTGTCAATCGATGAAGATTACGATGATGAGGAAAAAGAATTCAGCATAGCTCAGGAATTAATTTATGATGGTTCATCACCCGAAGAAATGACTTCAGGTGCTGATATAAGAGAAATTGTGGGCGAGGCAGTGGAATCACTTTCACCAAAACAAAAAATGACTTTTATTCTAAAACATTATGAAGGTTATAAAATAAGAGAGATAGCAGAAATGCTTAACTGCAAAGAAGGAACTGTTAAAAAATATCTGTTCGAGGCAATAAAAAATCTTAGAAAAAAACTCAGCCCGATCTATGCATAAAATGAAAATTCAAAATTACGGAGTAAACGATGAAACACAACGAAATTAAACAACTTCTTCAGCTTTCATTGTTCGGTGAATTGAAAGTAGAAGAGCAGTTAATACTCAAAGAGCATTTGGTCAGTTGCGATGAATGCCGAAGAGAATTGGAAGATCAGAAAAATCTAATGGAGATTATTTCCACAAGAAAAAAAGTAAATGTGGATGATAAAATGTTATCTGCTGCCCGTTACCAGTTAAGAGGTGCGTTAAGAGCGGAAAAAGCGGGTAGAAGTGTTTTAAGCGGTTTAAAGGAAAATATCTCTCAATTTTTTACAACTCCGATCAGGATCGCCATTGTAAGCGTTTCAATTTTACTTTTTGGAATTTTGATTGGAGCTTTAATCTTCAGAACGTCAACAACACCCGTAGTTGATCAGGCAGAAAATACTGATCAGTTTGCCATGCTCAATAATGATGTGAGAATTTCTAATATAAGTTTTATCGATTCAGATCCTTCTGATGGTGAAGTCGAATTTACTTTTGAAGCTTCAAAACCTGTCCGTCTCCGCGGAAAAATAAATGATCAGAAAATTCAGAGTGTGCTTACCTATGCTATGCTGAATGAACAGAATCCGGGATCGAGACTTAATTCAATAAATGCGATGGACACAGAATCACCAGCACATCTTGATCCGGATGTAAAGAATGCCTTAATCACTGTTGTAATGACTGACAATAACCCCGGCGTAAGAAGAGAAGCATTAAAGATGATGAAAAAATTTCCTTATGATGAAGCATTCAAGAAAGCTTTGCTTTATGTAGTTACAAATGATACTAGTTCAGGTTTAAGAATCGAAGCATTGAATTCATTGATTGAAGCTGGTAAGCAAGGTTACAAATTAAATCAGAACGAATTAAATTTATTTAAACAGCAATTACAACAAGACAAAAACAACTATATCAAATTAAAAGCAAGAACAATATTACAGGAGTACAATTAAAATGAAATCTTTAAATAAAAAATTTGCAGTTATTTCAGTAATCTTTTTGTTAATTACATCTCTTCTTTCAGCATCGCCAGTCGATAAAGAAGCATCGTTTAAAGTTCAGAGCGGCGATATTCTGGACGTTAACCTCAGCCAGGGAAATGTTACTATCAGCACCTCATCAAATAGCGAAGTAAAAGTTATTGCGAAACACATTGATGACAGCGAAACCGGTTTGCTTACAATGGAGCAAAAAGCTAACAAGGTGGACATTCAGTTTAAAGGTCAGGACTCAGATGATCTTGAGCTTGAGTTAACGATTCCGGCGGGTTTAAGCATTGAGATAAAAACCGGCGGAGGGAATGTCACCATTAATAATGATCTTAACGGTAAAATTAGTGTCACATCCGGCGGAGGAAACATCTCTGCAAAAAATATTAATGGTCTGGCAGATATATCAACAGGCGGTGGAAATATTAATCTTGGTGATTTAAACAACAATGCTGATATCAGTTCTGCTGGCGGAGATATTACGGTCGGTTCTGTAAATGGAAAAGCAGACATATCGACTGCCGGTGGTAATATAAAAGTCGGTGCGGTGAACAGCTCTGCGGATATTTCTACCGCAGGCGGAAATATTAAGGTTGAATCGGTTGATGGTATGGCAGATATATCAACAGGCGGAGGAAATATTAATGTCGGTGTTATTTCAGGAAGTGCCGATATTTCAACTGGCGGCGGTAATATAAATCTTGATGGAGCTACAGGAAAAGTTGAAGTTAGCACAGGTGCAGGAAACATCACTCTGAAAAATATCAAAGGATCAGTTGATGCGAGCACAGGTGCAGGGAATATTACACTCGAACTTTATCCAGACGGAACAAACAGAAGTGAAATTAATTCTGGTATCGGCGATATTTCTTTGTATGTACCGGCAGATTCAAAAGCAACAATAATGGCGAGTGTAAATGATTTCAGCTGGGGAGAGTCTAAAGATGTTCCGGATAATATCAAATCCGATTTTGAACTAACTACTTATGATAAAAAAGGGCATGGTAAATCCAGTGATGCTGTTTATCAACTTAATGGCGGCGGAAATATTATTGAACTGAATGCAACAATGGGCGAAATCAATATTAAAAAGTTGAAATAATGTTCGTCATCATTTATAAAAACCGTTCAATTAATTAATGAATGGTATTAATAAAATATTTTTCAAATTTAATTGTGAGTGATTTAAAAGAGTTGCGGGTTTAAAAACTGATTAACCTGCAGCTCTTCAATAATTTTAGAATGCAGCTTTAATGTTCCGGTGATCATCTAAAACGATAACTCAAAATGAAATATTTTGTATTGATGAATAGAATTTTCCTTTTTATTTTAATCTTTCTTCCAATCTCAACTTCATTTCCTTCCGGTGATTCTCTTCAGATCAGGAATAAAGATGTTATTATTCTTGCAGAAAAACTGAGCTCGCCAATTGAACTCGATGGAAAATTAATGGAACAGGTATGGGATAACGGGAACAGCTTTGATGCATTTATTCAGAGAGATCCGCTTGAAGGAACTTCTCCCACAGAACGAACGGTAATTAAATTTGCTTACGATAATACTGCCTTGTACATCGGTGCACGAATGTTTGACTCATCACCCGATTCAATAATGGCAAGATTATCAAGAAGAGATGAATCCGTAATTTCCGATTATGTTACTTTATATCTCGATCCTTATTTTGATAGAAGGAGCGGTTACTATTTTACAATTACTGCTGCCGGCTCATTAATAGATGGCGTTTTGTACAATGATACCTGGAATGATGTTTCCTGGAATGGAGTCTGGGAAGGAAAAGTAAGCAGAGATGAATACGGCTGGACTGCCGAAATGAAAATTCCTTTTTCACAGATGAGATTTAATGAAAGCGAATTAAATATATGGGGAATAAATTTTAGTCGTGTGATAGGAAGAAAAAATGAAACTGAATACCTGGTTTACATTCCTAAAAATGAAAGCGGTTTTGTTTCTCACTTCGCCAACCTTAAAGGAATAGAAAACATTACTGGTAGTGGTCAAATGGAATTGTTACCTTACGTTACAACTCGTGCCGAATATCTTCAATATGATGATGAAGACCCATTCAGCAATAGTTCGAAATATATTCCCGGTGCCGGTGCAGATTTTAAAATGGGCGTTGGTTCAAACTTAAATTTAAATGCAACTATAAATCCTGATTTCGGTCAGGTTGAAATTGATCCGGCAGTAATTAATCTGAGTGATGTTGAAACTTTCTATAATGAGAAGCGCCCGTTTTTTATCGAAGGCTCGACGATTTTTAATTTTGGTTATGGCGGTGCGCGAAATTACTGGGGATTTAATTGGGGAAATCCTGATTTTTTCTACAGCAGACGTGTCGGCAGACAGCCGCAGGGAAGCATCCCTGACGAGGCCGATTATTCTGATTATCCTGCCGGTACACATATAATTGGTGCCGCCAAGCTTACAGGAAAAATTGCAAATAGCTGGAATGTCGGAACTATTCAGAATGTGACTAAGCGGGAATATGCAAGAATTTCTGTTGATGGTGTTCAATCCGAAACAGAGATTGAACCGTTAGCTTATTACGGAGTATTCAGAGCGCAAAATGAAATTAATGAAGGACAACACGGACTTGGATTTATTTCCACAATAACATTGCGAGACTTCCAGGAGGAAAGATTAAAGAGTGAAATTAATAAAGATGCTTTCTCATTTGGTTTAGATGGATGGACTTTTCTCGATTCTTCAAAAACCTGGGTGTTTGCCGGATGGGGCGGAGTGAGCAGCATTGGCGGGAACAGCCAGCAAATGATTAATCTTCAGCAAAGCTCGAGACATTATTTTCAAAGACCGGATGCTTCGCATGTTTCTGTTGATAGCTCAGCTTCATCTCTTACAGGATATGCTGGAAGACTTGTGCTTAATAAACAGAAAGGAAACTTTTTTGTCAACACAGCTTTTGGTTTTCTAACTCCCAATTTTGATGTTAATGATCTCGGATTCTTTTTCAGAGCTGATATTATAAACTGGCATACCGGTGCAGGATATTATTGGTCAGACCCCACAGAGCTTTACCGGTTTCTTGAGCTTGGCGGTGCGATTTTTCAAAATCATGATTTTGACGGCAACTTAACCTGGGAAGGGATTTATCATTTTGGTTCCTGGCAATTTTTAAATTATTATTTTGCTAACTGGTCGGCTGCTTATTATACCGAGTCATTTAATAATAACAGAACAAGAGGCGGACCGCTGACTTTAAATCCTCTGGGTTATGAACTAACTGTTTCTCTTACATCCGATGATAGAAAAGACTGGATAGTAAGCCTCAGCGGCGGAACTTATCAATCTGAATTTTCATCTTTCCGGTGGATCGACCTTGGGCTGGAATTTAAACCAGTTCCGAATCTTTCATTTATAATTGGTCCGTCATTTTCCAATGACAATGAGTTTGCTCAATATGTTGATACTTTTGAAGATCCATATGCAGCACAAACCTATGGAAGCCGTTACGTGTTTGCAGAACTTGATCAGAATACTGTTTCAGCAAGCGTTAGATTGAACTGGACTTTTACTCCCGATCTGAGTCTGCAGATTTATATGCAGCCATTAATATCTTCAGGCGATTACTTTAACTTTAAAGAATTGGCTGCCCCACGCACTTATGATTTTAATGTTTATGGAGAAGGTAATTCTACATTTGATGAAGAAAATTATATAGCGGATCCGGATGGAGATGGTCCGGCACCTCCTATAGATATTGGCAATCCCGATTTCAACTTTAAATCGCTTAGAGGTAATGCAGTTTTAAGATGGGAATACCTGCCCGGCTCTGTAATATATTTTGTTTGGACTCAGACAAGGTCGGAAGAAGAAGAAACAGGGGAATTCAAGTTCGGGAATTCATTTTCAAGAATGATGTCAACACAACCGGAGAATATATTTATGATCAAGATGACCTATTGGCTGAATTTTTAGGTATAAAGGTATATTGGTATAGCGGTATAAGGAAATAAAGAAATAGAAATATAGATAAATGCTAACCTCAGGTTTCAATTGTTATCTTAAAAATGCTTCAGAAAAATTTTTTACAATTTAAATCAGTAAAAAAATTATTTGATTCCAATACCGTAAACCGATTACTTTATACCCTATACCTTAATCTTCTATACCCTTCACCTCCGAGGTGGAATAACACATCACTTATCCCTAATTTTGCATTGTCGATTATTTTGCCCACGTAGCTCAGTCCGTCGGAGACGGACAGGCTGGATACCTGCCCGACTTGCTCAGGTGAAATCCGGGTCGGGCAAGGCGGGGAGCGACGGTTTCCTAAAATGAAATATTGGATTTACATATTAAAAAGTATTGATCATGATAAGACATATGTTGGATTTACAAATGATCTTGAAAGGAGATTAGTAGAACATAATTCAGGCAAATCAACATATACGAACAAATTCAAACCATGGAAATTGGTTTATAAGGAAGAAGCAGCGGATAGGTTAAAGGCAAGAAAAAGAGAACGGTACTTTAAGTCATCTGCCGGAAGAAAGAAAATAAAAATTATATTAAATTATAATCTGCCCACGTAGCTCAGCTGGATAGAGCAACGGTTTCCTAAACCGTAGGTCACGTGTTCGAATCACGTCGTGGGTACAAACCCCTAATTAAAGTTATTAAAACCAGCTGCTAAGTTCTTCTATTGATGGCGAATTAAGAATCAGTTTTTTCTTTTGATCGATCAGAAACATTGTTGGCGTAGCATACAAGTAGTAGTCTGAAGCAGCTTTTCCATTCCATCCTTCCAAATCAGAGGCGTTTAGCCAGTCGAGATTATTATTCCGGATAAAATTCAGCCAATCTGTTCTAGAAGTATCAATTGATACCGCAAGCACTTCGAACTTTTTTTTCTTTTGATTTTTGTAAAGGTTATTAATTTCAGGAAGTAAACTTTGACAATGAGGGCACCAGCTTGCATAAAATATTATCAGAATCTGGTGAGTATTTATTTTGTTGAGCTCTAGTTCTGAACCAGATGTATCAGGCAGAATGATATTTGGCACAGTACTTCCAACCTTGAAAATTCTGGATTGCTGTATTCTTCTTTCTAATGCACTCGTGAGTTTCTGATCCAGGCATAAATCATCTTTTATTACATAGTTCTCAACTATATAATTGAGAACATTATCAAACCCGAATTTCTTAAAACCATCGAGAAGATATTCTGTGATATGAGTATAGACTATCTCGTTTACTTTAGCTTTGTTCAGTATTGTATCAACAGCAGCAATAAATTCTTTCTCAAGAAGTTCCAACGGCAACTGAGGATTGCGATAGTATGTTAGATACTCTATGGTTTTATTCGTGAAAGCATCTGAGTAAATCAATCTTTCCTCATAGAAATCTACATAGTGCAAAGCGTAAGTTTTCAAATACGTAAGCTGTTCCTCAAAAGGAATTCCTAAATCAATAACCGGTAGTTGTGCTGACCTGACATATTTGGCTATGAATGAACTTACATTCACCTGTGAAGTTATATTTACAAAGGTGAGATATTCTTCCTGGACTTGAGCAAGTTTTTCCTTTGTGGATTGGTAGAATTCATCTTCTTCCGGATAATTAGCTAGTATCAACTGAAGCAGTTCTGATTTTATTTTGTAGTCTTTGCTAAGCTTTACAAATTCATAATAGATTTTATTTGATTCTGATTTAATAACCGTAAGACTATCAAACCCGCCTGCCGGCGAGGCAGGAATATTATTTGCGTAACTTACTATTTCTACATCCTCATTATCATAAACAAAATCAATCCTTGTATTGTTAGTAAAAGATAAGCGATAAAAGCCGGAGTGTTTTTGATCTAAACTGAATTGAAAGGAACTTTTGTTAACAGCGGATAAAGTGTCAATGAAAGAAATTGTTTCCCCAGTTAGAGAGTGTAAGACTGCTTTTTCTTCGTTAAGGTTTTCAACTCTGATATTAATAGTCTGAGAAAAAATATAGCAATTACTTAGAATGAAAATTGCAATCAGAATTAAATATTTCATACTTGTCTAATCTTTAATACAGCGAACACTAAAACCATATGTACCGAAAGGTGCTGGGTGTGGAGTTATATCGCTTCTATCATCCCACAGCATTATGCGATAAGTATTGCCACCGCTTGATGTTGAGCTCCAAAAGTGACCGCGCATAGTTTGGTGTAAAAAGGAACCATTTTGCTCTCTATTACCAGCTAACAGAGCAGAGAAGCCAAAGAAATCTGTTCCGGAACCATTTCCGTAGCCCTGACTCACCGCTTTGAGCAAATTCCCATTTCCACCGGCAGTACTTATTAGTGTCTCGATATCTGCTTGTGATGGTATGTGCCATCCTTCTGGACAAATTCCTCGAGCGCTTTCATTTGTAACATATTGCATCGCTTCATTCCATTGATATAGACCACCATATGTTCTGCAATTTGTGGGATTATCATTATAACAGTACTTTTCAATTGTTCCACCTGGGGTAGGATTAGGTGTCTGATTACCATTTATCATAGTTCCAATATCAAGATTTTCCTTCAGCCAGCATTGGTTACTAATTAAAACAGTATTATAATATTTACCGCCATAGTTAACTTTGCTGGCTCCACAAATAAAAACAGCCATTGAATCGAGATTAGAAATACTGATTACATTAGTACTATCATTAGGATAATACAATATAAGTGTTTTGTGTTGGGCTAATCCTTCGCTAATAAGAAAAGCCATAAGTAATAAATAAATTATTTTTTTCATTTTAATTATCCTTAATAATCTTGAATGAAAAATTTTTTAATTCTTTAGACATCTGATGCTAAATCCATAATTTTTTGAATCCGCAATAAAATAGATTTGGTTATCATTACTATAAAGATCGATCCTGTACGCTGCCGAGCCACTTTGAGT
>Ga0137461_1000286_pt1 | contig 11578 bp, 13 predicted proteins | sample EasRivERMGT746_2_FD_104650 | JGI IMG/M metagenome (GOLD analysis project Ga0137461, IMG submission 104650) | Soil microbial communities from meander-bound floodplain in the East River, Colorado, USA - East River MetaG ERMGT746_2 | ecosystem: Environmental > Terrestrial > Soil > Floodplain ... | reverse complement strand
CTCGCGTTCGCCCTGAAGGAGATCGCAGCCGCTTTCGACCGCGCGCACGGCGTGGACGTGACGCTCGTGCTCGGCTCGACGGGCAACCTCGCCCATCAGATCGAACACGGCGCGCCGGCCGACGTCTTCTTCGCGGCCAACGAGTCGTTCATCGACCGCCTGATCGAGCGCGGCGCCGTGCTCCGCGAGAGCCGCGCGATCTATGCGCAGGGACGCATCGTGCTGGCGACCGCGAAGAGCTCCGGCATCAAGCTCGCGGAGCTTCGCCAGCTCGCGGAGGCGCGCGTACGCCGCGTGGCGATCGCCAACCCGGCGCACGCTCCGTACGGCAAAGCGGCCGAAGAAGCGCTTCAGCGTGCAGGTATTCTGGAGGTCGTGCGGCCGAAGCTGATCCTCGGAGAGAACGTGCGCCAGGCCCTGCAGTTCGTCCAGACCGGCGCCGCGGACGCGGGGATCGTGGCGCGTTCGGTGGCGGATGTCCCCGAGCTCGAGTGGGTCGCGATCGATCCGTCGCTCCACAATCCTCTCAATCAGGCCGTCGGCATCGTGCGCCGGAGCGCGCAGCCGGATCTCGCCGGAGCGTTCGTGAAGTTCGTGAACGGGCCACAGGGGCGGCCCGTCATGAAGCGCTTCGGGTTCGTCCTGCCCGGAGAAGCGTGATGGATTTCTTTCCGGTCTGGCTGTCGCTGCGGGTCTCGCTTGCGGCCACCGCGCTGACGCTGCTCGCGGGCGTGCCTCTCGCATGGTTCCTCGCCCGCAAGGCGCCGCGGTTGAAGGACCTGCTCGGCGCCGTCGTGGTGGCGCCGCTCGTGCTGCCGCCGACCGTCCTCGGCTACTACCTTCTCGTGCTCATCGGCGCGCGCAGTCCCATCGGCCGATTTTTCGAAAGCGTCGGCGTCGAGCTCGCGTTCACGTGGCGGGCCGCGGTCCTCGCGGCGGCCGTCGGTTCCATGCCGCTGCTCGTCAAGGCGCTGCAGGCGGGATTCGAAGGGATCGATCCGCGGCTCGAGCAGGCCGCGCGCACGCTCGGCCATTCGGAGTGGAGCGTGTTCTGGCGGGTGAGCCTGCCGCTCGCCTGGCGTTCGCTCGTCGCCGGCACCGTGCTCGCGTTCTGCCGCGCGCTCGGCGACTTCGGCATCACGCTGATGGTCGCGGGGAGCATTCCGGGTCGCACGCAGACGCTGCCGCTCGCGATCTACGACCTCGTGCAAGCGAACCGGATGAACGAGGCGAATCTCCTCGCCGCGATGACGATCGTGGCGGTGCTGGTCCTGCTGCTCGGCGTCGGGCGCGCTGCGCGGGTCCGTTACTGACGCGATGCTCTCCGTTCGCCTTCGCAAGGCGTTTCCGGATTTCACGCTCGACGTGGCGTGGGAATCGCGTGAGCCCGTGGTTGCTCTCGTCGGGCCGTCGGGGTCGGGCAAAACCCTCACCCTGCAATGTCTGGCCGGACTTGCGACGCCCGACGACGGCCGCGTCGTCGTGGGGGAGCGAACGCTCTTCGACGCCAAGGCCGGCGTCGACGTCCCGAGCCGTCGCCGCCGCCTTGGGTACGTCTTTCAGGGATACGCCTTGTTCCCGCATCTCACGGCCCGGGAGAACATCGCGTTCGGGCTTCGCGGACAGAGCAGGGCGCACATCGCGGAGCGCGTCGAGCGCATCACCGAATGGCTCGGCTTGGACGGGCTCGGCGACAAGCGGCCGCGCGAGCTTTCCGGCGGTCAGCAGCAGCGCGTGGCGCTCGGTCGCGCGCTCGCCGTCGACCCCGATCTCCTCCTGCTCGACGAGCCCCTCTCGGCGCTCGATGCGCCCCTGCGCCGGCAGCTCCGCGGCGATCTGGCGCGCATCGTGCGCGAGTGGGGGAAGCCTACGGTGATCGTCACGCACGATCTGCCGGAGGCCTACCAGCTCTGTGACCGGATCGTCGTCTACGACCACGGACGCGTCGTGCAGTCGGCGCCGCGCGCGGAGCTCTTGTGGCAGCCCGCGTCGGAAACCGTCGCCCGGATCATGGGGATTCCCAACGTGTTGCGCGGTACCGTCGTCAAGGCGACGCCCGACCGGATTCAGCTCCGGTGGCGCGGGCAGCTGCTGGAGGCAGTGAACTCGCCCGCGCGCGCGTATCTCCCGGCCGCCGACATGCCGCTCGCGTTCTTCATTCGCCCCGAATACGTGCGGCTCATCCGCAAGGACCGCGGCCCCGCCGATCCCGTCCACCACATGAACGTGATGCGGGGTACGGTGGTGGAGGATGCGGACTTCGGGACGACGTGGACGCTTCGCATTCGCCTCGATGAGCCGGGGCCGCCCGCGCAGGGCGCGTTCGACCTCGAGGTGGAGGTGCCGCACCTCGTCTATGAGATCCTCGAAATCGATCGCGATCGTCACTGGGAGTTCTCGATCCACCGCGGCTCGATCCACGTATTGCCCTGATCACGAAGGAGGGTCCGTCATGCTCGACAAGGCGAAGCTCACGCCGACGCAGTACGACGTTACGCAGCGCAGCGCCACGGAGCCGCCGTTCCGGAACGAGTTCTGGGAGCATCACGAGCCGGGGATCTACGTCGACATCGTGTCCGGCGAGGCGTTGTTCTCCTCACTCGACAAGTTCGACTCCGGCTGCGGCTGGCCGAGCTTCATGCGCCCGCTCGAGAGCGCGAACGTGACGGAGCACGCCGACACGTCGCACGGCATGCGCCGCGTCGAGGTCCGTTCGGCGAAGGCCGACTCGCATCTGGGCCACCTGTTCGACGACGGGCCGCGCCCCACCGGACTGCGCTACTGCATCAACTCCGCCTCGCTCCGGTTCATTCCGGCGGCTGCGCTCGAGGCGGCGGGCTACGGACAGTACGCGCCCCTGTTCGCCGTCGAGGGACGCTGACGATCCCCGACGCGGTTCTCTCGCTCGCCGGCGTCCGCGTGCGATACGGCGAGGCCGACGCGATCGACGTGCCCGCGCTTCATGTGCGGCGCGGCGAAGTGCTGGCGGTCATCGGTCCCAACGGCAGCGGGAAGTCCACACTCCTCCGCGTGCTCGGTCTGCTCGAGGCGCCGACGGAAGGAACGGTCGGCTTCGAGGGCCGCGCCGTGCGGGCGGCGGACGCTCTCCCCGAGCGGCGGCGCATGGCGACGGTATTCCAGCAGCCCCTGCTCGCGCTCGGAACGGTCGCCGCGAATGCGGCCATGGGCCTGCGCTTCCGTGGAATCCGCGAAGCGGAGATCGCCGCCCGCGTGAGTTGCTGGCTCGCGCGCTTCGGGATCGAGCACCTGCGCGACCGCCGTGCGCGCAGCCTGTCCGGGGGCGAGGCGCAGCGCGTGGCGCTGGCACGCGCGCTCGTGCTCGATCCTCACGTGCTGCTCCTCGACGAGCCCTTCGCCGCGCTGGATCCGACCACCCGCGCCGCGCTCATCCCCGAGCTCGGGGCGATCCTGCGCGCCGATCGCGTGACCACCGTGCTCGTCACCCACGATCGCGCGGAGGCGCAGGCGCTCGCGGATCGCGTCGCGGTGATGCTGTCCGGGCGGATTCATCAGCTCGACGAGACGTCACGCGTGTTCTGGGCGCCGGCCTCCGAGGACGTGGCGCGCTTCGTCGGCGTCGAGACGATCGTCGAGGGCCGCGTGGAGTCGGTCGACACCGGAGTCGCGGTGGTCGCGGTGGCCGGGCGTCACGTCGAGGTGGGCGCCGCCTCCGGTGCCGGTGATCGCGTGCGCGTCGCCATCCGCCCCGAGGACGTCACGCTGCTGGCCGCCGGCGAAGCGCTCCCGGCCAGCAGCATGCGCAATCATCTCGACGGGGTCGTCACCGCCGTCATCGCCTCCACGCCCTACGTCCGGGTGGTGGTCGACTGCGGCTTTCCCCTCGTCGCCGCGCTGACGCCACGCTCCGTGAGCGAGCTCGCGCTGGCGCCCGGAATCCGCGTGACCGCGGTGTTCAAGGCCAGCGCGGTCCACCTCATCCCGATTCCTTGACACCCCCAAAGCTCGGGTCTATAACGAACCTACCCGCAACCAGAAGTCGGAGGGACGGGGGGAGCATCGGGAGATCCGCCGAAAGCCAGCGACCGTTACGGCTCGCTGGCTTGTTTGTTTTCAGGGACGTTTCGCGGAGCGTCGGGGAGTTCCGCGAAGCGAACGAAGATTCGCGGGTCGAGCGGGCGTGGCGAAGCCCGGGAGCCCGCGAGTCCAAAGGAGGGCTCCGCATGGATCGTGAGACGCTGATCGAACGACTCTCGGCCGAGAACGAGGAATTCCGACGCCTCCAGCGCGAGCATCAGGAGCACGATCTCGAGCTGGATCAGCTCAAGGGAATCCTCCCGCTCTCGGCGAGCCAGCAATGGCGAATCGGCGAGCTCAAGAAGCTGAAGCTGATGGCGAAGGACCGGATGGAGACGATCATCCGGCACTCCGCCGTCACCGCCTGACGGCCGGGCGCGCTTGGCACGACGGCCGCGGGTGACGACGGGGTACCGCGGCCTTTCCCACCTCAGCCCCGACGGCGATGCCCGCATGGTGGACGTCTCCGCGAAAGCGGAAACGGTCCGTGAGGCGGTGGCGCGTGGGGTGCTCCGGATGACGCCGGCGACGCTGCGTGTCATCCGAGCGGGCAACGCGCCCAAGGGTGACGTTCTCGGCGTGGCGCGGACGGCCGGCATCCTCGCCGCGAAACGGACCTCCGATCTCATCCCGCTCTGCCATCCGCTCCGGATCACCGGCGTCGACGTCGAGTTCAGCGACGATCTGCGTCGCGGCGAGCTGACCGTGCGCGCGCGCGTGCGGACGGTCGACAAGACGGGGGTCGAGATGGAAGCGCTCACCGCGGTGAGCGTCGCGGCGCTGACCGTCTACGACATGATCAAGGCGGTGGAGAAGGGCGTGACGATCGAAAAGATCGAGCTGGTGACAAAGACTGGTGGAAAGTCGGGCACGTGGCAAAGACAGCCCTAGTTCATAGCGAAGACTGGCGGCGATTCGACTACGGATCGCAGCATCCGCTGCGCATGGAGCGACTCGGGCTCACGTGGCGACTGATGGAAGCGTACGGCCTCACGACGCTGGCCGGTTCCACGCTGCATCGGCCGGAGCCCGCGCCGGAAGCCGCGGTCGCGCGCTATCACCATCCCGAGTACATCGAGATGCTGAAAGCGTGCAACGAGGGGATCCACCCGCGGGCCGCGGGATTCTTCGGTCTCGGGCCCGGGGACAATCCGGTCTTTCCCGGCGTGTGGGATTGCGCGCGCCTCGTGGCGGGCGGCTCGCTGCTCGCCGCCGATCTGATCGCGAAGGGCGCCGTCGATCGCGTCTTCCATTTCGCGGGCGGGCTGCACCACGCGGTGGACCAGCGCGCCTCCGGCTTCTGCTACGTCAACGACGCCGTGCTCGCGATCATGCGCCTGCGCGAGCGCGGCCTGCGCGTGGCGTACGTCGACATCGACGCGCACCACGGTGACGGCGTGCAGGGGGCGTTCTATCGCGATCCCAACGTCCTCACGATCTCGACGCACGAGCGCGGGGAGCGGCTCTTCCCCGGCACCGGCTTCGTCGACGAGGCGGGTGAGGGCGCCGGCGTCGGCTACTCGGTGAACCTGCCCCTCGAGTCGCACACCGATTCGTCGGTCTATCTGCCCGCCTTCGAGGAAGTCGTCCCGCCGCTGATCGACGCGTTCAAGCCGGACGTGATCGTGGCGCAGCTCGGCATCGACGCGCACCGCACCGATCCGCTCACGCACCTCGCCCTCGACATCCAGGGATTCGCGAAGGCGGTGCGGCGGATTGTCGCGATGGCGCCGCAGCTCCTGGCGCTCGGCGGCGGCGGCTACGACCTCCAGAACGTCGCGCGCGGCTGGACGGCCGCGTGGGCGGTGATCAACGATATCGAGCTGCCCAACGATCTGCCCGTGTCGTATGCGGACGACGCGCGCGCCGCGGGGTTCCGCGCGACGACGCTCTGGGACGCGCCCGTCGTCATCCGCGACGACGTGCAGGTCGCCGTGCGAGACTACGTGAGCCGGCAGGTCTCCGGGGTGCGGGAGACGATCTTCCGGCATCACGGCCTATGAAGTCACGTGGCGTACTCATCACGTTCGAGGGCGGCGAAGGGTCGGGCAAGACGACCCAGATGGCGCGGCTCGCACGCTGGCTCAGGAGCCGCGGGCATCGCGTCGAGGTGAGCCGCGAGCCCGACGGCACGGTACTGGGTGCCGGGGTGCGCCGGCTTTTCGAGCGCGCGCCTCAGCCGCTCACCGAAGTATTCCTCTTCCTCGCCGCGCGTCACGAGCACGTCGCCGAGAAGCTCAGGCCGTGGCTCGCGCGGGGTCGTCTCGTGCTCTGTGACCGCTATACCGATGCCACCGTCGCCTACCAGGGCTACGGACGCGGCATCGATCCCGACACGATTCGCGAGCTCAACGTGCAGGCGACGGGCGGTGTCCTGCCCGATCTCACGCTGCTGCTTGACGTCGACCCCGCCGAAGGCTTTCGTCGCATCGGTCGTCGCCGCCTGGATCACTTCGAGCGTGAGCGGCTCGCGTTTCATCGCCGTGTGCGCCGCGGGTATCGAGCGATCCAACGCACCGAGCCCAAGCGCGTGCGCATGATCGACGCCGGCCGCGCGCCCGCCGAGGTCGCGGCGAAGATTCGCGGCGTGGTCGAGGAGCTCCTGCGTGGCGTTTGATCTCGCCGACCAGCCGCGCGCGGCACAGCTGCTTCTACGCGCGCTCGAGCGTGACCGCGTCGCGCACGCCTATGCCTTCGTCGGGCCCGCGGGCAACGGGCGCACCACCGCCGCCCTCGCGTTCGCGGGCGCCCTGCTCTGCGCCAGGGGCGGATGCAACGCCTGCCGCGATTGCCGCCTCGCCGCCGCGCGCCAGCATCCCGATCTCCACGTGATCGTGCCGACGCTCAACCCGAACAGGCCGAAGGCCGCGCCGGCGATCCGCATCGACGAGATCCACACCGTGGGCCGCCAGGCGGCGATGAAGCCGGCCATGGCCGCGCGCAAGGTGTTCATCCTCGACGACGCGGAGAAGATGACGACCGACTCGCCGGACGCGCTCCTCAAGACGTTGGAGGAGCCGCCCGCGCACACGGTGATGATCCTCGTGCTCGCGAATACGCGTGTGCTGCCGGCCACCGTGCTGTCGCGCTGCCAGATCGTGCGCTTCCGGCCGCGCGCCGACGCCGCCGCCGCGGCGAGCGTGACCGCGGCCTTCGAGCTCTTGACCGAGATCCAGAGCGGCGGCGCCGACACGATGTTTCGCCGCCTGGAGCGCGTCGACCGCCCGAAGGCCGAGGCGTTGATCGATGGCGTGTGGCGCCTCGGGCGGGACCTGCTCCTCGCGGGCGCCGGCGTGCCCCCCGCCATGCTGACGGCCCCTTCGCTCGCGGACGACATCGTGCGGGAGGCGTCCGCATGGACCGCCGACGATCTGCTGGCGGTGATCGCGCTCTGCCGCGAGGCGCGCGAGGGTCTCATGTCGAACGTCACGCCGCGCCTTACCATGGAGATCGTGCTGAGCCGGCTCGCCCTGCGAGCGGTTTGAGGATAGACGACTGATGGACGAATACCTGATCGGTGTGCGGCTGCGCGAGACGGCATCCGCCGAGGACTACAAGCTGGTGGACCTGTTCGCCCGCGTGGGCGAGTTCGTGCTCGTGGAGACGGTCGCGGCGCCGTCGATCGGCGAGGTGCGGCGCCCACGCCGGGAGGTTCCAGAGCGCAAGCGCGATGTCCTGTATCGTCGCGTGCTGCGCCTCGCGACCGATCACGAGGCGCGTGAGTATCGAGAGCGGCGCGAGCGCGAGGAGCGCGGCATCCTGACCGCGCAGGGCATCGTCCGGGCCAAGAGTCTGCCGATGAAGATCGTCGACGTCGAGATGCATCCCACCGCGCGGCGCGTGACGATCTACTTCGGCTCCGACGAGCGCGTCGACTTCCGTGACGTCGTCCGCGACCTCGCGCGCGAGTTCCGCGCCCGGGTCGAGATGCGGCAGGTGGGCGCACGCGACACCACGCGCCTGCTCGACGGCATCGGGCCGTGCGGGCGCCAGCTCTGCTGCAGCTCGCACCTCCAGAAGTTCGAGCCGATCTCCGTGAAGATGGCGAAGGCGCAGGACCTGCCGCTCACCGACAGTCGGTTGCTCGGCAACTGCGGCCGGCTGAAGTGCTGCCTGCTCTACGAGTTCTCGACGTATCAGGAGCTGCGCAGCTACCTGCCGCGCGTGAACACGCCCTGCTCGGCGAGCTGTGGCGGCAGCGGTTGCATGACCGGCAAGGTCCGTTCGCTGCGCGTGCTGAAGCAGTCCGTCATCGTCGGCTTTCCCGACGGGACCGAGGCGGAGGTTCCGCTCGACCAGCTCACGTGGGAAGGGCGTGCGCATATCACGCCGAGCGGAGAGCCCGCGCCCTGATGGCGACGTTCTACCTGACCACCCCGATCTACTACGTGAACGACCGCCCCCACCTGGGGCACGCGTACACGACGATCGTCGCCGATGCGATGACGCGCTACCGCCGGCTCGCGGGCGACGACGTGCGGATGCTCACGGGCACGGACGAGCACGGCGAGAAGATCGCGCAGGCCGCGGCGAAGGCCGGCATGACGCCGCAGGCGATGGCCGACCAGAACTCCGCGGCGTTTCGCGAGACGTGGCGCGCGCTCGGCATCCAGTACGACGACTACATTCGAACGACCGAGGATCGTCACAAAAAGGTGGTCCAGGCGATCCTCCAGACGCTCTGGGACAAGGGCGAGATCTATCTCGGGACGTACGGCGGCCACTACTGCTTCGGGTGCGAGCGCTTCTATACCGAGAAGGAGATCGTCGACGGCCAGTGCCCCGACCACCTGCGTCCGCTCGAGTGGATCGAGGAGCAGAACTACTTCTTCAAGATGTCGAAGTACCAGTCATGGCTGGTCGACTACATCGAGCGCCACCCGGACTTCATCCGGCCCGAGCGATATCGCAACGAGGTCCTCGGCTTCCTTCGCGACCCGCTCCAAGACCTCTCGATCAGCCGGCCGAAGACGCGGCTCGAGTGGGGCATCGAGCTGCCGTTCGACGACACGTACGTCACCTACGTCTGGTTCGACGCGCTGCTCAACTACGTGTCGGCGCTCGGCGGCCCCGGGGACCCACGGTTCGAGAAGTTCTGGCCTCACGTCCAGCACGTGACGGCCAAGGACATCGTGAAGCCCCACGCGATCTATTGGCCGTGCATGCTCAAGGCGGCGGAGATCCCCCTCTACCAGCACCTGAACGTCCACGGGTACTGGACGCTCGGCGGGCACAAGATCTCGAAGTCGGTCGGTAACCTCGTGGAGGCGCTCGCGCTCAAGGAACGGTACGGCAACGATGCGTTCCGCTACTTCGTCCTGCGCGAGATGTCCTTCGGGCTGGACGCCGATTTCTCCGAGGAAGGATTGGTCGGTCGCCTCAACGCCGATCTCGCGAACGACCTCGGCAACCTCGTATCTCGCGCGACGACGCTGATCGTGAACCTCGCGGGCGGGAGGGTGCCGGCGGCACACAGCGCGGGGGTGCTCGCCGCGCTCGGCGGCGAGGTTCCGAAGCTCAGCGACGCGTTCGAGCGCGTCGTGCCGGACGTGGAGCGCGCGATGGAGGAGTTCGCATTCCAGCGGGCGCTCGCGACGATCTGGGGATTCATCGCGGCCGTCAACCGCTACGTCGACACGACGCAGCCGTGGGCGCTCGCGAAACAGCCGGACAAGCGGCCGGCGCTCGACAGCGTGCTCTACTCGCTCGCTGAATCGCTTCGCGTGCTCGGAATCGTGCTGGTGCCGTTCCTGCCGGAGGCCGCACTGAAGATCCGCGAAGCGCTCGGCCAGTCCGGCGAGGCCAGGCTCTCCGATGCGAAGTGGGGCGGACTGAAAGCCGGCACGCCGGTGCGGAGGTTGTCCGGCCTGTTCCCGCGCATCGACGACAAGAAGACGGCGCCCGCCGCCGCCGCGACCACGAAGCCCGTCGGCGAGGACTCGCCGCGCATCACCATCGCCGACTTCGGCAAGGTCGAGCTGCGCGTGGCGGAAGTGCTGACCGCGGAGCCGGTCCCGAAATCGAAGAAGCTCCTGAAGCTGACGGTGAGCCTCGGCAGCGAGGAGCGCACGCTGGTCGCCGGGATCGCGGAGCACTACGCGCCGGCGGACCTCGTCGGCAAGAAGGTGGTCATCGTCGCGAACCTCGAGCCCGCGAAGCTGATGGGCGTCGAGTCGAATGGCATGGTGCTCGCGGGCTCGGGGGACGGCACGCTCGCCGTGCTCACCGTGGATCGCGACCTGCCGCCGGGCGCCACGGTGCGATGAGCACGCTGACCGCCCAGCAGGAAGCCTACGTCGCCACGATCGTCGCCGCGGCCGAGCGTGACGACTCGATCGCGCGCGTCCTCCGCGAGATCTGCGCGCTGGACGGCGCCGTGCGGGGTGGTGCGCTCGATCTCGTGGGCGGGCATCTGCACAGCGCCGGCCGCGATGTCGTGGAGTGCCTCGAGGCGCTGCGCCGTGACGAGGTCGCCCGCCGCATCGTGGAACGCCTCGGGCCGCCCGGGTGAGCCGCGCGCTCCGGTGGCTCCGCCGCTGGGGCATCTCCTTCGCCTCGCTGGCCGGCGGCATCCTCACGCTCTTCATCTTTCGCCGCGGGCTCCCGCACGTGGCGTGGATCATCGGCTACCTGCTGATCCTCTGGCTCCTGTTCGCGCTCATCACGCAGGTGCGGGACGCCGCCCATCGGCTGGTGACGACGGCGGTCGACTACACGATCCAGACGCTCTACCACGGCCTCCTCCTGTTCGTGCTGCCCGCGTACTACGAGGCCTCGACGCCGGCGTCGGTGAACGTCGTCTTCGTCCTGGTGCTGGCGGCGCTGATCCTCCTCGCGACGTTCGACCCGTGGTACCGGGCGCTCGTCCATCCGCGACCGTGGCTCGCGAACGTGCTGTTCGTCATCTCGATCTTCGCGGCGCTCAACGTGGCGCTGCCGCTCCTCGGCGTGCGACCGTACGTGGCGTTGCTGCTGAGCGCGTGGGCGTCCGTGGTCGCGATCACGCCCGCGGTGCGCGGCGCTCTCGCGGGCTCCTGGGCCGCCGCCGTGCTCGCGACGAGCGTGGGCGGGGTCGCCGCCGCCGCGCTCGTCGGCGTGGGATGCGTGGCGATTCCGCCTGCGCCGCTGTTCGTCGCCCGCGCGGATCTTCAGTGGAACGTCGGGACCGTCGACTCGCTGGAACCTCTCGCGCATGCGATCCGCGTTGACGACCTCCGCAAGCACGGGCTCACGGCGTTCACCGCCATCTACGCGCCGGCGGGATTGCGGCAGCCGGTCGCGCACGTGTGGAAACAGGACGGCCGCGTGCGCGACGTGGTCAGCTTCAAGGCGGTGGCGGGCGGACGGCGTGAAGGCTATCGAACGTTCTCGCGCAAAACGGCGTTTCCGGCCGATCCGACCGGGCGCTGGACGGTGGACGTGATGACGACGTCCGGCCAGCTCATCGGGCGCCTCTGGTTCCGAGTGGTCGCGTGAGGCATTTCGCTCTCGTCCAGGAGATCTTCGAATGACGGCGGAGCTG
>Ga0137461_1000285_pt1 | contig 11591 bp, 11 predicted proteins | sample EasRivERMGT746_2_FD_104650 | JGI IMG/M metagenome (GOLD analysis project Ga0137461, IMG submission 104650) | Soil microbial communities from meander-bound floodplain in the East River, Colorado, USA - East River MetaG ERMGT746_2 | ecosystem: Environmental > Terrestrial > Soil > Floodplain ... | reverse complement strand
GCGAAAAATCTCGGCGCGCGGCTCGCTCTTCTCGGCCGCCGCCAGCGAGCGATAAAGCTCGATGCCGTCCATCTCGATCAAATAGTTTTGACCGTAGCGCGCGACATCCTCGGGGCTAATCTTTTCGTTGCTCTCTGGCATGTGATGAGTTTTGAGTGTTTAGTTTTAAGTTTCTAGTTGGTAGCCGCCGGTGTTTCTCTGGTTTTTTTGAATTTTTCATTTTCTCTTCTTTCATACCCGATCCACCTTGCACTTGCCAACCGTTTCATTTTAACCTCGCCGATCATGATCACCTTCGTCGATGTCGAAGAAGCGCGCGAACGCATCAAAGAGCAAATTTATCTCTCGCCGCTGCCCTACTCGGAAACCCTCAGCCGCATGACCGGCAACCGGGTTTTTTGCAAGCTGGAAAATCTGCAACTGACCGGCTCCTTCAAAGAACGCGGCGCGCTCAATCGCCTGCTCACGCTCACGGCGCAAGAAGCGCGCCACGGCGTGATCGCCGCCAGCGCCGGCAATCATGGCATGGCGCTGGCCTTTCATAGCCGGAGATTAAACATCGCCGCGACCATCGTCATGCCGTTGTTCGCGCCGCTGATCAAAGTCACCCGCGTGCGCCAGTACGGCGCACGGAGCCTGCTCCATGGCAACGACTACGACGCCGCGCTCGCCGAAGCGCTACGCTTGAGCCAAGAGCAGGGGCTGACGTTTGTCCCGGCGTTCAACGATCCCTGGATCGTCGCCGGCCAAGGCACCATCGGACTCGAACTCTACGAGCAAAATCCCGATTTGGACGCCGTCATCGTGCCGGTCGGCGGCGGCGGGCTGATCGCCGGCATCGCCTTGGCGCTAAAAACTTTGAAGCCAAAAATCCGCATCATTGGCGTCCAGGCCGAAGCCGTGCCGTCGATGAAAACCGCTTTGGCCAACGGCGCGCCGGCGCGCGTGCCGCCGGCCATGACGATCGCCGACGGCATCGCCGTGCGGCGCGTCGGCGAAACCCCGTTCGCTCTTGTCAAAGAATTCGTCGACGAGATTGTCACGGTCAGCGAAGGCGAGATCGCCAATGCCGTACTGCTGCTTCTGGAAATCGAAAAGACCGTCGCCGAAGGCGCCGCCGCGGTACCCCTAGCCGCCCTCGTCAACAAGAAGATTTCGCTCGCCGGCAAGAACGTCGGCCTGGTCATCTCCGGCGGCAACATCGACATGAACTTGATCTCGCGCATCATCGAAAAAGGCTTGATCCAGGACGGCCGTCTTTGTCGAATCAGCGTGGTCATCTCGGACCGTCCCGGCAACCTGGCGCGGCTCGCCCAGCGCATCGCCGATCTCGACGCAAACATTTTGCAAGTGGACCAGAGCCGCGGCTTCGGCCAAATAGCCGTCGGCGAAACCGAGGTCGAGCTGACTCTCGAAACCAGCGGCGCCGAACATATCCAACAGCTACTCGACGGTCTCGGCGCCGAGAGCTTCCGCGTCAGACAGGAATCTTAGCGGTTTAAATAAACGCCCGTTCGAATGCCCGCTCGATAATTTTTAATTTTGAATTTTGCCTTTTTACTTTTTTTCACGCCGCCCGCGTCATCGCCCCCGGCGCTTTGCTTGCCGGGATCGCCAGCACCGGACAGGGCGCGTGGGCGATCACTTTTTCCGTCACGCTACCGAGCAAGACATGATCGAGTCCGGTGCGGCCATGGGTCGCCATCATGATCACATCGATCCCTTCGCGTTCGGCGAACTCGGCGATGTTCGAATACGGCGTGCCCAGCTCGACCACCTGGCGCACTTCCAGCAAATTCATCCAGTCGGCAAACTTCGCGCGCAAAAACTTGTCGAGAAACGCCTTCTGCTCGTCCATCAAATTGCGTACCGGACTTAGCTCGGTATGCTTGGCAAACCAATCGTCGCTCATGGCGACCACATGGAGCACGACGACCTCGGCGCCGAGCTCGCGTCCGGTTTCAAAAGCGTGGCTCAACGCGACACACGAGAGATCCGAATAATCGGTGGGCGCGAGAATTTTTTTAATCTTGTTCATAACCACCTCCGTTTTTCTGTCATCGTCAAATCCTCAAGCGGCGTGCAACACCAGCACGGGATCGGCGCAATGGCGAATCACCTTTTCCGTGACACTGCCGAGAACCCAGCGGCTCACGCCCGAGCGGCCATGGGTACACATGATCACCATGGCGTCGGGATGCTGGCACGAGTAATCGGCGATCTGCTCGGCGCTCGGCCCTTCGAACGCCACCCAAGACACATGGGCCAAGCCGCACGCCTGGAGCCAATCGGCTTTTTCTTTTAAATAGCTTTCCATCTCTGCTTTGAGCCGCAGCAGCATGGCGTCATAATTCGGCAGGTAATCTTCGCTGCCGTAGTAAGCCGACGCGGCTAGCTCGTAGGCGCGGCACAGTACGACTTCGGTATCGAGCGTTTTGGCCACTTCCACCACCGTGGGTAACACTGACTCCGCCAACTCCGAGCCGTCGAGCGGAACGACGATGGATTTGATCATCGCGGCCGGGCTCATCGCATCCTCGTCGTTGGCGCGAACCAGAAACAGTGGGTTACTCGATCCGCGCAGAACCTTTTCGGCAACGCTGCCCATCAGCCAGCGATTGACCCCCGATCGGCCGTGGGTCGCCATGGCGATCAGCGTGCCCGGCTCCGAGGCCGCCGTTTCAATGATCACCTCGGCCGGCTTCCCTCGTTCCACCGTACACACGACTTTGCTGCCAGAAAAATTCGCGGCGACTTCTTTAAGATGCTCGCGGCTCACCGATTCGCCTTCGGCAAGTAGATAATCGAGATAGCGTGCCTTGTCCGCCGCCACATGCGCCGTCGCCGCTGAGATATCGACGACTTCCAAAAGCTCGACGGGCAAATGAAGCGTCGCCGCCAGGATGCGCGCTAACGGCAAGACTTTCTCCGAGGTCTTCGAACCGTCCAATGGGATTAAAATCTTAGTAAACATTGTGCCCTCCCAAAACCTCTGACCGATAGTCGCAACTTATCTTGGGACTTCACTCACCGCCCTCATGCCGAATGTTTCACAAGCATTGACTGCGCAAGTTATATGCCACGATCAGGCGGTGAATTTAGCGTGGGAGTTAATTCGATCTTTCTCAAAGTTGGCAATAGCGCCGTCGCCGCCTACCAGCTTTGCGAAAAAACCCGCGACAAATTTCAGCAAAATGAATGGACCGGTGGACCGACGCGCGAACGCGGATAGTGGCCAGCCGGAACTCCTGAGACGGTTCGACTAAAACTCGGCTAGCATGCTACGAGGAAATATGACCACAGTGTGTCGATCGAGGTGTGACCCTGGAGGAACGAAGGCATGTCCTCGCTGGCGCTCGGAATTTCAGATCGCAAATTTCAGATTTCATATTTTGCAATTTGAGATTTGCCATTTGCAATCCCGAAGGGCATACCTTCGTTCCGGAAGGGTTGCGCCTCGATCGCAGTTTTACCGCGAATTATCCCGGTTGAGGGCGCGTCATGAAGACATCGTGGGTCATCGTTGTTGCCTACGCCTTGGGTTGCTTTTCCACGGCCTACTATCTCTTTCGCGTTGCCACGGGCGGCGACATTCGCAGCCACGGCAGCGGCAACGCCGGCGCAAGAAATATCGGTCGAGAGTTGGGGACGCTGGCTTTCATCGTCACCTTCCTGATCGATGGCGCCAAAGGATATTTGGCGGTGGCGCTGGCGCGCTATTTTGAATTGACCGAGCTGAGCGTGATCCTGGCGATGATCGCCGTAGTCGCCGGCCATATCTGGCCCGCGCAGCTCGGCTTTCGCGGCGGCAAGGGCGTCGCCACCGGCCTCGGCGCGCTCGCCGCCTTTGACGTCACAATGCTCATCTCGTTGATCGTTGTTTTTGCTATCGCAGCCCCGCTCGCGAAAAGTTTTACCCTGGGCGGGCTGCTAGCGATTGCGATGACCCCGATCGCCGCGGCAATTTTCCATCACAGCGCAGTGGTAACAGCGGGCGCTTCGATCTTAGCGGCGCTGATCATATTCGCCCATCGTGAAAACCTCAAAGAAATTTTCGCCATCACACCGGCCGGCTCTCGCGAAGCCCTCGATCCTCACGTCGAACGGAGGCAACCATGAAATCGACGGCTGCTTTGACTTATCGCGTCGCCAGGGAGGATTGGCTGTTCGAAGCGATTCATCGTTTGAACTACAAAACCTTTGTCGACGAAATTCCCCAGCATGATAAAAATCCCGACCAGCAACTGGTCGACAAATTCCACCACGAGAACACTTACATTGTCTGCTTGCGCGGCCACCGGCTGCTCGGCATGGTCGCGGTGCGCGCCAAGCGGCCTTTCTCACTCGATCAAAAGCTCGCCAATCTGGACTCCTACTTGCCCGGTGCTCGCTCGGTCTGCGAGATTCGCCTGCTCGCCGTCGAGCCCGACGCACGCGCGGGCATCGTCTGTCACGGCCTGATGCAGGCGCTGCACGGTTACTGCCGCGTCCAAGGCCATGACCTCGGCATTATCTCCGGCACCGTGCGCCAACTGAAGCTCTATCAGCATCTCGGCTTTCAACCTTTCGGCCCACTGGTCGGCGCCGGCGAAGCAAAGTTTCAACCGATGTGCGTCAGCCTAGAAACCGCTGACTCTCGGTTGCGACGGAAAAGCAAAGGCAAATCGAATAGCAGCGAATCTTGCGTAAGTTTCTTGCCGGGACCCGTGGCGATCAGCGACATCGTCCGCCGACAATTCAGCGATCCTCCCCGCTCACACCGTTGTCAATCCTTCGTCGCGGACTTCAAAGCAACTCAGAGAAGCTTGTGCGCTCTCGTCACGGCAAAGCATGGCGATATCCTCATGGGTTCGGGAACCCTCGCCAACGATGCCATCGCGGCGCAGCTCTCACTGTTGTCCGCGCCCGGGATCATTCTTAGCAACGGTGAGTTCGGCGAACGCTTGATCGACCACGGACGCCGCTTCCGCTTATCATTCGACGTCCACCGCACTGACTGGGGCGAAGCTTTTCACGCCGGTGAAATCGCCGCCGCCCTCGCGCGTAATCCGAAATCCCGTTGGCTCTGGGCCGTGCACTGCGAAACTTCCACCGGCGTGCTCAACGATCTCGCGATGCTGAAACAAGTTTGCGCGGCGAATCATCTCCTGCTCGCCATGGACTGTGTCAGTTCCATCGGCGCTTTACCGGTCGATCTGAGCGGAGTTTTCCTCGCCTCGGCCGTGAGTGGAAAGGGTTTGCGAGCTTATCCGGGACTGGCCATGGTATTTCACGAAAGCGAGCTCGCTCCGGCGCCCGGTGAGCTGCCGCGTTACCTAGACCTCGGATACTACGCTCAGAGCGATGGCATTCCCTTCACACTATCGTCAAATCTGCTCTACGCGCTGAGCGCGGCGCTCGACCGGCACATCACCGACGACTTCGGCAAAATCGCCAAGCTCGCCGCCTGGCTCAGAGCCGAACTACGAGCAATGGGAATGTGGATCGTTGGCGACGGCGGCAAGCTCTCCCCGGCCGTCACGACCATCGCCTTGCCACCCACGGTGCATTCAAGGGCGCTCGGCGAAGAGTTGGAAGAGGCGGGCCATCTCTTGAGCTACATGAGCGGTTACTTGCTTGAGCGAAACTGGCTGCAGATTTGTCTGATGGGCGAAATCTCGGAAGCCGAATTGCATTCTCTGGTCGAAGCGTTACGCGGCGCAATCGTGGAGCCAACGTCGCGGAAGCCAATCGTCGCGCTGCGCCGCGCCGAAGCCGGCTGAGATGGCGACCGATTGTCAGTTCAAGGAAGCACCGTTGGTTATTCAGGCCTTCGTGTGGATAACCTGGCACTATCACCGTGAATTTGTTCACCACGAAGATCACGGACTGGGAAGGGCAACCACAGGGAGTTGCCCCTACAAGTCCGTTTCTTTTTTGTGTACTTTGCGTTCTTTGCGGCCAAATCTCCGAATCCGATTCCCCAACTTCGTGGCCTTCGTGTCCTTCGTGGTGAACACTCACTCCTCACTAAACCCAGAAGTACCAATTTACCAACCCCGCGGGAGGTTCGATGATCGCCACTAAACAAATCCGCGCCGTCTATGAGAATGCCACCGAAGAGTTCACCGCGTCGGCAGAATTCGTCGCCCTGGTCTCCGGGCAGGCTTCGCCAGAATTTGTCCGCGAGTTTTTGCGCAACGTTTTTCGCACCCATTATCTCTCAGCCCATATCGTCGCGCTTTGCTTCGCCGCGCTGCCATCGGATGCCGGCGCGCTGCTCAAAGAAAACTTGCTTGAAGAAATGGGCCGCTCCGAAAACGAACCGGCGCACTCGGCGCTGCTGCTGAAACTCGCCCAAGAAATCGGTTTCACCTCATCGGAAATTGACGGTCTGATCGACGACGCGCGCCGGCGGGTCAGTGAATTCTGCGCCACTCGCGTTCCGTTAGCGACGCTGCGCGAGGTCTGCCTCACCGTGCTCATCGAGACGCTGTCCTTATGCACGGATTCCTCCTCGCGCTGCTGACCTTTCTCTTCGCCCTGCGGGTCTTGGGCCAGGCGCTGGTCGCGGTTTTTGGCGTAACCTGGCTCCCGGCGATGGAGCAATGGTTTTCCGGACTGATTCCCTACCCCACGCTTCTCCTCATCCAACTGCTTATGCTGATGCTCATGGTGAAAATCACCGGCGAAATCTGGCGCGGTAAAGGCAGCTTCGCCACGCCGCGGCCGCACTGGTCGCAATTCTTAATGAAATTTAGCGCCGTCTACGCCGCCGCCATGGTCTTGCGCTACGCGCTGACTATGATTATGCATCCCGATATACGTTGGTTCGGTGACACCATTCCAATCATTTTTCACTTCGTGTTGGCCGGATTCATTTACGTTCTCGGCCACTATCATCAACGCGCACACTGATTTGCATGGCCTCACCTCCCATGCTAGAAACTTGCTAGTTTTTGGAGGATGAAATGGATTTTCAGCAACTGGCGGACAAGGCACTAAAAGGCATTCTTCCTGAGCGGGACGAGTTGAGAGAAATTCTCAACGCGCCGGACGAACGGCTGCCGGAAATTTTGAGCGCGGCATTCAAAGTTCGCCATCACTACTACGGCAAGCGCGTGCAGATTCACGTCTTGCAGAACGCCAAGAGCGGCCTGTGCCCGGAAGACTGCCACTACTGCTCGCAATCGTCGGTCTCCGATGCGCCCGTAGAACGCTACGCTTTCATGCCCAAAGAACAGTTGGTCGAAAACGCCAGGCAGGCCAAAGCGGCCGGCGCGGTGCGGTTTTGTATCGTCAACAGCGGGCGCGGCCCGACCAACAAAGAGATCGACGAGATCACCGACGCCGTGCGCGCGATCAGAGCGCAAACCGGCATGAACGTTTGCTGCTCGCTGGGCTTGATGAACGAAGACAAAACCAAGAAACTTGCCGCCGCAGGCGTCGGCCGGGTCAATCACAACTTGAATACCAGCCGCGAGCATCACGCCGAGATTGTCACGACGCACACCTACGACGACCGCGTCGCGACCATTGAAAGCGTCAAGAGCGCCGGCATCGGCACCTGCTCCGGCGGGATTATCGGCATGGGCGAAAGCGACGACGACATCATCAACCTGGCGATGACGCTGCGCGCCATGGACATCGACTCGATCCCGGTGAATTTTTTGAATTCGATTCCCAAGACTCCGTTCGAGCAGAAAAGAGAACTGACGCCGCAGCGCTGCCTGAAAACTCTTTGCCTGTTCCGCTTCGTCAACCCGAGCAAAGAAATCCGCGTCGCCGGCGGCAGAGAAGTTAATCTGCGATCCCTGCAACCGCTAAGCCTCTATCCAGCCAACTCGATGTTCGTCAACGGCTATCTCACCACCCCCGGCCAAGACGCCACCGACGCCCATCAGATGATCCGCGATCTTGGCTTCGAGTTGGATCAGCCCGCAGCGATTTAACTGAGAAGCAAAGATCCACGGCAACAAACGAAGCAATTTTCCGAGAGGATTTGCCCCGTTATTTACTCGCTACGGGTTAATTCTCCGCTGCTCGCTGCGCCGCGATTCAGACGTAGGATGGGTTGAGCGTTAGCGATACCCATCGTTCCCCGCGGTGGGTATCGGCGCTATACGCCTCCACCCACCCTACTATTGCGCGCGAGTGCGTTTGCTTCGATGCCCCGCAGCTTGCTGCGAGGTAGTTCATTCATCCGACCCCTTCGTGTCCTTCGAACTACTATCGCTTAAAGTTTTCGCGAGGCTCGCGCAAATTTTTCTCTGGCTATTTCCGCTGCTGATTACAACCGCACAGGAAGGGCAACCACGGGGGGTTGCCCCTACAATTCCGAATCTTTGTTTGCGTACTTTGCGCGGCTCCAGTTCCTTCGCATCCGCTCAGGACAAGCTTTGCGGTTAACTCTCCGCATCCGAATCTTCTTTCTATGTGACCTTTGTGGTTAAATTTCTTCTCCGATATTGCATTTGCAAACTTTCACTTCCACCAACTGAGCAGTACCACGCCGCCAACGATCATTAGCGCGCTCATGACAATGCGCAGTGTCACCCGCTCGACACCGCGCAAGAACAGCGCGGTCAAAATCAGCGAGAACAATGGCCCGGTGCTGCTGATCGGAATGACCACCGAGACCTTGCCCAAATCCAAGGCGTAATAGATGCAAATCATGGCGAAGCTGATGGTGATGCCGGCGGCGAGAAACCACCAGACGCACTGGCGGTTCATCTTCCAAGTTTCCTCGGTCTTCTCGACGTACCACAACGTCAAGACCGACACGACCAACGACGAGCTTGCAGTGACCGCGGCCGCAACAATCGGATGCGCCACCGACGCCAAGCCAAACTTGCGCACGACCTGCGAAGCGCCCGCCAAGGCCGACGCGGCGATCGGATACCAGAGAAAAACCGCCGAGCCAGCCAGCTTCATCGAACCGCTACGCCATGAGAGTAAAATAATTCCGGCGATGATCATCAACGTGGCGACGACGATCGGCAATGTCATCTGCTCGCCGAGAAAAATAATCGCCATGATCGCGCTAAACAGCGGCGTGCTGGCGCGGATCGGATCGGTGATCGCCACGCCGAGGGCATCGATACCTTTGTAGGTGAGTAGACGCGTCAGTCCCGGCTGAAAAAATCCGACCAGCACAAAGATCAAAACCGAAGCCAGCGTCACCTGCGCCAGCGGCACGAACAAAAACGTCAGGCTCCAGAGAAAAATAATATTGATCGAAAGGCTGCTGATGACCCCGGTGGCCGGGTTCGAATAGCGCAACGCCTTCTTGGTGAAAATATTGTGCAAGGCGAACAAAAAAGCGTTGGCGAGGGCGAAAAATTCAGCGGGAATGGATGTCACGTGTTGAAAAGTACCGAAACAGGTCGCGTCTCGCTTGTAATGGGAAGCGCAATCCGAGCTATACAGGCTTTAAAACCGAAGGGCAACGAGATCGCCCATCGACAATTGCGCAGGGCCGATAGATTTGGCACATTGGTAAAGTGATAGTCACCATGAGAACCAAAACCGCGATCATTTCGATTACCGATCTCAAGACCGAAGACCTGCCGGTGCTGCGCGCAGCATTCAAACAAGTCGCCGGCGTGGAAAAAATCGACTTCAGCGTCGAGCGCAGCGTCGCCGTCCTAGAGTTCGACCCAGCACAGTCGCATATCGATGATTTTCTGCGCGCCATCCTCAAAGCCGGCTTTCAAGTTCAGTAGCCCCGATAGCTTCGCCCGCAGCCAACGTCGCCCCAAAAGCCGCGGGCCGGTAGTTTTGCTACCGGCCCGTTTGTTGTGACGTTGCGAATTTTTTACAGCTTTTACGAGCGGGCGCCCACCGCGCCGTGGGCTCAGAGTCTACGGGCCAGGGGATTGATATACGGACAAAAACTCTAGGCCCCACCCGCGGGAGTGTACAAGGAGTGTACGCTCGTCTAGGATGACGGCTATGCTAGACAACTTCCTGCAGGTTCTTCCAGATGTAATTTTCGACGCCGCCGAGAAATTGGGCGGGCGTTGCACGGGCCGTTTCTACGCGCTCAATGCAATGGAAAACCGGGTGTACGATATCGAGATGGAAGAAGGACCGCACGTCGTCATCAAATTTTACCGCCCCGGCCGCTGGAACCGCGCGACGATTCAAGCCGAGCATGATTTTCTCAAGGCCCTCGATGAAAGCGAAATTCCCGTCGTATGCCCGCTCACGGACGACCAGGGACAAAGTATTTTCGAGATCAACCAAGTGATGTTCACGATCTTCCCAAAGCGGCCGGGGCGACTCGAACCGGAACTGAATCCGGAACAGCTCACGCGCCTGGGAAGGTTCATGGCTCGCCTTCATAACGTCGGGGCGGCGATAAAAGGCGCCCCCCGCTTACGGCTCGATCCGCAAACTTACGGGCGCGACCCTCTGAAGTTTTTAAAAGACGAAAACTTCATTCCGATGCAACTCGCGAGTCGCTTCGAAATAATCGTAACGCAAATTTGCGACGCCATTACTCCTCGCTTCGAGGACGTCGAGTACGTTCTGCTCCACGGCGATTGCCACTGCGGAAATATTTTGTGGAATCGAGACGATCCTTACTTTATCGATTTCGACGACATGCTCTACGCGCCGCCGGTGCAAGACATCTGGATGCTCACCGGCGGAGACGACGACTACGGCAAAGAGCGACGGAAGATATTGCTCGAAGCCTATGAAGAGATGAGAACTTTCGACATGACGACGATGCAGCTCATCGAGCCGTTGCGGGCGCTGCGCATGATTCACTTTTCCGCCTGGATCGCGCGCCGCTGGGAAGATAGCGCTTTCAAAATGGGATTTCCTGCCTTCGGCACCGAGCGCTATTGGCAGGAACAAATCGAAGCGCTCGCGCTGCAATTAGAAAAAGTGCAATACCAAACCACCGATCACTACCATTGAACACTGGCCAGTTCTTAAGCACTGCCCTGTTGTAGATTCTTGCTAAATCCGACAGGCTGCTAGGGTTTCGAAGTGGCAACCTCCCAGTGGCTCGCGCGGACAACGCCGGCCTGCTCAAGTTCGCCAATCTCACTGTCGCTGCAGCCAATGCTCTGAAGGACTTCAACAGTATGCTCGCCTAACACCGGCGCAAAGCGGCGAAAGGTCGGCGGCGTGTCGGATAAGCGGAAAGGCGACGAGAGTTGCCGCACCGTTCCTTCCAGCGGATGGTCCAGCTCCAGCACCATGCCGCGCTCCTTGGCAAACGGTCCTTCAAGCACTTCATCGAATTCCAGCATGGGCACAACCGCGATCTCCTTGGGGATAAGCTCCAGCCATTCATTGCGTGTCTTTGTCAGCATGTGCGCCTTGACCTTGCGGATCGCATCCGCGTCGTCGCCGGGCATCCTATCGCGCATTTCTGGCAGCCCAACTGCGTCGCAGAAGGGCGCCCAGAAATGCGCCTGTGCCGATGCCGCGCTGCTTAAGTATTTTCCATCTTTGCATCTCAAGTTGCCGATGCTTGGGAAACCGCGCTTGCGCACGCTCTTTTTGCGGAAGTAGTCGGGTACGTTGGCATTGACGAACGCAGTGCCGCCTTCCACCAAGGCGATGTCGACCTGTTGCCCGCGTCCGGTTTGCTC
>Ga0137461_1000284_pt1 | contig 11595 bp, 8 predicted proteins | sample EasRivERMGT746_2_FD_104650 | JGI IMG/M metagenome (GOLD analysis project Ga0137461, IMG submission 104650) | Soil microbial communities from meander-bound floodplain in the East River, Colorado, USA - East River MetaG ERMGT746_2 | ecosystem: Environmental > Terrestrial > Soil > Floodplain ... | reverse complement strand
ACTTACTTCAGGATACAAAAATGAATCATCAATAAAATCAAAATAAATTTCTTTATATGTTTTTATGAATAATTCGATATCAGGAACAACTATACTCAGCTTGCTGAAAATGTCTATGAAGTGCATACCAATCATATTTACAAATTTGTCTTTTGGGATTGAGGAGGGAAGATTCAGTTTATTCAAAGCCGATACTGTAGTTTTAAAAATAGTTAAACTTGAGTCAACTAATGTCCCGTCAAGATCGAAACAAATATGTTTAATCATTTTTGTCTTTCTCCTCTTCCCTTAGGGAAGCCGTCAAGGACGAGCCTCGCTCGCAGTTTGCGGCAGAATCTGCGGAGGCTGACGACCAAAAGCGGGGGGCAGGGGGATGGGCTTCTTCTCCTCTGCAGCATTCGTCAACATTTATTCGGCAAACCGAACACTGGCAATGTCCATGAACCCATATAAGCTCAGCCTGCTGATTACACCAATTGCAAATGTGAACGGATTTATCATTCATAATAAAACATTAATTAGTTACTAATATCAAATATATTAAATACGATGAGAATCCCACTTTATTAATAAGACAAAAATATTTTAATTTCCTCTTGATTTTATGTTTGAAATTATTGCATTTTACAACCAGAGTCCTAATATTTATTTTTAACAGTATTAATCAACATTTCAATAGGAGTAGTAATGAAAAAACTTCAACTGTCTCTTGCTGCTTGCACTGTTCTTTTTTTGTTAGCTGTAAATATTCCGTTAATGGCGCAATCAGAAGCAGTAATGTATTTTTGTGAAAAATACGATGATGATGATGGCGAGATAGGCGTGAGTGATCGTTTTACAACCGGCTATTTGACAGTAATGGTAAAGTCTAGTTATGCTTTAGGATTGGATGAAGTTTCAATTCAATTTGATAAGTATAATTTCAGAAATTCCAAGTTCGAATATTTTAAAAAATTTCCATACGATGTAGACCCTGATATGAGTTATATCTTCTTTGCGAAGAACGATGATAGCGATCTGGAATTTGAAGAACCGGGCTTCTATAGAGTATTTTTATTAGATGACAGAGATAAAACCATCGCCAGCGCTCTTATTGAAATTATTGATTAAAAACGTTTACAGATACATTTAATCTGATAGCGGTATGATTGTTCGTACCGCTTTTTTATTTACTTCAATCATATCTATCCTAATTAGTTTTCAGTCATCTATTTATCGCATATCTGTAGACTTATCTAATAAGGTATTAGATTATTTGGGTGTTGATTGTTACTAAGGTTTTATTAAAATAAATAAAATTTGCTATTCAAGCTTTATACAGTATTCATTTAAAAAAACCTTAATAACAAAAAGTATCAATATACTTTTCCACCTTATTACTTTATTTTCTATCATTCGGGCAAAAGACTGATGAGTCTTTAGCTTGAAGCAGTGGGATTTATTTCAACAAAAAGAAAATTTTTCAAAAACAGATTACATGTGAGCCTTTCTTCTCTCACTAATACTTTATTCTCGATAGAATCGAGTTCAATTCAACTATAAATGCTGCCTTAAATTTCATAACAGGAATACTTAACTTTGTCTTCATCTAAGCCGAAAAAACATATGAACTATTACGATATAATAATTATTGGTGCCGGACCAATAGGAATTGCCTGCGGAATTGAAGCACAGAAGAAAAACATTTCCCATTTAATTTTAGAAAAAGGATGCCTTGTTAATTCAATATTTCATTATCCAACTAATATGATTTTCTTTTCAACATCAGACAGGCTTGAAATAGGTGATATTCCCTTCGTTTCCCACGGTGATAAGCCAACAAGAAGAGAATCTCTGGAATATTATAGAAGAGTTACAGAATCATGGAAGTTAAATGTTAAAACTTATGAGGAAGTAAAAAACATTTTTAGTAATGACGCAGGTTTTAAAGTTGAAACCAGCAAAGTTGAATACAAAGCTAAAAAAATAATCATTGCAACCGGGTTTTTTGATTTTCCAAATCTCCTGAATATACCCGGGGAAGAAATGCCGAAGGTTAAACACTATTTTGATGAAGTTCATCCTTATGCTTATCTGAATGTTGTTGTGATCGGCGGCGGCAACTCCGCGGTTGATGTTGCGCTTGAAACTTTTAGAAAGAAGGCAAACGTAACTATGGTAATCAGGGAAGACAAATTGAAAGACAGCATAAAATACTGGGTAAGACCTGATATCGAAAACCGGATCAAGGAAGGATCTATAAAGTTATTTTTTAATTCGAAAGTAACTGAAATAAGAGACACTGAAGTTGATGTTGTAACTCCTGAAGGAAAAATTTCTTTACAAAACGATTTCGTTTTTGCTATGACTGGTTATCATCCCGATTATAAATTTTTAAAAGATGTAGGAATTAGAATTTCCGGTGATGAAATGATGATACCTGAATTTAATTCCGAAACTCACGAAAGCAACGTGCCAGGAATTTACGTTGCTGGAGTTGTTTGCGGAGGAATGGAAACCGGTAAGTGGTTTATTGAAAATGCAAGATTTCAAGCCGTAAGTATTTTGGATGATATTTCTATTAAAGTTAAACATTAAGCCAATCCATATTATACTCTGAAATTTATACTTGGTAGCCGCAGGCTTCAGCCTGCGATCCTGAATCAAAAACGCAACCTGCCCGTCTCGCCTTCGGTTTGCCGAGGTGGAAAGGTTGTGGCTACCCATACTCTCAATCTTAATCTTGAGACAAATTGAAATACAATTGTCTTAAGCGTATTTTTAAAAAGCAATTCAAAGAAATTAATTTATTTTTAAAATCTAAACCGGAGCTGATATGTTAAAAAAAATTCAGGAGCTGTTAGGCAAAGAAGCTGATGAACTATTAAGCTACAAAGCTAAATTTCCGAAAGAACAATTAATCCTTCCCGGTCCGGATTTTGTTGACCGTGTATTCGTACAAACCGACAGAACCCCGAACGTATTAAAAAATATTAACTGGATTTTAAACAGGGGCAGACTTGCAGGAACCGGCTATGTTTCAATATTACCGGTTGACCAGGGAATTGAACATTCTGCTGGTGCATCATTCGCACCAAACCCGGTTTATTTCGATCCTGAAAATATTGTCAAGCTTGCTGTCGAAGGTGGATGCAATGCGTGTGCTTCAACTCTTGGAGTGCTAGGAATGGTTTCAAGGAAATATGCACACAAAATTCCTTTCATTGTAAAATTAAATCATAATGAATTGCTTACTTATCCGAATAAATTTGACCAGATAATGTTCGCAGGTGTTCAGCAGGCATTCGATATGGGAGCTGCAGCAGTTGGCGCAACAATTTACTTCGGTTCGGACGAAAGTGCCAGGCAGATAGTTGAAGTAAGCAGCGCTTTTCAGTATGCTCACGAATTAGGGCTGGCAACAGTTCTCTGGTGTTACCTGAGAAATCCGGAATTTAAAAAGGATAAAGACTATCACGTTTCTGCTGATCTTACAGGACAGGCAAACCATCTAGGTGTTACTATCCAGGCTGATATAATCAAACAGAAGCTTCCCGAAAATAACGGCGGATACAACGCATTAAAATTCGGAAAGACACACAAAAAAGTTTATTCCGATTTATCTTCTGATCACCCGATTGATCTTACCCGTTACCAGGTAATTAATAATTATATGGGCAGAGCAGGATTGATAAACAGCGGCGGTGCTTCCGGTGAAAACGATTTCGTAGAAGCTGCACGTACTGCAGTTATTAATAAACGAGCAGGCGGGATGGGATTAATTTCAGGAAGAAAAGCATTTCAGCGTCCTATGGAAGAAGGAGTAAAATTATTGAATCTGATTCAGGATGTTTATTTAACGAAGGAGATTACGGTAGCTTAAGTTGAAATATATTTCAATCCAATAACGCCTCATCAAGAGGCGTTTTTTATTTTAAAGGAATCACTGCGTTAAAAGATAATCCGCAATTTTCCCAAGGTCTTTAATATCCTTATTACTGTAGCCAGGCATTATCTGGCTTGGATATTTTTTCCTGAATTCTTTAAACCGATCAGAATTCATAAAAGATGATGGATTGCGTAGGTATGAAATAAGATTATCTCTTCCCCAATGTTCTTTGAGGTTTCGGAGCGGCGGAGCTAATGTTGTTCCTGCCAGTCCGGCACCGTGACAATTAACGCATCCAAAATTTGCAAATAATTGCTCGCCGCTGAGTTCTTCAGTTGTTTCCGTCGTCGGTGAGTTCATCTGGTCTGAAAAAGTTTTTACAGGCTCTTTTTCCTTTGTAAGTCTTCCAAGAATAAAAAGCAGAATAAATAGAAACAAAAAAGCAGCAACCCAGATTTGAGGTTTTGTCATTGTATCTCTTTAAAAATTATTATTAAAATTTTCAAGTAAGATTGTCTGGTACAAATAATTTAGGAAAATATAAAACACAAAATTGAGTGTACAACTTATCAAAAAGCCCTATTTTTAACAATTGAATTCCTTTTCACAATTGGTGTGATTCATGATTTGTTTAATAAGTTTTGAACTAATCATATCACTTCATTGAGTCAAAATTTTTCTGTCAAATAGGAATTTTCAGCATCATAGATTAAATTGGCAATAGTAGAAATTATCATGCCCTTCAAATTGGAAAATTAAACTTGGCTAAAGAGAATAAGTATATCCGCTCCCTTATACAGAGCGCTCAAAAAGGAAATAATGCCGCACTTGAACAGCTTTTTGAGATGAATATGGGGCGTATTTACGCTCTTTCACTTCGATTAATAGGGAACAAACCGGAAGCAGAAAAATTAACAGCAACTGTCTTTATCAGCGCATGGAAAAATATAAAATTTATCAGGGCAGATACGTTATTTGCTAACTGGCTTATGAGTCTGGCGGTCTACAATTCTCTTGAAGAGTTAAGAAAAAAACAGGATGAGAAGAGCCAAAAAGCAGCTGGTAAAATGAAAAAAAATGATGATGATGAGGAGCTTCATGTTAAAGATCCTCTGGAAAGAGAAATATTAAAATTGCCTGAAACCGAAAGACTGGTAATAGTATTAAACAAAATTGAAAATTACACACTTGATGAAGTCTCAGATTTACTTGGAATTTCAAAACAGGAAACCCAGGCTAAAACTGATAATGCTGCCGGGAAAATTTTAAAAGCAATGCCCAATCTTCAATCACCAGAGCAATTGTTTAGTAAGCTTTTAACTATTACAAAAGTGCATACGCCGGATAAAACAGTAAGTGATAATATTTATAATGTCGTCTATCACCATAGATTTGAAGAAGCGGAAAAAAAGAAAGCTGCTGAAAAACCTGAAGAAGAGGAAGTGATTGATGAGGAGGAAGTAGAGAAGGAACGGGAGGAGAAGAAAAAAAGCGCGGAGCTGAAGAAGAAAGGACTGGAAAAAAAAGAGAAGGACAAAAAAGAAAAATCGGAACCAAAGAAAGAACTTAAGTTAAACACCTCATTTAATATCTCGATTCTTAAGAATTTTTTATGGCCTATCATTACGATAGTCGGTGTAATCGCTCTTATTATCATATTATTTTCAGGCGGTGATGGATGGGAAGTTAAAATTAAAAAGGGATCTGTTACTATCGACTCTGAAGAGCAGTTTGAAAATACGACATTAAATCCCCTTAGTACTGTTTTGACGACTGTAGACTCATATGCTTCGATTTCAGTTCCAGGCTTCGGGGAAATAAATCTTGATCCGCTTTCTTCATTGCAGAGATTAAAAGAAAAAAATTCTATCAGGCTGAATACAGGAACTATACGAACGGTTTTTTCAAATGAAGACGAATCCTTTAAACTCGAAGTTCCCTCCGCAACAATTACAGACTATTCACTTGGATATTTATACGTGGTTGAATTGAATAGCCTGGGAGATACCAAACTTTATGTTAACAAAGGCTGGTTGAAAGTTTCCGGATCAAACAATACAATTATCGTCGGTCCTGATTATATGGTTGAAATCAGAAAAGACCGCGGTTGCAGCTTACCATATTATTATTCCGCAGCGCCAGAAATCATTGATCACATAAATAACATTTCTTTCCAGGCGATGGAATCATCTATTATTCCTTTACTGGAGTACTCTGGTTTGAGGGAAGCACTGACATTATGGAATTTGTTCAAAACATCCGGCAGGGGAGTCCGTGAAGTAATATATAACAAACTAAATTCGATTGTCCCGCATCCGGATAATATCTCTAAAAACGATCTTTTGAGACTGGATGAAGAAAATCTTATGGTGTGGTTTAAAGAAATTCAGTCGAAGATGAATTAGTATGTATTATTTTTTCTTCGGTCTGTAAACGTGTGTGCTCTGTCCGAAGAAAACTTCCGCAGCTTCCATAAGAGTTTCCGATAAAGTAGGATGAGGATGAATTGTAAGTTTCAAATCTGTTAAATTAGCGCCCATCTCAATTGCCAATACACCTTCCGCAATTAATTCACCGGCACCGGGACCGCAAATTCCCACTCCGAGTATCCGTTCAGTTTCAGGATCAACGAGAATTTTTGTAACGCCATCAAACCTGTCGAGTGTAATTGCTCTTCCCGAAGCAGCCCACGGAAATTTTGTTACTTCATAATTAATATTTTTTTCTTTTGCCTGGATTTCTGTTAATCCTGCCCACGCAATTTCCGGATCAGTGAAAACGACAGCTGGGATTGCCATTGGTTCAAAGACAGATTTGTGTCCGGCAATCACTTCAACCGCAACTCTTCCTTCGTGCGAAGCTTTGTGTGCAAGCATAGGTTCACCAACGATATCACCAATTGCATAAATATCTGCGTCATCAGTTTTCATCTGGTTGTTTACATTAATCCAGCCGCGTTCGTTCACTTTTACTTTTGTGTTTTCCAGTCCAAGTCCCGAAACATCAGGTTTTCTTCCAACAGACATCAGAACATAATCATAAGTATTCTCAGTTATCTTTCTTTCACTGTCCTGGATCTTTACTTGTATTCCATCCTTTACTTCATTTATCTCGACCACTTTTGAGCTAAGCATGATAATTTCAAATTTTTCTTTTAATCTTTTTGAAAGATGAAAAACAAGATCGCGGTCTGCACCGGGAAGAAGTCCATCAAGCATTTCCACAACAGAAACTTTTGAACCAAGTGCCTGATAAACAGAACCGAGTTCTAATCCAATATAACCACCACCGATTACCAGAAGTGATTTTGGTATTGCAGGAAGGTCAAGTGCAGAAGTTGAGTTTAGTAATCTGTTACTTTTAATATCAAGAGAGGGGATAGTTGTAATTCTTGAACCGGTTGCAATAACAATTTTATCAAACTTCAGTTCCTCCTTTTTACCATCCGCTTTGTTTACAATCAGAGTTTTCGAATTTTTAAAAGATGCTGTTCCCTGAACAAAATTTACTTTGCGGAATTTTGCAACAGTGCCAACTCCACCTGTCAATTTTTCGACAACATCATTTTTCCATTTACGAAGTTTTTCAAGATCAATTTTTGGTTTGCCGAATTCAATTCCCCAGTTTTTGGCATGCTCTGTTTCGTCAAGAAGTTTTGCGACGTGAAGTAATGCTTTCGAAGGAATGCATCCGCGGTAAAGACAAACGCCGCCAGGATTTTTTTCTTTATCAATCAATGTAACATCCATCCCCAGGTCCGCTGCGAGAAAAGCTGCAGCGTAGCCACCGGGTCCTGCACCGATTACAGCTAATTTTATTTTTTCACTCATAATTTTTTCCATTTAAAAGAATAGAACACGGACCTGCCTTGCCGGCAGGCAGGTGACACAGATTAGACTGATTTTTACTGATCAATCAATTCAGCAAACAAAATTATTATATTAAAAGCTTAATTGGGTTTTCCAAAGCTTCAATAACAAATCTTAAAAATCTTATTGCATCAGCTCCGTCAATAATTCTATGATCGTAAGAAAGAGAAAGAGGAAGCATCATTCTCGGTTCAAAAACTCCGTGGTTATTATAAACCGGTTCATAGTTTCCACGCGAAACCCCGAGTATTGCAACTTCCGGCGAATTAATTATCGGCGAAAAATATGTTCCACCGATTCCGCCGAGGTTGGTTATTGTAAAACATCCGCCCTGTAATTCTTCGAGAGATATTTTTCTTTCTCTCGCTTTCTTTGCAAGTTCTCCAAGTTCAATTGACAGCTGAACTAGTTTTTTCTTATCAACATTTTTGATTACCGGAACAATCAACCCGCGTTCAGTGTCAACAGCAATTCCGACGTTAAAATATTTTTTATAAATAATCTGTTTCGTTTCCATATTAATGCTGCTGTTGAACTGCGGAAATTCTTTTAATGCAGCGTAAACAATTTTGAGCAGGATTGCTGTAACTGTAAGCTTGCCGCCTTCTTTTTCTACTTCAGGACTTAGTTCTTTCCGGGTTTTCTCAAGCTGGGTGATATCAGCTTTATCAAATTGCGTGACTTGAGGAATCGTTGCCCAGGCATAACTAAGATGGTCTGCAGTAGTTTTCCTGATTTTAGTCATCTCAGCAATATCAACAGAACCGAATTTTGAAAAATCGGGTAAAGTTTCTTTTTTTATTCCAAGCCCAACCGACTCAACACCGCCTTGCATTATTTTCTTGACGTAAGCTTTTACGTCATCCATCGAAATTCTTCCGCCTTCACCTGAGCCGGGAACTTTATTGATATCAACACCTAGTTCTCTCGCAATTCTTCTAACAGAAGGAGCTGCAGGTGCAGAACCCCGTGCTATCGGCGGCTGTTCGTCAACTTCACCCGGTTTGAGTGCAGTTACTTCTCCTTTGAATTTCTCCTGTGTCTTTTGTTCGAAATTGATTTCAGGTTCTGGAATTTTTTGATCTTCCTTTGCGGGAACTTTTCTTTCACTTTCTTTTTCCTTCAGAGTTCCTGAGGTCTCAACTTTTATGAGTGCATCACCGACCTTTACTTTGCTTTTTTCCTTTACCAGAACCTCAACAACTTTTCCATCCACTGAAGAGGGAACTTCTACTGTTGCTTTGTCAGTTTCGATTTCTATTATTCCCTGGTCTTTAGAAATCACATCACCTTTTTTAACCAGCACGGCAATTACATCTGCGGATTCAATGTTTTCGCCGAGATCAGGTAATTTAACTTTTACAATTTCTTTTTTTCCTTTTACTTCTTGATGATCTTCTTTTTCAGGTTTTGCTTCTGCTTGTTTCTCCTTTTTTTCAACTTTCATTTCAGTGACTACTTTCCTAGTCTCAGCCTTTGACTCCGACTTTTCACCAACAGAATCATCAACTTTTATTAATGTTTGACCGACTTTAACTGAATCACCCTGTTTGACTAAAACATCTGTAATTTTTCCGGAAACATTTGAGGGAACTTCAATCGTAGCTTTGTCCGTTTCTATTTCGATGACCGATTGATCTTTCTCAATTGTGTCGCCTTTTTTGACAAGCACATTGATTACATCAGCCGATTCAATATTTTCGCCAAGCTCAGGTAGTTTAAATTCTGTTGCCATTATTTCGTTATGTTTTTTATTTCCATGTGTTGTCATTCTGAGTGAATCCGAATGGATTCGCGAAGAATCTCAGAGATTCTTCACTTCGTTCAGAATGACAATGCGTTTTTACGATACCATCGGATTCAATTTATCCGGTTTAATCTCAAGATCCATTTTTGCTTTTTCGAGAACTGTCTCTTTAATCTTTCCTTCTTTTAATAGAGCACCAAGAGCAGTATAAACAATATGCCTATAATCAACCTCAAAGAAATCTCTTAACTTTTTCCTTGCACCGCTTCTTCCGTAACCATCTGTGCCCAAAGAATGAAGAGTTCCAGGAAACCATTTTGATATCGAATCAGGAAGCGCTTTTACATAATCTGATGCAGCTACAAAAACACCATCTTCTTTAGAAAGAGTTTGAGTGATATAAGAAGTTTTCTGTTTCTTATCTGGATTCAGCATATTCCATCTTTCAACTTCAAGAGCTTCTCTTCTCAATTCTTTATAGCTTGTAACACTCCAAACATCTGCTGCAACTTTGTAATCCTTCTCAAGTATTTCCTGAGCATTAAGAACTTCATTAAGAATAGTTCCGCTGCCAAAAAGCTGTGCTTTAAGTTTAGCATTCTTCATTGTTGAAGGTTTAAATTTATACATTCCTTTAAGAATGCCTTCCTTCGCACCTTTCGGCATTTCAGGCATTGCATAGTTTTCATTCATCACGGTTATGTAATAATAGATGTTCTCCTGGTCTTCAAACATTCTTTTGATTCCGTCACGAATTATTACTGCAAGCTCAAAAGCAAAAGCCGGATCGTAAGCTACCATATTTGGAATTGCATAAGCCAGCAGATGACTATGTCCATCCTGATGCTGCAAACCTTCTCCATTTAGAGTCGTTCTTCCAGCAGTTCCACCAATCAAAAATCCTTTTGCACCGATATCACCTGCTGCCCAGGCAAGATCTCCGACTCTCTGCAATCCGAACATCGAGTAGTAAATGAAGAATGGAATCATATTTATTCCGTGAGTTGAGTACGCAGTTCCGGCTGCAATAAATGATGACATCGATCCGGCTTCTGTAATTCCTTCTTCCAGTATTTGTCCGTTTTTAATTTCTTTGTAATAAAGAAGACTATCTGCATCGACAGGTTCATACAACTGACCGGCGTGTGCATAAATTCCAACCTGTCTGAACAAAGATTCCATTCCAAAAGTTCTTGCTTCATCAGGAACAATCGGAACAATATTTTTTCCAATCTCATCTTCTTTAAGAAGCTTTGCGAGAATTCTTACGAACACCATTGTCGTTGAAACTTCTCTTCCTTCGGTTCCTTTATAAAATTCTTCGAAGAGAGATTCATCCGGAGTTTTAATTGGTTTCAAATTCGTTTTTCTTGAAGGAACAAATCCACCAAGTGTTTTTCTTCTTTCAGTAAGATATTTCATTTCTGAACTGTCTTCGTCCGGTCTGAAGAAAGGATCGTTTGCAATCTGTTCGTCAGAAATAGGAATACCAAAACGTGCACGGAATTCTTTCATCTCATCTTCATTTAATTTTTTCTGCTGATGTGAGATATTTTTTCCTTCACCACTTTCGCCGAGTCCATAACCTTTAATCGTCTTTGCAAGAATAACTGTCGGCGATCCCTGATGATTAACCGCAGCATTAAAAGCAGTATAAACTTTTTCAGGATCGTGTCCGCCTCTTTTCATTTTTTTCAACTGGTCATCAGTCATATTGCTTACCATTTCTTTCAGCTCATCATCCACACCAAAGAAATGTTCACGGATATAAGCACCGCCTTCAACTGTGTATTTCTGATATTGACCGTCAACAACTTCTCCCATCCGTTTTATAAGTTTTCCGTCTTTATCTTTTTCAAGAAGAGAATCCCAATCTTCTCCCCAGATAACTTTTATAACATTCCAACCTGCACCGCGAAAAGCGGCTTCAAGTTCCTGAATAATTTTTCCGTTACCGCGAACAGGTCCGTCAAGTCTCTGCAAGTTGCAGTTGATGACAAAAATTAAATTATCAAGCTGCTCTCTTGAAGCAAGAGTAATTGCACCGAGAGCTTCAGGTTCATCTGTTTCACCATCACCGAGAAAAGCCCAGACTTTGCTTCCGGTGTCTT
>Ga0137461_1000283_pt1 | contig 11610 bp, 14 predicted proteins | sample EasRivERMGT746_2_FD_104650 | JGI IMG/M metagenome (GOLD analysis project Ga0137461, IMG submission 104650) | Soil microbial communities from meander-bound floodplain in the East River, Colorado, USA - East River MetaG ERMGT746_2 | ecosystem: Environmental > Terrestrial > Soil > Floodplain ... | reverse complement strand
GCTCTACGCCGACAAAACTTTTCTCAATTGGCTGAGCTTTTAGGACTGCCGCTTAAACCCGATGGTTGCTGGGCCACGTCGAATTGTGGCCGAAGCCGACGAATTTTGTTCGGTCTGAGAAGATCTCACAGGAATCCTACATCGATATTCTGACTACTTACGGCTGGTACGGCACTTGCTCTCCAATTTTGGCGACCATGGTTACCAAGATGCCAAACACTTACAGCGAGGGCGACCGTAACTGGCAATGGCCGGAGAAAACCTGGTTTCGCGAGCGCTTGAATGCGCTCAAAACGCGCGAACTAGAACAGCGCCGTAGACCCGCGGCAAGCACCGGTAGTGCCAAGCTTTCCACCCCTGGGTTTGACGAAAAAGCTGAGACGCTTAAAGCGAGTTAGCCGAGTCTCGCTCACTTGCGAAAATTCTGTCGCAACCTGTATCAGCGTTCGTCCCACGCCCTTCGACAATCCTTAAATCTCTCTGCCGGCTTCTGTGCGCATAAGTGCCAATCGTTCTTGCGTGCGGCGCAAAACCGACTACAATCGGCAGTAATTTAGTCGGAAGTATTGCGCAAATCATGCATCCCGCCTCCCACGCTCCATAGTGAACGGAACGGCTATGGCTATCTCCAAGATCACGCCATGCGACTGTTGGCGAGTCTGCGTCATTGGACTGGACGAAGCCTGGTCGATCCTACTTTTTCGGAAAGTGCCCAGTCGCGTGAGCTTTATCACGCCTCGTTCGCCGTTCTGTCGCATAACTCGGAAGCGGATCCGCTGCTGAACTACGCGAACAAAGCGGCCTTAACACTTTTTGAGTTTGTAGGATGCGGCGACCAACGGGAACCGCATCGGTTGTGGCGCGCATTCGCTCGATGTGGTTCGCCGACTCACCGCATCCTACAGAACCTCCAATTTCACCTTCAGAGGACGAGGGGGGGGGAGGGCGGACATCCTTCGATGGACTCAGGACAGGTTCCGGTCCGCCCCTACATTGATTTACATGGCTGCCCGCGTGCACGGGCGTGACGATATGGAAAATCGAAATGGCGATGGTCGGCGCGCGGTTCAATGCCGCCAGGGTCGTTCGGAGCCGGTTCCGGCGGCCGCGTTGGCGCGGGAGCGTTCTTTGTACATGCGCATGGCGATTTCGGCGAGGGCTGATAGCGCCAGTTGTTCGACATGACTTCGCCCATCCCGTCCGTCGTATTCCAGTCGTATCGCTTCTTGGTCGCTTGCGGAATCTAAGCTAGAGATCCGCAACAGGGTGCCTTCCTTGTTTTCCACGTATCTGCCAATGGCGCGTAAAACTTCGGGTAGTGATTCGAAGTCGACGAAGGTGGGACCGTTGCCCCGGCCACTGGCGGCCGCGGTATCTAACGAAGCGATTTCGTCATCGGAGAAGGTGATTTCCAGCAAACCGACATAGGGCGGATTAGGGTCGCCGCATTGAAGGTAGTATTCCGTGCGCAGGCAGCGCAGCTCGAACAAATCGATGCCGCGCCGTTTCAGCTCTTGACCGATGGTACGCAGGGCTCGTGACTCACTATAACGCGCCGCCATGCGGTTTCCCTTATCGAAATCGCTTTCATTGGTCAAGCCCCCCTCCAGAGCTTGGCTTGGTACTCAGCGCGCCGGTTTGACGGCGCGCGCGCTTGCGCTTATACCCTAAGGCAATGTTCAGTTGAGGAGGAATCATGGCGAGCGACTATCAGACACTATTGGTGACCAAGAATGGCGGCATTACGACGATCATGTTCAACCGGCCGGAGAAGCGCAATGCCATGAGCCCGCAGTTGCACCGCGAGATGTACCAGCTGCTCACCGAACTGCGCTATGACGCGCAAACCAAGGTGGTCGTGCTCACCGGCGCGGGCGAGAATTTTTGCGCCGGACAAGATTTGAAGCAATACGGTTTGGAAATGGAATCTCAACCCCAGTGGGTGAAGGACGATATTCGCGACAAGGTGCGCAAGTGGCGCACCGAGCTGCTGCGCACCATGCCGCAGCCGGTCATCGCCCGGATCGCCGGCTGGTGTTTAGGCGGCGCGCTCACGGTGACGGTCGGCTGCGATGTCGCCATCGCCGCGGAGGACGCCCAGTTTGGTTTGCCGGAGGTTAATTTCGGCCATTTCCCGGCGGGCGAGACGACACCGATCTTGGCCAATTATCTCCAATCCAAGCATGGACTCTACTATGCGCTGTCCGGCAAAATGATGTCGGGCCGCGAAGCCGAGCGCATCGGGCTAATTTCCAAAGCCGTGCCGCGCGCCGAGTTGGACCAGGAAGTAAATGAATTCGCCCAGTGTCTCGCTGAGAAAAGCCCGCTGGCGCTCAAGGCGGTCAAAGAGTCGTGGCATCTGAGCACGGGCAGTTCCGCCGACGCCAGCTTCGCGATTTCGAATTTCATCTCGCAACGGATCGTGCGCGACCAGGGCGGCCGGCCCGGATTGGAACAGTTCGTCCAGAAAAAGCTCCGGCCGGGTTTCGAAACTATGAAGCTGGAAAAGAAGTGAGGCTATGATCTGAGCGACAACACTTGCTTGATCGCGAAGCCGCCAAATGGTTCTTGATTAATAAATTACTTGGTTGCAGTAGATCGAGGACCCGGGCTATACTTCCGGGTATGAGTAATCTTCGTGAGCTTGAAAAAGAAGTTTTATCTCTTTCCCCAGCTGAGCGTGAGCAACTAGCGGCGGTGGTTTGGGAAAGCCTAGTTAGCGATCCTGAGGCGGCGGGCAATCGCGAAATTGACCCGGAGGGTGTTCAACTAGCCGCCCAACGTGATGCTGACATCGAAACTGGTAAAACCCAGCCCATCGATCACGCTGAATTTTTACGGCGTACCGGCGGCGCTTCCGAATGATTGTTGAGTATCACCCGCTAACCGCTACCGATCTCAATAGAGCAGTTTCATATTACAACCAACGCCGACAAGGACTCGGCGAAGAGTTTCGCTCCGAAGTCTATGCGACGATTGCGCGCATTCGTTCGAATCCACTCCAGTTCATGGTCGTGGAGCGGGCTATCCGCAGGGCCTTTGTGCGCCGGTTTCCATACACCGTGTTGTTTCGCGTCGTTAACGAAGAAACGGTTCGCGTGCTAGTCATCCGCCATCATCGCCGTCGTCCCAGCTTCGGCCTCAGCCGCCGGTAGCAATCCTGTCATACACGACCTGTTGTTGTCGAAAGAAGGGCAGGAACTTTACGTTAAAGTTATGCACCAGGCGACACGGCGCTTAGATGTGAATACCAAATGGCTGCAAGAGCACGGCGTGCGCGCGGCTAAAGATGTCATGACGGTGGAACAATATCACAAAGTCAGAAATCATTTGGAAGATAAGTACACGAAGGTGAGAATACCGGCGGCGAAGTTCGCCGAAGAAGTGCTGCAATAAATTGAACTTTCCAGAGATGCAGGGATCTAAGTGAGTCAAACTCTCGGCCAAAACAAGTTGAGAAACTCGATTTCCTCACTGTCGGTCTCCCGATAGTGGATTAGAATCCTTCCCGATCGGTAGAGGTAGCTCGGCGAACTGGGATCATAAAAACTTGGCACTCGCCCTGGAAGTTGTGGATTGTGCGCTATCGCGCCGAGGGTTTCGTCAAGGTGTTGGAGGTCGCGCGGGCTGGCCGATTTCTCGAAGAGAGACATTTCATCAAGAAATCTCTTCGAGAGTAAAAACTCAGCCACGTAACAGACCCTTTTTGCGTGCCTGGGACAGAATTCTCTGCACAGTGGGTGCCCCCGATAATCGGAGGACTCGTCCCGTTTTGACATCTTCCAAGGATTTGCGCATGGCGCGTAACGCTTCCGGGTCTTGCCATAACTGCGCGACCGCTTTCAATGTTTGCAGTTGCTCAAAGTTGACCAGAACCGCTTTCGGCTTTCCCTGTTTGGTGACGATAACTTGGTCACCGTCTTCAACGTCCTGAACCAAGTTGAGAAACTTTTGCCTAGCTTCACTCGTGGTTAAATATCGGTCCATAGATCACCTCGCTGACAAAGAAGTGTACAAAAGTGTGTTACAGACCGCAAGGTCGATGCATTGATGGACCGGTAACGCAGCTCGTAGGTCGGGTTAGCGCAGCGTAACCCGACGCGTCCGTTAGTCGTGACGAAATCTCGCAACGTCTTCATTCCACGTGGCGAATTGTTTCTCCCGACGATGACGCCGGAGCGCTTTCAGCGACTCATTGAAGACATGAGTTTGTCCGTCGAATTCGGCATGCGAGAAGTTGGAGTTCATCCGTGTCGGAGGAATGTCGGGTTACGCTTTGCTAACCCGACCTACGGGGCTTCGAATTTTTCCAGCCGCTTTCCTGTGCATTGGACTTTGAACTCTTGAACCTTTGAATGAATCGATCATACCGCCGGCATCGCCGACGCCACGCCGGTTTTCTCAAGCTCGTCCTCGTAGTGCTTGCGCACATACGGATCTTCATCGGCGTATTCGATCAGCGTGCCGCCTTGTTTGATGTCGATGTAGACGCCCTCTTCGCTGCGTTTATCGGCGATCTTGAAACCGATCGGATGAATGCGGCTGCCGTAGCGTAGCGCTAAATGGCGCGCTGGATCGGCGCCGGTGTTGAAGTGCTGATGAAACCAGCCGCCGCCGGGGCAGTAGACGCTGCCGGCTTTCCATTTGACCTCGACGACATCTTCGGCGCGGCCGGATTCGAATGGGTGAGTGCCCAATTCCTTCGACCACAATAAGACGTAACCGGAGGATTGCAGGCCGAGCAGAATCGCGCCGGCGCCGTGATAGTGGGCTTTGTGATAGCGCGCCGCCGGCCAGGTGGCCAGATGGCCGATCAAGCTGTTGCCGGAAATTTCGAACTGGGTGATGCCGACGCCGGCGCCTTTGACTTCGCGCTTGTCGACGCTGGCGGTTTGAATGTCGCTGATAAAATTGGTCTCCCAGATATGCTGCATGCCGGCCTCGTAGCGCTTGAGGCCTTGATTGAAATAACCGTCGGCGGCGGAGTAGCGGTCGGCAAAAACGTATGGGCAGTTAAAAACGAATTCTTCATTGTGCACGATGTCCATTACCAAGGGCGCGTTGGTGACGGCCAAATATTTTACCGGCGCGCGCCCGCCGTTGAGCAAGCGGTGGTTGGTGTTGAGCGGCGGCGCGAACAAGCTCCAGGGACCCCACTCGAACATTTGTTTGGCGCCGCCGCCTTGCCAGACCTCGGTGGCGCCGTTGCCTTCGAGAATCACGATCACCTCTTCGTAAAAATGTTTTTCCGCTTTGAGCGCGCCGCCGGCGGGAATCTCGCCGACGTACATGCCGGTGACGCCTTCCATGCCGTAGAGATTGATGAAGGCGGCCTTGCCGCCGGTGCGCGCCCATGGCGCCATGGCGATGTCGCGAACATCTTCGACGCCAAAGCCGTCGACGACGGGGATAGCTTGTTGGGCCATCCATTTGAAGTAGGTGGTTTTCCTAAAGGCGGCCATCAAGGCTTCGATTTTTTGATCGATGGACATAAGAATGTTCCCTTGTCGTGAATTGCTCTCTAAACTCGATCGTTATCATAAATCGAACAGTACCGAAATATTTTTTGCGCATATCGCCAAATCTCGCTTAGCTCCCAGGCCAAAGCATGTTAAGCTGCAAAAATAATGCGCTCGTTTCACTGCTGCTTGTTCGCTCTTGGCGCGCTGATTATTTCAGCGTGCTCCTATCCGATGAGCATGACTTCGCTCCAAGGTGAAAAGTTTTCCGGCCGCTACCGCTTGGGCCGCGAGGACTCCGGGCTGATGCAGATTCATGGCCCGGAAAACGAAGTGTTGATCGGCAGGATGATTCGGGTTGACCGCACTGTTTTCGCGAAAGACTATGAGAAGTCATTCGGCCGCGGCTCCATCGACATGGACGGTCCGGATCTGTCGCGCCACAGCGGCGCGTTCGGCGGTTTGTTGGGCCGATCCTCGGCGTTTCATGAAACCGCTTATGCGGAGCCGGCCGATAAGTCTTTAGGGCAGGTGGGGCAATCGGTCAGCGGCCCGCTCTTTTATTGGCTCGCCTCATTGCAAGGGGACCGGCGCTTGGCGCTCGGCTGTTTTCTGATCGGCTCGGCTTACACCGGTCACGGCATCGGCCGGTGCAAGAGCCAATCGGGCAAAGAGTATAGTGTCGAATTCTAATTCCACCGCTCTTCGCAATTAGAGTTTTCAAATCTCGCCGTTTCGCCCATGAGCACCGGTTTGAAATTCGGTTTGTTGCTGCCCCATTTCGGCGCGCACGCTTCGGTGCGGCTATGTCTCGACGGCGCGCGCCGCGCCGAAGCGTTGGGATTCGATAGCGTGTGGGTGCGCGACCATCTGGTCTTTACACCCCATCCAGGAGAGAGCGGCGATAATTCTCATATCGAAAGTTTGTTGCTGCTCTCGGCGGTGGCGGCAGTGACGAGCAAGATTGACCTGGGCACGGCGATGACGATCTGCCACCGTCATCCGATTCATCTCGCGCAATGCTTCGCTGGGCTGAGCGCGATTTCCAATGGCCGCATCATCCTCGGTCTGGGCATCGGCGGCTTCCCCCACGAGTTCGCCGCGGCGGGGCGGCCAAGCACATTGCCGGAGCGGGCGAAGCTCGCCGAGATCAATATCGATATCTGCCGCAAACTGTGGGCTGGCGAAAACCTCAGGCACAAAAGCGAATACTTCGCCTTCGAAAACGTTGCGCTCAAACCGACACCGGTGAAATCCATTCCGCTTTTTATCGGCGGCAGCACGCAGGCGGCGTGCCGCCGTGCCGTGGCAATGGGCGAGGGCTGGATGCCGGCGCGGATCAATTTGCCGACCTTCGCCAGACGGGTCGAATATCTGCGCGCACTCTGTCAGCAAGCGCAGAAGCCAATGCTGCGCACCGCAGTGATGCCGTTTACGACCATCGCTAAAAATCAGCAAGCCGCGCTGCGCGGCATCGATGTGAAAAATTTGATCGACGACGCCTACAACTTTTCCACGTGGGTGAAGCCGCCGTCCGGCAAGTTCGAAACTTTGGCAGACATTCGCGGCGTGATTCTCGCGGGATCGCCGGCCGATATCGTGCGCGAAAGCCGCGCTTTCGAACAAGCCGGCGCCGATCACATCGTCTTCGATCTCAGACTGCGCTTCACCGATTGGTATGAGCAGATCGATCTGTTGGGAAATGAAGTGCTGCCGGCGCTGAGAGGAGAGTAAGTAGTAAAGAGTTAGGAGTAAGTAGAGTCGGAGCGGAAACTCCTTACTCCTTACTGTTCACCCCTTACTGTTTTCTACCGACGGCGCAGTGGAATGGTTCGGAAATAAAAAACGTTCCTTGCGCTCTGGCTTCTGATATCGCGCTGCGCCATTCGACAAGCTCAGCGCCGCTGAGCAATGATTCGATGCGGTCATGTATAAATTGCAGCCGCTCGCCGTCTTTGTGATTGGCCCATTGGGGCATCATCGTGACCTTTGCTAATCCCGCGCGAGTAAAGCGCCGGTAGAGACTAGCGTCGGCACAGCCGCCGGCGCTGACGTTGCCGCCGAACAAACCAGCAGCGTCGACTTTATGTTTCAACTCAGGGCTCAAAGGCAAATTCACCCAGCGCGGCAAATCGGTGGAGCGCACGACGGCGCCGACTCTGCCGCCAGACTTGGTGACACGGACGAACTCACCGAGCATGCGATCAGCGTCGCCTTCCTCCATGACTGTGCAGGAAATCGTCGCATCGAACTGGCCGTTGGGGAAGGGGAGTTTCTCGCCATCGCCTTCTTGAAATTCGATAAACCGATCGAGTCCATCGCGCTTTGCCAGCGCCGCGGCTTCGCGCAAGAGATAGCGATTCACATCGGCGCCGACGATCCGATTACAGCCCTGAGTTTGTTTGGCGAGCCGCCGGACGATGGCGCCGGGACCGCAGCCAACTTCGAGCAGGCTTTGCCCTGGAAGTAAATTCAACTCGTTCAGCAGCTGATCGATCACCCGCATGTAACTTGACTGCGCCCGCGTCTCCAAGTGCGCCACCATGCAGAGATGGGCGCCGCCCAGTGTGATAGTGCAAAACTTTTCGCTGAGCGCAGTAATGAGCGGCTGCCATTGCGATGGCGAGAGCGCGAGCGGCATGAGCACCAAGGGCGCACCTGTGCCACGAATACTGTAGCTCAGTTCGGCAACTTTACCGCTTGCGTCGGCGTTGCTTGCCGTTGTTATTGGAATCGCAGAAACGAAATCGACAATGGCTTTGCCGATCTCGTCGCGCCGGTCGAGGATCGGATCGGCCCAGGGCGGACTAAAGTAGTCGCGCAAGACAAGCCGACGCGCTGCCGGCAACTTCGCCAATTCGCGCTCGGTTTCTTTCGCTGGCCGGCCGCGGTCGCCGGTAACGCAGAGCAGCGGTAGTGAATGGGTCTGCAGCACATTGACATTGATGCCCATGGGACAGATCAACGTGAGGGAAGCAATCAGCTCGGGATGAGTTGCGGCAAGTCCTTGCCAATCGCGCGGCATGCAGGCGGCAAAGTGGGCGCGTTCGAGGCCAAGATGTTTCAGCAGTTGAATGATTCTTTCCGGCAGCGTTTCATGGGCGTCCGTCATGGCTGTTCTCCTCTGGTGTGACTGCACAGTTTATAGCGGCAAATGCCATCGGTTAAAAGCCCAACAGGCGCTCGATCATTTTCCATATGACCTGGAGTAGGTTATAGAACAGGCAGGAGCGAGTTGAGGAACAATCGAATGGTTGCGGAGCAATTGAACATCGGCTTCATCATGGCCTGTTTGAACTAATGAGTTAAGAGTGTTGATTGCGCTTCCGAAGAAAGGCACAGATGACGCTTAAAGAAACTTTGGCAGCGCTAAGACCCGATCGATACGTCGCGCTCGTCCTCGACAATGAAGTCACCGTCGGCGAATTCGTCACCACTCCGCCGCTGCCCTGGACGCGCATCGTGCAACTCCATGGCGTCTTTCAAATCGCCGATGGATATCCCACTACTCTGACGGCGGCGCAGGGAAATTTCGAGATGAAAAACTGGGACCAGGTGTCGTTGCCGGGAATCATGCGGACGCTGGGTGAAATTGGCGCTGCCCTCGATTGCGTCGTCATCGGCAACAACGCCGGCCAGGGATTGCCGCTGGCGCAGGCGCTGCCGCAAGCTTTGCGGCCGGCTCAGTCGGCGATCATCTACGCGGCGAGTCTGCCGGAGCAGAGCGCTTATGAGCAGTCGGGTTATCACACTTTCTTTCGTCGCTGCGAAACTGTGGCGCGTTTGCTCGCGCTTGCAAAAGCGGCAGGGCGGCCCTTGGCGCTCTATTTCATCAACTCCATCCAGCATAACGAGATCAATTATCACGATCCATGAGAAATAGAGTTCCCACCACGAAGGCCTGTCCTGAGCATTGTCGAAGGGACATGGTTCGACTACGCTCACCACAGGCGAAGAGCACGAAGTTTAATAATACTGAACTGCCGTCGGCTCCAAGCCGAGGGGTTCTGAATTTGTCGCCTGGAAGTCAACATCTCTTCCGTCATTCCCGCGCACGCGGGAATCCAGGGGAAGGGCGGACACGTAGGTCCGCCCCTACGGGGACAAACCTGAATGCCGGCCGGAGTTTATCCTGAGCCATGTCGAAGGGCCGGCATGACGGAACTTCACTTCGTCTGAAGGCGAGGGATTTCAACCATCCCCGAGAGGGATATTAACTTTTGAATTCTTCGTGTCCTTCGTGCGCTTCGTGGTGAGAAAGTCTTTTGTCGTTAGGCGGTGATCCATCACAACTCTAATTCGCTGCTTGTCTTTTCCCAATCCTTGCCGTATTCATACTGAAGAAGTAGCCGATCGAGAGGGTATTGGAAGAAACCATCCGCCAAATCGCCATCTGGGCAGTGCCGCTCTTAGTCGCTGTGGTATTTCATGAATTGGCTCACGGGTGGGTGGCCAATCGGCTCGGCGATCCGACCGCGGCAAGGCTTGGCCGTTTGAGTCTCAATCCTCTCGTCCATATCGATCTGTTCGGCAGTATCTTCATACCCTTGACGCTGATCCTTACACATTCGCCGTTTGTCTTTGGCTACGCTAAGCCGGTGCCGGTTAATTTTCACAACTTGCGCCACCCCAAGCGCGATATGGTGTGGGTCGCCCTGGCGGGGCCGGTGATGAATTTGCTGCTTGCCTTGGGTTTCGTGATCGCTTGGAAAGCGCTGCTGCCGTTGGCGGCAGGGCCCCTGGGGGAAGCGAGGAGTGGAGTTACGAGTTTCCTTGCGCTCATGGTGTTGATGGCTCAGAACGGTATCTTGATCAATATCGCGCTGGCGGTTTTTAATCTATTTCCTTTGCCGCCGTTGGATGGCGGTCGAGTTGCTGTAGGATTGCTGCCGCAACCCTTGTCTTCGATGCTTGCTGGAGTCGAGCGTTTCGGTATGATGATACTCATCTTGCTGCTCTATACTCGCATGCTCGATCGGGTCATCGATCCGCCGATGGAATTTTTGCTCAAAGTTTATCTGGGACTGGTTTAGAATGGGGAGTTATGGATACCATCGTTAGTGGCGCGCGGCCCACCGGCAGGCTGCATCTCGGCCATCTGCACGGCGCTTTGAATAATTGGGTGAAGCTTCAAGAGCAGTACCGTTGTTACTTCTTCGTCGCCGACTGGCACGCGCTGACCACCGACTACGCCACGCCGCAGGGGATCAATCAGAGCAGCATCGAAATGGTCATGGATTGGCTGAGCGTCGGGCTGGACCCGGCCAAAGCGGTGTTGTTTCGCCAGTCGCGGATCAAAGAACATGCGGAGCTGCATCTAATTTATTCGATGATCACGCCGGTGCCCTGGCTCGAACGCAATCCGACTTACAAGGAGCAGATCAAAGAGCTCACCGGCAAGGATCTGTCGACCTACGGTTTCCTCGGCTATCCGGTGTTGCAGGCGGCCGACATCACGATTTATAAAGCCAATAAAGTGCCGGTGGGCGTCGATCAGGCGCCCCACGTCGAGTTGACCCGCGAGATCGTTCGGCGCTTCAACCAAATTTACAAACCGATTTTCCCCGAGCCGGAAGTGTTGCTGACAGAGACGCAAAAATTGCCAGGACTCGACGGCCGCAAGATGAGCAAGAGCTACGGTAACGCAGTTTTTCTCTCCGACGCGCCCAAAGAAATTGACCAGAAAATTAGCCGCATGGTTACCGATCCGGCGCGCGCACGGCGCACCGATCCGGGCGAGCCGGAGAAATGCCCGGCATTTCAGCTGCATAAAGTCTACTCGACACCGGACGAGATCGCCGAGGTGTCGGCGGGCTGCCGCAGCGCTGGCATCGGCTGTCTCGACTGCAAGAAAATCATGATCAGGCATGTCATCGACGACCTCGCGCCGTTTCGTGAAAAACGCGCGCAATTTGAAAGCAAGCCAAGGGAAGTTGAAGAAGTTTTGCGCGCCGGCAATCAAATGGCGCAAAAGCAAGCCGCCGCGACGATGATTGAAGTTCGCGAGACGCTGGGACTGTGAGCACGCACGTTCAACTGCCGATATTCGAGGGGCCGCTCGACCTCTTGCTGCATCTGATCAAGAAGAACGAAGTCAGTATTACTGACATTCCGATTGCTACCATCACCGAGCAATATCTGGCGACTCTAG
>Ga0137461_1000281_pt1 | contig 11673 bp, 10 predicted proteins | sample EasRivERMGT746_2_FD_104650 | JGI IMG/M metagenome (GOLD analysis project Ga0137461, IMG submission 104650) | Soil microbial communities from meander-bound floodplain in the East River, Colorado, USA - East River MetaG ERMGT746_2 | ecosystem: Environmental > Terrestrial > Soil > Floodplain ... | reverse complement strand
GCTTGTTTATGCGAACAAGGAAGGAAACAAAAGATACATTTTGCGAAATGGTGAACTTCACGCTTTGCCAATGTCTCCGCCTGCATTTATAAAATCAAAACTTTTTTCAGGTAAAGCAAAGCTGAGATTACTGGCTGAACCATTTATTGGAAAATCGATTGATGGTTATTACCAAAGTATTGCAGAATTTGTTACAAGAAGACTTGGAAGTGAATTTCTGGATTATGCAATTAATCCTTTTGTGGCAGGTGTTTATGCCGGCAAGCCGGAAGAACTGAGTGTTAAGTCTGCATTCCCAAAACTTTATGCTCTTGAAGAAGAATATGGCGGATTGATTTGGGGTGCAATCAGAAGCATGCGGAAAAGAAAAAAAAGAGCAGAGCAATCAAAGCAAAGTGCAAAAATGCTTTCATTTAAAAACGGAATGAAAGTCCTTCCTGAAGCGATCGCCGCACATCTTGGTACAAGAGTAAAGCTTTCTGTAAAAGTTATATCGGTCAGAAAAACAAGTGAAGGGAAATACGGTGTAACTTACGATGATGGTGACCAGAAAATTACTTTACTGACGGATGTTGTTCTTTCAACAATACCTGCCTACAAAGCAGCAGAAGTATTTGGCCACTTTGATGAAGAACTGGATAAACATCTGAATGAAATTTATTATCCTCCTGTACTCGTTTTATATTTTGTTTATGATAAAAAAGATGTTGGACAGGCTTTGGATGGATTCGGATTTCTAATTCCTTCAAAAGAAGAAAAATCTTTTCTGGGTGCGATCTGGAGTTCTGTAATATTTCCTAACAGATCAGCTGAAACACGAGCATCATTTACATTATTCATTGGTGGTTCCCGGGATCCTGGTTTTGTTTATGATAATGAGAATGATGTTATTAACAGGGTCAGAGATGAGTTTGAATCTATTATGAAAATAAATGGCAAGCCCGTTCTGATATCAAAGCGATTCTGGGAAAAAGCTATTCCTCAGTATAAGCTTGGTTACGTTGAACACGAAAATTATTTCGATCATTTTGAAAAGGATAATAAAGGAATATTTTTGAGCGGTAATTACCGTGGAGGAATTTCGGTTGGGGATTGTATAAAAAATGCAGAGTTAGTTGCACATAAAATTAAAAATTTAAATTGAACTTGGCGTGATCATTTTCACGCAAAGGCGCAAAGTCGCAGAGAAAGGAAATAAAATGACAGACAAAAACTTCAACTTTAAACGTTTCAGAAGATTACGATATAATCCGATCATACGCGATATGATCCGGGAAACTGTTCTTACTAAAAATGATTTGATTTATCCGTTGTTCGTTGTTCCGGGAAAAAACATCAAGAACCCGGTTAAATCAATGTCTGGGGTTTTTCAATTATCGGTTGAGAATTTAGTTAAAGAATGCAAAGAAGTACGTGATCTCGGAATTCCAGCTGTAATTCTTTTCGGTATTCCCCAACACAAAGATGAAATTGGCTCTGAGGCTTATGCGAGTGATGGGATAGTTCAGAAAGCAATTCGTGCAATTAAAAAAGAAGTTAATGATCTGCTGATAATAACCGATGTTTGTATGTGCGAGTACACTTCTCATGGACACTGCGGGGTTTTGTCCGGCGAAGAAATTTTGAACGATGAAACAATTGCTCTGCTTGCAAAAGAAGCTGTCTCACATGTTGAAGCCGGTGCAGATATGGTTGCTCCTTCTGATATGATGGATGGAAGAGTTCTTGCAATTCGCAAAGCACTTGATGATAAAGGTTATACAAAAACTCCGATAATGAGTTATGCAGCAAAGTATGCTTCAGGTTACTACGGACCTTTCAGAGATGCTGCTGAATCAACTCCTGCATTTGGCGACAGAAGATCTCACCAGATGGATACCGGAAATATTAATGAAGCACTACGCGAAGTTGAAGCAGATATTGAAGAAGGAGCCGATATAGTTATGGTCAAACCGGCAGGACCTTATCTCGATGTAATAAAAAAAGTAAAAGAAAAATTCGTAATGCCGACTGCCGCTTACCAGGTCAGCGGTGAATATTCTATGATAAAAGCTGCCGGAATGAATGGCTGGATTGATGAAGAAAGAGTTATGATAGAATCTTTAACAGCAATCAAACGCGCTGGTGCTGATATAATCTTAACTTACTTTGCGAAAGATGCTGCTAAGTACATAGATAAAATCAGAAAATAAAAGACAATGAATAGCACACAAATAACACCGGTTAAACTGATCTGCGCTGATCAGTCGAATCTGCGTAATCAGCGTTCTATTGACTTTTTCTTTTCATAAAATTTAATTAAAAGAGAAAACAATGAAATACAGAAAACTAGGAAAATCAAATATTGAAGTCTCGGAAATCTCGCTTGGCTGCTGGACAATGGGCGGACTCAACTGGGTTAACGGAGATCCAAACGGCTGGGCAAATGTTGACGAAAGAGAAGTCAGTGAAGCAATAAATTATGCGATCGATCACGGAGTAACACATTTTGACAATGCCGATGTTTATGGAAATGGAAGAGCAGAAAGAATGCTTTCAAGAATTCTTGGGAACAGAACGAACAATTTTATCATTGCCACAAAAGTTGGCTGGTTCCCCGGTACTGCAGCTCATGCTTTTGAGTCCGCACACATCCGTCATCAATGCGAACAATCATTAATAAATCTTAAAAGAGAATACATCGATATATACTATTTCCATCACGGGCATTTTGGTGACAGGAATGAATATCTCGATGACGCTGTTGAAATGATGTGCCGTTTGAAAGATGAGGGAAAGGTAAGATTGGTCGGACAGTCAGCATATTCGCACGAAGATTTTCAGAAGCTGATACCGAAAGTGAAACCCGATGTAATTCAAAGCTATGCAAATGCAATGGAAAGAAAATTTATCAATGAAGGAACTCCGACAAGAAAACTTATGGATGACAATAAAATTTCGTTTGTTGCATTCAGACCGATCGGGCAGGGATTGCTTTTAGGGAAATACAACAAAGACAACCTGCCGCAGTTTCAGGATGGCGATCATCGTAAAGGTCTTTCAAGATTCTCAAAAGAAAATTTAGAAAAACTGGGACCTAAGCTGCAGAAATTAAAAGACAAATTCGGACCATCACAGGAAGAGCTCGCAAGAGTTGCCATGCAATTTCTTCTTCATTATAAAATTATGGGCGCTGTTATTCCCGGTTTCAGAAATCTTCACCAGGTAAAAGTGAATTTATCTGCCATGGATAAACCTTTGACTGCTGATGAGTTTGAATTTGTAAAAACAGTGTTCGCTGAAGAACAATATTTAAATTAACCAGGGTTGAACAAAAAAGTAACGATAAGGTTTTACGAAGAGCTGAATGATTTTCTTCCTGCGGAAAAAAGAAAGAAGCGATTTACACATCAATATATTGACCGCACTTCAGTTAAGGATTTAATTGAATCTCTCGGAGTTCCTCATACAGAAATTGATTTGATTATAACAAATCAAAAATCTGTTGGTTTTAATTATTTAATTAATAATGGGGATGATATTTCAGCTTACCCGGTTTTTGAATCGCTCGATATTTCAGAAGTTCAGCATCTTAGACCAAAACCTTTACGGCAGCCTAAATTTATCTGCGATGTTCACTTAGGAAGTTTGGCCCGCTATTTGCGAATGATGGGATTTGATATTCTGTACGAAAATAATTTTAATGATGAGGAAATTGTAAAACTTTCACGAAAAGAGAAAAGAGCAATACTTACAAGAGACAGAGGAATTCTTAAAAGAAATGAAGTAACTCACGGTTACTGGGTTAGAAGTTTAAAAGTAAAAGAACAGGCAATAGAAGTTCTTAAAAGATTTGATCTTAAAAACCAGGTAAAAGAATTCTCCCGGTGTATTGAATGCAATGAATTCTTAAAACCGGTAATGAAAGAAAAAATAATCACAACCCTTCCGCCAAAAGTTGTGCAGTTACAAAATGAATTTTTCAGTTGCCCTTCCTGCAAAAAAATCTATTGGAAAGAAACCCACTATCATAGAATGCTTTCATTTATCCAATCACTAAAGAATATTGAATTTTAATTAGCTTATTTTTGTTTAGAGTCTTATATAAACTTTTTAGAGAACAGTAACATTTATGTGGATCATAATTCGTCTGCTTATAGGGATAGCAATACTCTTAATTGTAGAATTCTATTTTATTAAGCATGTAAACCTTGCAATCAAACTTTTCTTCCCGAACTTTTATGAAAAGAAATTTCAACTGGTTAGGAAAATCTTTCTTATCTGGATGAATCTTTATCCGCTAGTGCTGATTATTATTTTCACATATTTTGCCATTTCCGGTGCATACGTAACCGCACCTCAGAGCCGGATAATTGATTACCTGCTGATTTATCCTTTCTGGACCTTCTTTATTCTAATCATCCAATGCTGCCTTTTCTTTTTACCTCTGGACTTCCTCAAACTTATTTCCTATATGGTTTTAAGAAAAACCCGGTTGAATCTTATAAAAATTCGTTCGTCTCTGCTTTTTCTGATAATCGGGTTCTTCTTATTTTATATTCCGATCAGAATTATTTACGACTACGTTGGCGTATCGGTCAGAATCATTCAATATGAAAAACAAATTCTACCGGCATCGCTCGAAAATTTTAAAATTGCTTTCATCGCAGATATACAGGCAGATCACTACACCGATGAGAGAAGGCTGCAAAAATTTATAAACACTGTGAATTCTTTAAATCCTGATTTAATATTAATAGCCGGTGATTTGATAACAACTGGACCAGATTATATTGAACTGAGTGCACGTGAAGTTGGAAAACTTAAAGCAGAGTATGGAGTTTATTCCTGTGTCGGTGATCATGATAACTGGGCTTATAGAAAAGATTATGTGAGAAGTCTTGCCGAAGTAAAGTCTGCATTGAATTATCACAATGTTCAAATGATTGACAATGATATTAAAAAGATTAAAGTTGACAGTGCAGAAATTGAAATTACATTCATCACGAATACATATGTTGAGTCTGTCTCACAAAGTGTTCTTGATAGTTTATCAACAAACAGTTCAGGTAATTTTAAAATATTTTTAACTCATCAGCCCAGGGCCAAACTTATTACAGCGGCTCAGAAGAATAATTTTGACCTGCTGCTTGCCGGACATACTCACGGCGGACAGATCACATTTGTTTTTCCCTTTATTCAGCTTACTCCAACTTTATTTGAAACAAAGTATATCCGCGGAGATTTTTGGTTTGGAAATATGCTGATGGTGGTTACGAGAGGATTGGGAATGTCGCTGGCGCCGATTCGATATAATTCAACTCCGGAGGTAACTTTAATTGTGCTTAAGAATAAATAATTCTTTTTGAATATCTCCCAAATAATAAATGTACAAACTAACCGAAATAAATATCTATCCAATCAAATCTCTTGGCGGAATTAGTCTGCAATCATCCTCCGTTGAAGAGCGAGGATTAAAGTTTGATAGAAGATGGATGCTGGTTTATCAGAACGGAATATTCTTCACTCAAAGAGATCATCCGAATATGGCTTTGCTGCAGCCTGCAATTGAAAACGGAAATTTGAAAATTTCACATAAGCATTCTAAACTTGAAGTATTAAAAATCCCTGCAAATGCGGACGGTCCAGCTGATCTGGAAGTTGTTGTGTGGGATGATAAATGCGCTGCGAAAACTTATTCAAAAGAAATTGATGATTGGTTCAGTGATGCACTTGGGTTGAAATGCAGACTGGTTTACATGCCTGACTCAACAAGGCGTGAAGTAAATCCTGATTATGTTAAAAATAAAACTGTGAGTTTTGCTGATGCATATCCATTTTTAATTATAGGCGAACCGTCTGTTTCAGATTTAAATAACAGGTTGGAAAACCCCCTGCCAATGAACAGATTCAGACCAAACTTTGTATTCAGTGGTGGTGAGTCGTTTGATGAAGATAAATGGAAAAGAATTGCAATCGGAGATGTTGAGTTCACTGTCGTAAAGCCTTGTGCAAGATGCACTATAACAACAGTGAATCAAAACACTGGGGAAAGAGGAAAGGAACCGCTGACTACTCTGGCAAAATTTAGAAATAGCGGAGGAAAAGTATTATTTGGACAAAACTTGGTTGCTGAAAACAGAGGTGAAACGAATGTCGGAGCGGAACTTAAAGTATTAAAGTGGATATAGCTTGATATAGGGCAAGTATTAGTAATCATTATTTTAAACCGGAATCAACCCATCAATATCCATATCATAATTAAAAAATTCTTTTTATCTTTATTTTGATTTTAATTCAATAAGAAATCTTTCTCAACTGGCACAATGTTTATTAAGATGCTGAATATATTAATTTTATTTTTATTTTTTGAAATCAACATCATTGCACAGCCAGTTGGAATAGAGTGGCAGATTTTACAATCTCCAACCGATAACACCCTAAGAAAATTATATTTTATCGACAGCACAAAAGGATGGGCAGCAGGTGCAGCCGGAACAATAATTCATACAACGGATGGTGGTGAAAACTGGGTCGTACAAAACAGTACGGTTGAAACATTTATAGTAGAAATCTTTTTTCTGAATCAAGACCTGGGATGGGCAATAACTTTAAAAGAAACTCCGCCATTCGGGACATCCATTTTAAAAACAACAAATAGCGGGGCGGACTGGGTGGCAGAAGATTTCCCTGTTGTTAATTCAATAATCTATACCATATTCTTTTTCGATTCCGTAAATGGAATAATTGGAGGCAGGGGATTATCCTCTCCTCCGGGAAATATAGCTTACACTTTTGATGGAGGGAACACTTGGCTCAATCCGGAAATTGATTCAAACATGGTTTACAATTTTCCTGTCTATGAATTTAACTTTTACAATCGTCAGTTTGGGTATGCATGCGGTGGACGAATAGATTTGGCCGGCGTTATCTGGCGTACAACTAATTATGGATTGAACTGGTCTGCCATTGGTACCAGTCCAGATGAAATTTTTGACATTTTTGTTTTCGATTCACTTAATGCAATTACTTTGTCCGGTGATCCTGAAGGACTATTCGGAATAGCAAATATCAAGACATCAGATGCAGGTATTAATTGGACTGTTGATTCGCTTGCAATAACCGGACTTTCTTTTGCAATTGATTTCAGAACTGCAAGTGAGGGCTGGTCTGCGTCCGGTGATAAATTCCTGTTTACTTCTGATCGCGGAGAAAGCTGGATCGAAAAGGATGTTCCCGGTATTTCAACTATATACGACATGCAGTTTCTTGATACGGGAACAGGTTATGCCGTTGGCGACAGCGGTGTAATTTTGAAATTAAACCCAAATGCTGTGCGTGTTGAAAATGAAATTTATCCGGTAAATGAATTTATTTTGTATCAAAACTATCCGAACCCGTTTAATCCAATTACAAAAATAAAATTTACAATCCCATTTGCAGAGACGCATCGCGAAGCGTCTCTACGAACTATCTTAAAAGTGTTTGATGTTTTAGGAAATGAAGTTGCAACATTAGTGAATCAGGAAAAATCTGCGGGCACTTATGAAATTAAGTTTGATGCAGCAGGATTAATGAGTGGAATTTATTTTTACAGAATTCAGGCGGGGGATCCTTCGACAAGCTCAGGACAAAGTTTTATTCAAACAAAAAAGATGATCCTCCTTCGTTAAGCTAATTAAAATGCGGAACTTCGGAGGACAGGTTTTATTTAAAATAAAAAACCCTGCCAATATAAAACCAGCAGGGTTCCTAAATAATTGTTTTACTTCAACAGAACAAGCTTCTTCGTAGCTTCAAAACCATTCGCAATCAATCTATAATAATAAATACCCCCAGGCAGATTTGCTGCACTCCATTCATACTCATACCTTCCTCCTGAAAGTGTTTCTGAAACTAATGTTGATACCTTTTCTCCCAACGCGTTAAAAACTTCTAATTTCACAAAAGATTCTTCAGGAATTGAGAACTGAATTGTTGTACTTGGATTGAATGGGTTGGGATAGTTTTGAAACAATACATATTCGGTAGGTATTCCATCATCAAATGTTTGAACATTTGCCGGTGCCGGAATAGTATCTGTAAATATTTCATTAACTGCTGTTAATGCCGGACCCGTTGTTATACCGCCGGCAATAACAAGTTTCCAAACATCATCAGCAAGCTGAAAGCTTCCTCCCTGGTAAGCTGTAATTGGGGTCGGTTTATCTTCCTGCTGTGTCCAGCTCGTCCAGGTTTCGGTATCGTGATTATAAACCCATGCATCGCTGAATGATGGAAAGGCACCTGAGTTGCTGCCGCCGACAACTATCACCTGGTTGTAGCCCCAGCGATAAGCATGAAATCTTGCACGAGGACCTCCCGGAAAATTCAAACCTATAGTCCAGTTTATAACCAATGGATCATTTGGATCAATTTCACCGATGAAAACAGTGTCAACCTGTAAAGCTGATTCAAATCCCGGTCTGAACCCGCCGATATATATTAATGTTCTTTCGTTCAGAAATTCTGCTGCGCCATCTGCACTTGGTGATGGCAGGTCAGTAGCATTATGCCATGTTTCATCAGATCCACGGAAAAAGCGAACATTAGCAAGTAGGTTATTGCTTGCATCCGAACCGGCGATTAAATAAATCCCTTCATCATTTTTATTAAGTGCACGCGTATAAAAAGTACCCAATGGTATGGCAACACTCGTACTCCATGATGATGTTCCAATGTCGTATTTATAGTGCACATCCAGGGGATCATTATTGCCGTTTGTAAACCCGCCAAATACACGATATGAATTTCCAAATTTTATTCCGGCAGATAATCTGAGTGGTTGCGGCAAATTGGCAATGTTACCATAAGTATTTGATTCAACATTATATGTTGTAACAATATTTGTAGCAAAGCCACCTCCGGTGATATCCCCTCCTCCAATAATTAATTGGTTATTATCAGTAAATGCAGTACTGTAATAACTGGCAAACGGCAGAGGCTGACCATTTCCCCATTTGGCTGCACCAATCCTGTCAACATTTTTATAATTTTCTGCGGTTCCATCAGAATTCCAAAATGCTTCTATTGTAGTTGAAGGTATGGTTTGCGCGATGGAATTAATAAATAGAGTAAGAAATAAAAATAATGAAGAGAAAAAGAGAGTAAATCTTTTCATTGCTGTGCCTCCTTTAGGTTTATACTTTCAGATAATTAATATAATCTCTTAGATAAGGAAACTGGATTATAAGTTTTACAGACTCAATTATGTTAAACGAAGGCCGGAGAGTTAATCCGGAAGATTATTTATCAGCTTAAAATGATTTTTCGTGTTCAAATCTTTCTGACGTCGACATATTTCGAAAATTATACTTTCAGAGAAATCGGTGCTTACAGATAGCTGTTAAAAAGAACTGTTAATAATTTAAAAATTAAAATATTAATCCAAAACAAATATTATTCTTTGTCAATATAAACCGCTTATCAAATAATTATACCGCTTCATAATCTTCTTTTTGAATTCGGGAAGTTATTTTTTATCTACTTCAACAAATTTTTTAACACTACACATTATTGGAGGTTATATGAGTAACGTTATCAACTGGTTCGAAATTCCGGCCAACGACATAAATCGGGCAATAAAATTTTACACCAAAGTGCTTGGAGGTGAAATGCAGCCGATGGAAATGATGGGAATCAAAATGGCTTTTCTTCCGATGGATGGGGAGGGTGTCGGCGGTTCACTGTGCCAGGGAAAGGGCTATAAACCAACACCCGATGGTTCAAAAATATATTTGAATGGCGGCGATGATTTAAATGTTCCGTTGTCGAGAGTTGAGAAAGCCGGAGGCAACGTAGTAATGCCTAAAACAAAAATCAGTGATGACATTGGTTATATGGCTTTCTTTGTAGATAGCGAAGGTAATAATATGGCATTTCATTCATTAAAATAATTTGGTTCGCTGTTTTTCTTTTCAATTGCCTTCTTATTTTAAGAGGGCATTTTTTATTTTTACTGAAAGTTTTTAAGGACACATTATGAATGACGCATTAAAATTATTTCCCAAAAATACAGCGGCTTTCCTTAGCAAGCTTTCAAAGAACAACAACCGTGAGTGGTTTGAAGCAAACAGGGAACTATTTAATTCGGAGTTTCTTGAACCGGCTGTGCAGTTCGTCTCTGAAATGGGAGAGCAGCTGATGAGTCTCGATCCCGAAATTGTTGCAATACCAAAAACAGATAAATCAATTTTCCGTCTGCACAGAGATGTACGCTTCAGTAAAAACAAAGAGCCGTATAAAACTAATATGGGATTGTTCTTCTGGAATGGAAGAAAAAAGAAAATGGATGGGAGCGGTTTTTATTTTCATCTTGAACCGAAATATTTTTTTGTTGGAACCGGGAATTATATGTTTCCAAAAGATCTGCTTAAGAAATTCAGAGAAACCGTTGCTGATCCGGTTACAGGGAAAGAATTAGATTCGGTTGTGAAGAAGCTGAAGCAAAAAAGCGGATTCAAAATTGGCGGAAAGAAATTTAAAAAAGTTCCTCGCGGTTACGATCCTGATTCACCTTATGCGGAATATCTTCTATACGACGGAATTCACGTTTTTTATGAAAACAAGGATTTAAAGAAACTTGGCAGCAATCCTGTTGAATATGTTTTTAAACTGTTTAACGAAATGCTGCCATTGCATAAATGGCTGGTAAAGAATTTATAATAAACTTGTTCAGATTTCAAAATAACTTTGTCTGAAAGGAATATTGATTAGTATTATTAGCTATTTGTTTATTGCCTCATACCTGAAACAACCCACTATGTGATCATTCACCATCCCGGTTGCCTGCATATGTGCGTAAACTATTGTCGAACCGACAAATTTAAATCCTCTTTTTCTTAAGTCATCGCTGATCTGATCAGACAGCTTTGTTTTGGCGGGAAGTTCTTTTAGAGATTTAATATTATTCTGAATTGGCTTTCCGTTCACAAAACTCCAGATGTATTTATCAAACGTTCCGAATTCTTTCCGTACTTTTAAAAATTCTTTTGCGTTCGTAATTGCTCCATCTATCTTCAGCTTGTTGCGGATAATGCCTGCATCTTTCAGCAATGAATTAATTTTTCTATTATTATACTTTGCAACTTTATTGTAGTCAAAATTATCAAATGCTTTGCGGAAGTTTTCTCTTTTGTGAAGAATTGTCCGCCAGCTTAATCCTGCCTGGAATCCTTCAAGGATTAGAAACTCAAAAAGTTTTTTGTCATTATGAAGAGGAACTCCCCATTCTTTGTCGTGGTACTTAATCATTAATTTATCGTCCGATGGCCAGGGACAGCGTTGTTTCATTTTAGCTCCACTCATAATAAATAAGTTCTTAGCTGCTTTGCGGTTAATTGTTTATTCTAAAGATCATTATGCAAAATATAAAATAAGACCGGATTTTTCACAAAGAATAATTGTTACGGCTTGTTGATAATTAATTTGCTTTTACGGAATTTTCCCCGCACTTAAGGAAATTTTGCTGCAGTGATTGAGATGAAGATACAAATACAGTAATAAAATTTTCGGGCAAGGCCGAATGAATTATAAAATAAAATATTTAATCACATATATTTCTCTGGCTATTACATCACCACTAATATTTTCACAGTCAGAAACAGATTCAACAAAAAAGAAAGACACTTCCGGATGGCTGGCTCTTCCGTTTGC
>Ga0137461_1000280_pt1 | contig 11687 bp, 9 predicted proteins | sample EasRivERMGT746_2_FD_104650 | JGI IMG/M metagenome (GOLD analysis project Ga0137461, IMG submission 104650) | Soil microbial communities from meander-bound floodplain in the East River, Colorado, USA - East River MetaG ERMGT746_2 | ecosystem: Environmental > Terrestrial > Soil > Floodplain ... | reverse complement strand
TGTCGGCCGGCAGTCCTTCTTTCAAGGTGCCGCGGTTGAGGCGCAGTTTTTTCGCCGGGAAGCCGGTGATCTTGTGCACGGCAGCTTCGAGGCTCATGAGATGTTTCTCGCGGCGCCAGTAACCGAGGATTTTGGTCGGCGCGCCATGCCAGAAAAACCTATCCAAATGCGCGCCGACATCGGTGCCGATCAAGCTGGTGTCGGATTTGATCATTTCCGCCAGCAGCTCCGGATGGGCGTTGGCCAATCCATGATAGAGGATCTGCGAGTTGAAGTTGTCTTCGCTCCAGATATCGAAGAACGCATCCACCGGTTGTTTCTCGGTCAGGCGGGCGATCTCGGCCATGTTCTTTTGCTCGAGTTTCTTCAACTCCGGTTTTTCCAGATGCTCGAACACGACGCGGTCCCAACCATGCCATTCGGGAAATTCCAGTTTGCCTTGGCAAGCGATGCGCTCTTGCTCGATCTTGCGGCGCGTCTCTTTGTCGCTAAGCTTGGCTTTTAGATCGCTGGAGTTCTTGACCGCCTCCCAGGTCGGCAGGCCATTGAATAGGAAGCAGTCGTCCAAGTTGAAGCGGCGAATATGCTGATACGGTATCACGACGCCGTAAATATCTTGGCCGCGCTTCTGCGCTTCTTCCATGTACTTGATCGACTCCATGCCCGCGGCTTTGGCGCCGGGACGGACGCGGAACTCGTTGCCGATTTGCAGCGTTTTGATCTTAGTCAGCATCTCGGGCACGCCGGACTCCGGCTGCAGGATCATTTGGAAACCGTTGAACTGAAAACAGCCCTGGTATTCCGCCGCGACGTTGGCGAGCGCGATGATCTCATCATGCTCGGCGAACGTGCTCGGCGTGCCGGCGTGAATCGCCGGGCCGCCGCGCGGGCTGGTGGAAAAACCGATGGCGCCAAGCTCCATGCCTTCGCGCACCATCGCCTTCATGGCGTTGAGTTCCTCGGGATTGGCGGCGCGCTGATAGGCGGCTTCGCCCATGACCGTCAAGCGCACCGGCGAGTGCGGCATGAGCGGCAGCACGTTGATGCCGACTTTGCCTTCGAGATAATTCAAATATTCACCGAAAGTGTTCCAGCGCCAGTCTTTGTCGTCGACGTACTTGTCGAGCACCCGGCGCAGATAGGCGACCAAAACTTTGCGCGGCTCGGGCTGGGGCGGCACCGGCGAGCAGGAAGCGCCGCAGTCGCCGATGACGATGCTGGTGACGCCGTAATTCACCACCGGATTGCCATTGGGATACTGCACCACGAAGGCGTCCATGTGGGTATGCGAGTCGATGAAGCCGGGCGCCACGACATGGCCCTTGGCGTCGATTTCTTTTTTGCCTTCGCCAACATTTTTGCCGATGGCGACGATCTTTTCTCCGTCCACGGCGAGGTCGGCCTCAAATCCGGGGCTGCCGGTGCCGTCGATCACTGTACCGTTCTTGATGACTAGGTCATGAGCCATGATTGGGTGTCCTCCATTCGGTCGTTAAGAATAATTTCTTATCCCACTGAATTCAGTCTTCTGTCAACTGCTTAGAAGCCGTTTCGAGTTTCGGGTTTCGAGTTTCGGGTTGAGCGGAAAGCAGAATGGAAAATTCAACGAGTGAATTGGCGAAGCAAAAAACGGAACAACCCTTGGTTCGAGGTCGAAACATTCTGAAAGCGACGACTGGAAATCGACTTGCCCTTCCGTCATTCCCGCGAAAGCGGGAATCTAGGCTTTTTCCTGTAGGGGCGGACCTGTGTGTCCGCCCTCTGTTGGATGCCCGCGTTCGCGGGCATGACGGACTTTCGCTTCCCTAGACCCGAAACTCGGAACGCTAAACTCGAAACTTTTACACCGCGTCTTCTGGCCGTTCGTATTTCGCCTTGCCCATGCGCTCTTTGATCGTCGGATAGGCAATGGTGAAGATGGTCACCGCAATGAGTCCCAGAACCGTCGGGAAAAGCAACCATTTGGTGCCGTAAGCGGCAGTGGATATCCACAGATAATTCTCGGCGATCTTGCCGAGCGTGAGCCCGAGAACCAGGGGTGGCCGTGGCCAACCGAATTTGATCATGAAGTAGCCGACGAAGCCGAAGATCAGAGTGACCATGTTGTCGGCGAGATCGTTGTTCGCGGTAAACGACCCGATGAAGACAAGTATCAAGAGAAAAGGAATCAACAGCGTGCCGCGGACGAAGGTCAGCTTCGCGAGATGATTCAAGACGCAGAAACAAAGTCCGGCAACGATAATGTTGGAAATGATCAGCACCCAGACCATTGCATAGGTGACATCGAGGCGTGACTTGAGCATTTCCGGCCCAGGGTTCAGTCCGACGATCAACATCGCTCCCAGTAACAACGCCATGGCGCCGCTGCCGGGGATACCGAACGCAAGGGTGGGAACGAGGTCTCCGCCGCGCGTCGAGTTATTCGCCGCGCCGGGGCCCAAGACGCCTTCGACCGCGCCTTTTCCAGCGCGCGACTTATCCTTCAAGCCTTGCACCGCATGACCGTAGGAAATCCATTGGGCGATATTGGCGCCGAGCACCGGTAGAACGCCGAAGTAGACGCCGATCAAGCTGCAACGCAGCACTAACGCCCAATGACGAAAGGTGTCTTTGACGCCTTCCATGACGCCGCTGAGTTTTTCTACCTTCCCGCTGGCGATACTGGTTCCGCGAACCGCCAGATCGACGATCTCAGGAACCGCAAACATGCCCACGACCACCGGGATGAGATCGAGGCGGTCCCACAGGTAAAGAGTTCCGAAAGTGTAACGCAGCGATCCCGTCTGAGGGTCGACGCCGATGGCAGCCAACATCAGGCCGAGACCGCCGGAAAGCAGGCCTTTGATCAGCGATGGTCCGGCGAGGGTGCCGATGAAAGTAATTCCCATGATCGCGATAATGAACAGCTCGGGCGAGCCAAAAAGCAACACCAGCGGCCGCATGATAGGAATCGATAGGGCCAAACACAGGCCTCCTATTACCCCGCCGACGAGAGAGCTCATGATCGCCGCTCCCAAGGCTCTGCCGGCTTCGCCTTTTTTTGACATTGGATAGCCGTCGAGTATCAAGGCGGCTGAGGATCCCTCCCCGGGAATCCCAAACAAGATTGAAGTGAGGTCGCCGGTAGTTCCGGTGACTGAAAGCATGCCGAGCAAGAAGGCAAACGCCGAGATCGGGTCTTTGATCGAGTAGGAGAACGGCAACATCAACGCTAGCGTCGATAATCCGCCGATACCGGGAAGCAAGCCGACGAAGAAGCCGATGGCGATGCCGATCAGCATGTAGCCGAACGCGGGCCAAGCAACGGTTTGCCAAAAGCCGGATATTGCCGCCTCAAGCATTTTGTTCTCCTCTAGTCATCTTAAAACGTTGAGCTTGCTCAATATCGCATCTTGAAATGTGGGTCAACCGAATTCGCCGCAAAAGTTCAATCTGAGCGGTTACCTTCGAAGTTAATTTACTGGCTTAAGATTCGTTTCAGCGCCGCGCTCACCTCTGGCGGCTGGTTGACGACTTCTTTGGCGAGCGCGCCTAGTTCTTCGCCGCTGACCGGGCGCGGCTCCCAGCCTTTTTTCGCGGCGTCGTCTAGAAACTCTGGGTCGGCGAACGTTTTAGCATAGGCGTTGCGCAATAATTTCAGTCGCTCGGCTGGCACGCCGGGGGTGGTCAGGATCGGCATCGAGCCGAAACCCCATAATCCCAAGTAGGTGTTGACCAGGCGGCGCTTTGGTTCAGCGACTTTGTACTGGTCCATCAACTCGAAGACGCTCGGCACGTCGGGGATTTTTGGATGGCGTTGCTTTTCGGTATGGAGCCAGATGCGCACGAAGCCTTTTTTATGCCAAGTGATGAACGGCTCGCGGCCAAAAAAACCGTCGATGGTGATGGCGCGGCAATGGACTTCGCCCCGTTCCATCGCCAGGTCTTGGTCGGCGCCACCGGGGTAGCCGCTGATGACTTTAAATTTCATCCCCAAGGCATCTTCGAGCAGCCGGGGAATATCGTAGCCTGTGCTGCCCACGCCGGTAGCCGAACAGCGCGGCGGATCGTTGGTCTGGCGCAGCTGGTCGATATTCTTGTACGGCGCGTCGCTGCGCATGTAAAGCAGATGGCCGGCCCGGTAGGGCGTGCCGATCCAGCCGTATTTCGGCCAGTCGAACTGGACTTCTTTACGTCCGGTGATCTGCGCCATGATCAGCGCGCCGCCGAAGGAGCCGAGCGTGAGGCCGTCCGGTTTGGTCATGGTGTAGATATGATTCGCCGCGATCATCGAACCCGCGCCGGGCATATTTTGCACGACGAATGTCGGATTGCCGGGAATGTGTTTGCCCAGGAAGCGCGCGTAGGTGCGGGCATATTGATCATGGTTGTCGCCCGGCTGGTAGCCGACGATGATGCGAATGGTTTTGCCTTGATAAAAATTCGCTTGCGCGAATGCTTGTTCAAGGTTCAAGGGGTTCAAGAGTTCAAGGGTCAGAACGGAGACGAGTCCAACAACCTTGAACGCGTGAACCTTTGCCTTCGTCCCTCGACGGGCTCGGGACGCGGAGAGCCTGCCGAACCGCGATAAACTCAGGCCCTGAGCCTGCCGAAGGGAACTTTTGAACGAGAAAGCTTTCATGAGCGACCTCTTTTGCAGCGGATCTATTTCGTCAATAGCTTTTTCAGCCAGGCAACGACTTCCGGCGGCTGATCGATGACTTCCTTCGCCAGCGCCTGTAAGTCCTCGCCGCTCACTGCGTCGACGGTCCAACCTCGCTTGGTGATCTCGTCCAAGAACTCTGGATCTTTGAGCGTCTTGATATAAGCGTCGCGGAGGATTTTCGTTTGTTCCGCGGAAAGGCCCGGCGTCGACACGATCGGGCGCGAGCCGAACTGGCCGCTGTTGAGATAGACGGTGGCCAGGCGCCGTTTCGCTTCCGGCACTTTGTATTGATCCATCAATTCCCATATCGTTGGCACATCCTGCAGTTTGGGATGGCGCTTGCGTTCCATCTGCATGATGACGCGGACAAAGCCTTTTTTTATCCAGGTGGGAAACGGCTCCCGTCCGAAAAAGGCATCGATCGTAAACGCGCGGCACTGCACTTCGCCCCGTTCCATCGCAAGATCCTGATCGGCGCCGCCAGGATAACCGCTGATGACTTTGAAGCGCAATCCAACCGTGTCTTCTAGCAGCCGCGGCACATCGTAACCGCTACTGCCGACGCCCGTCGCCGAACAGCGTGGCGGCTCGCTGGCGTTACGGATATCTTCCAGAGTTTTATAAGGCGCGTCGGTGCGCATGAAGACAAGAAAACCGCTACGCTCCGGGGTGCCGATCCAGGTGAATTTGTTCCAATCGTATTTCACTTCGCTGCGGCCGATCAACTGGGCGAAATAAAGCGCGCCGCCAATGGTTGCCAATGAAAGACCATCCTGTTTGGCGATGTTGTACATGTAATTGGCGGCGATCATGCCGCCGGCACCGGGCATGTTCTGGACGAGAAAATTCGGATTACCCGGAATATACTTGCCCAAGTAACGCGTGTAGGTGCGCGCCCACTGGTCGTGGGAGTCGCCGGCTTGATAGCCGACGATGACGCGGATGGTTTTACCTTGGTAGCTATTCGCCTGGGCGAATGCTTGTTCAAGGTTCAAGGGGTTCAAGAGTTCAAGGGTCAGAACGGAGACGAGTCCGAAAACCTTGAACGCTTGAACCTGTGAACTCTTGAACCAATTCAGTGGATATCGTTTCATGGTGGGCCTCCATCGCTGTGTTACATTGCAATAGTTGACGATTTGCGCGCCGCGCAAATTTTTCGATGCGCCAACTCCTAGAGGGCGGGTTTCAAACCCGCCCCTACGAATCCCAATTCTTTTTTGCGCCCATTGCGCTTTTTGCGGTTAATTAATCTCCGTCTTCAGTCCGAGGGCGCGATGAATCGCGCCCCTACTTTGCGACCCTTGCGTTCTTTGTGGTTATCTATCTTCTCTTCTTTGGCTGCGGCTCTGCCGCGCTTGGCTTATTTGTTCAATAATTTTTTCAGCCACTCGATCACTTCCGGCGGCTGATCGATGACTTCTTTCGCCAGTGCTTGTAAATCTTCGCCGCGCGTCGGCCGGATCTCCCAGCCGGCCTTTTTCGCTTCGCCGAGGAAATCAGAATCTTTCATGGTCTTGCTAAAGGCGTCGCGAAGAATCGCGACACGTTCCGCAGGGATTCCCGGCGTCGCTAAGATCGGCCAGGCGCCGAAACCGCCGACGCCAAGATAGACCAGCGTCTGGCGTCGCTTGATCTCCGGGGTTTTATACTGCTCCATCAGTTCGAACAAGGTCGGTACGTCGGGAATCTTGGGATTTCGCTGCCGCGATGTTTGCAGCATGATGCGCACGACGCCGGTGCGATACCAGGTTTGAAATGGCTCGCGCGCGAAAAACGCTGCGATCGTGATGGCGCGGCATTGCGCTTCGCCGCGCTCAATCGCCAGGTCCATCTCCGCGCCGCCGGGATAACCGGTGATCAGATTAAATTTTAGCCCGATCATCTCATCGAAAAGTTTCGGCACGTCATGACCGCTCGTGCCGACTCCGGTCGCCGCGCAGCGGGGCGGCTCCTTGGCCTTGCGGATATCGTCCAGCGTTTTGTAAGGCGCATCGGCGCGCATGAACAACAAATGGCCGTTGCGCTCCGGCGCGCCGATAAAGTTGAACTTGGGCCAATTAAATTTCGCTTCTTTGCTGCCGACCAACTGCGCGTAATAGAGCGCCGGAGAAGGGGAGCCGAGGGTCAAGCCATCGGGTTTCGCCAAATTGTAGACGTGATTAGCCGCGATCATGCCGCCCGCGCCCGGCATGTTTTGCACGATGATCGCCGGATTGTTGGGAATATGTTTGCCCATGTGGCGCGAATACGCGCGGGCGAATAAATCATGGGTGTCGCCGGGCAGATTGCCGACGACGATGCGGATGGTTTTGCCTTGATAGAAATTCGCCTGGGCGAATACAACGGAGTGGGAGAAGAGTACGACAAAAAGGGTTACGCTCGTCTTGTTCATGGCGCTCGTTATGCCCTACGGCGGCGAAATCATCAAGGCTGTTCTTAATCGAAAATGCAAAACCTGTGGTGAGCGACGTCGAACCATCATTTTACAACCTTTGTCACCCGCATCAGCACGATCGGCGGTATCGTCAGGTTGAGAGCCTTGGCGGTTTTGAAATTGAGTACCAGCTCAAATCTCATCGGTTGCTCGACGGGAATTTCGGCTGGTTTGGTTCCCTTCAGAATCTTGTCGACCATCACCGGTACTCGCTTGAAGGCATCGTCTCGGTCGCGTCCGTAGGACATCAAGCCGCCGCTCTCGACAAAAACTGGCCGAGGGTATATCGCCGGCAGCCGAAATTTTGCCGCCAGGTCTACGATCTGCTTTTGGTTAGAATCTTCCAACGAGCCTGCTATCACAGAGAGAGCGGCGCTACGCGCTTTAATTGCTTCTCTGAACGCGCCCGCGTATTTGTCGGCGCTACTTACCTCCATGGAATAAAGTTGCAGACCCAGTTCGCGTGCCGGCAGTTGGCTTTCTTTCCATTGTTGCACGGAGCTTAGATCCTGCGGATTCCATAGCACCGCAACGCGGGAGAGCTTGGCAACGGTTTCCTTGAGTAACTCCAAACGTTTGCCCGCCAACACCGCCTCCAAGCCGGTAAAGCCCGTGATGTTTCCACCGGGCCGGGCCAGGCTGTCAATGAGTCCCGCCGCAATAGGATCAGTCACGTCGTAAAAAACGATGGGGATCGTCTTGGTAGCGTTCTTGAGAGCTATGGCTTCAGGCGTCCCGCGCGTGACAATTACGTCAACATTGAGACGGACCAGCTCATCAGCCAGCGCGGGGAGCCGCTCGAGCTTATTATCGGCGGATCGATACTCGAAAGCTATGTTCTTGCCCTCAAAATAGCCGAGCTCACGGAACTTATGCCGAAATTCCTCATACCTGGAGACTGAAGAGGCGGAACCGATTCCGAGCCAGCCAATCTTAAATATCTTTGCCTGCTGCTGCGCCTCGGCGAGCGCTCCATACCCAAGCCGCGTCGCCATGACGGCAACAAACGTAGAAATGTTTCTCAGAGCCTCACGCCGTTTCATGTAGCCTCCACGCTCACTTTTGATTTCAAGCGCGAAAAGGGAATCTTTTCCCCTTCCATTTCGAGCAAAGTCGTCCGCGCCTCGACTTCCACGCTCCGCTCGCTACCGTTAACTTTGAGTGAAATCGTTTTTTTCATAATTCAGAAACAAAAAAGTCAGGAGCCTTTTTTAATGCAAGATAGGCCCAAATGCTAAACTTGCGAAGAGTTATCTACTACCGATCAACGCTGCACAATTTCCACGATTTTCCGAATCACATCTTTTACCTTCGCGTTTCGAAGATGGCCGGCTTTGTAAAGGACGATCTGCTGATCCGCTGTAAACAGACGGTTTGGTCTTATATTGCTTTTTTGTCTAAGGCCACCGGCCTCAAAATCCTTATCCTCAAGGGGGATTGCATAGCTGTCTCGAACCCGTTGACTGGTTATCTGACAAAGCAAGAGATCGTCTCCCTGGAGAACGGCTACCACCAAGGCCGGGCGTCTCTTGGCCCGGGACAAGTCCGAAAAAGGAAAGGGCACAACCACCACATCGCCCTTTACAAGTGTTGCCAAGCTTCCTCCTCCTCAGGGCTCAGCCAATCTTTTTTCAGCGAAGATTCGCTCAGCAAGCTAGTTTCTAACTTTTCCTGGACGTGCTTGCTCTTTAGAAAGCGGACGAAGTCCAGCACTTCTTCGAGCAACGGCTCTGGAACCTGCGCAATCTCTTTCGCGATCAATTGCTTTCTGTTCATCGTTTCACCTCCCCGCGACAATAACACGCTACCCATGAATCGAGCAATTTTTGAGAATAGGTGCCGCCAGAGCTTCGGACCCATTTCTCCGGTTTTGATTCGAACTATGCAGGCAAGAGCGTCGTCAGTCTTTTTGCCTTTTGCATTTTTACTTTTGCCTACTTGACGACACTCGTCGCCCGCATGAGCACGATCGGCGGTATCGTCAGGCCGAGCGCCTTTGCGGTCTTGAGATTGATAAAGAATTCGAACCCCATCGGTCGCTCGACCGGTAGCTCGGCGGGCTTGGTGCCCTTGAGGACTCGGTCGATGAGGTAAGCGAGGCGCTTGTAGCGTTCGGCGTCGTTGCCTGCGTAGGACATCAAGCCACCGCTGGCTACAAATTCTTTGAAAGGGGATATCGCCGGCAAGCGATGTTTTGCCGCCAGGTCCGCGATCCGTTTAAGGTTAGAATTGTTAATCGAGGCCGACGTCACGGCCAGAGCGGCGCTACGCGCTTTAATCGCCTCTTTGAACGCGCCCGCGTATTTGTCGGCGCTACTTACCTCCATGGAATAAAGTTGCAGACCCAGTTCCCGTGCCGGGTGAAGACTTTCTTTCCATTCTTCAGAGCCTGGACCCCGTGGGTCCCACAGCACTGCAACGCGGGAGAGCTTGGAAACCGTTTCTTTCAACAGCTCCAACCGTTTGCCGGCCAACTCCGAGGAGATAGCGCTGAACCCCGTGAGATTCCCGCCAGGATGCGCGAGGCTGTCGATTAGCCCAATCGCAACCGGATCACCCCCACTTTGAAAAACTATAGGAATCGTTTTGGTAGCATTCTTGGCGGCTACGGCAGCGCCGCCCCCGATCGCGACTATTACGTCAACCTTGAGACGGACCTGCTCATCGGCCAGGGCCGGGAGGCGGTCGAGCTTGCCCTGCGCGGATCGATAATCGATGAAAATATTTTTGCCTTCGACATAACCGAGCGCACCGAGCGCCTCACGGACAAACTCTTCGATTGGTCGACCAGAATCGTTGCTGAGCCAGCCAATCTTAAATACCTTCGCCTGCTGCTGCGCCTCGGCCACCGGCCCGTACAGTGCGAGTGCGACAGCGAGGGCGACAAGCACAAACCATTTTCGATTTTGGATGGTTCGACGTTGCTCACCACAGGTTTTCGATTTTGGATTATCGGATTCCATCATTCCAGTACTCCATCACTCCACTCCCTATTCCCGTCCGAGCACCCACTTCATGCGTTCGATGATTTCTTTGGGCTGGGTCATGACTTCTTTCGACAAGGCTTGCAGCTCTTCGCCTTTGGTAGGGTCGACGTCCCAGCCTTGTTTGGCGGCTTCGGCGAGCAGTTCCGGGTCGGCGATCGCTTTGGCGTAGGCCTCGCGCAAAATCTTCACGCGCTCCGGCGGTACGCCGGGGGCGGCGCCGATGGGCCGGCCTAATGTTGCCGCGGTGAGAATAACTTTGGCGAGACGGCGGGCGGGCTCGGGAGATTTATACTGCTGCATCAATTCGTTCAATGTCGGCGTGTCCTTCAGCCGCGCATCGCGTTTGGCGCCGGTTTGTATCATGACGCGCACGTAAGCGGATTTATGCCAGCGCCGATAGGGCTCGCGGCCAAAGTAGGTGGCGCGCAGCGGCGACCAGCAAAACACTTCGCCGCGCTCGATGGCGAGCTCGATATCCGGCGCGCCGGGATAACCGCTGACGATGTGAGTTTTGATGCCGAGCGTTTCTTCGAGCAGCCGCGGAATGTAATGGCCGGTGCTGCCGGTGCCGGTGCTGCCGCATTTGGCCGGCTCTTTGGCGTTGCGCAAATCGTCGATGGTTTTAAACGGCTGGTCGGAGCGCATGTAGTAGACGATGTCGTTTTTCTCCGGCGAACCGATCCAGTTGAATTTCGCCCAATCGAATTTCACTTCGGAGCGGGCCACCAGTTGGTCGAAATAAAGCGCGGGATTGACCGCGCCAAGCGTGAGACCGTCGGGCTTGGCGACGCCGTACACATAATTAGCGCCGATGATGTTGCCGGCGCCCGGCATGTTTTGCACGACGATGGATGGATTGCCGGGAATGTACTTGCCGATGTAACGCGCCGCGAGCCGCGCCCACAGATCGTAGCCGCCGCTGGCGGTGGACGAGACGACCAGCGTGAGGGTTTTGCCTTGATAGAAGGGCGTCTGGGCAGACGCCCGTTCAAGGTTCAAGGGGTTCAAGAGTTCAAGGACGGAAAAGATCAGGAGGGCGAGAACTTTGAACCCTTGAACGTTTGAACTTTTGAACGAGTTCTTCATGTTTAATTCCCCAACACCCACTTCATTCTTTCGATGACTTCCTTCGGTTGGACGGTGACTTCTTTCGCTAACTTTTCCATTTCCTCGCCGCTGAGCGGATCGATATCCCAACGCTGTCTTTTCGTTTCAGCGACGAGCTCGGGGTCTTTCAAAGTTTTTAGATAGGCCTCGCGCAATTGTTTCAAGCGCTCGGGCGGAATCCCCGGCGTGACGGCGATGGGACGGCCGAGTGTCGCGGCCACCAAGATGACGCGGGTGAGGCGCTTGCCGGCTTCCGAAGTTTTGTGTTGATCCATCAGTTCATAGATGGTCGGCGCGTCACCTAAGCGCGAATCACGCTTGCGGTTGGTTTGGAGCAGCACGCGGAGAAAATTTTTCTTGTGCCAAGAGACATAAGGCTCGCGGCCGAAGTAAGTTGCGATCAGCGGCGACCAGCAGTGGACTTCGCCGCGTTCGACCGCCAAATCAATTTCAGAGCCGCCGGGGTAGCCGCTGACGATAGTATGTTTCGTGCCCAACACTTCGTCGAGCAAAC
>Ga0137461_1000279_pt1 | contig 11709 bp, 9 predicted proteins | sample EasRivERMGT746_2_FD_104650 | JGI IMG/M metagenome (GOLD analysis project Ga0137461, IMG submission 104650) | Soil microbial communities from meander-bound floodplain in the East River, Colorado, USA - East River MetaG ERMGT746_2 | ecosystem: Environmental > Terrestrial > Soil > Floodplain ... | reverse complement strand
TTCATTCATCTCTACACCGCTCTCGACAACGGCTTGTTCGACAAGTACGGCATGAAGTTCGAAAATATTTTTATCCGCGGTAGCGGTCCCAATCTCGCGGCTCTCGCCGGCGACGAAGTTCAGTTCACCTACTGCGCATCCGACGCTCTAATCCCAGGTCTAGCTGCGGGGATCGACGCCAAGATCGTCGCCTCGCCACTGGTGAAGCTGCCTTATGTGTTGGTGACGCGGAAAGAAGTCAGACGACCGGAGGACCTCAAAGGAAAAGCTCTAGGTATCGCGCGCGCCGGAGACTTGAGCGACCGGCTCTCACGCGCAGTCGTGAAAAAATTGGGTTTACCTCCGGAAGCCGTTACCATGCGGCCCATCGGCGGCAGCCAGGGAGAACGTTATCAGGCCATGGCGGCTGGAATAGTGCATGGCGTCATCATCACGCCGCCGTTGGATGTGCGCGCCAAGAACGAAGGCTACAATGTGCTCTATCGCCTGATCGATCTGAACCTGCCGTTCATCTACAGCTCGCTCCACACCAGCTATAAAATGTTGCGCGAACGGCCCGATATAGTCCAGCGCATGGTCGCAGCCCTAGCCGAGATCGTCTACTTCGTCGAGAAAAATCCCGACAAAGCCAAAGCCTCGGTGGCCAAAGCGATGCGCACCAAAGATGAAGAGGCCCTGCAATCGTCTTACAATGTCTACGCCAAGGAGATCCTCGACCGAACCATGGTCGTCCCCGGCAAAGCCGTCGCCGAAGCCATCGACCTCGCCCGCGAAAGCGGCACCCCCGTCAGAAAAAAACCGGAAGAAATCTACGACAACAGCTTCGTGAATAATCTTGAGAAAAGCGGGTTCTTGAAAGAGATTTGGGGGAGTGAAAATTACCGGAGGTAATTTTCATCTATCTACGATTTACGTCACACGTTTTATTCAGTCAGTAGCCAGTCGACTGCCGCATGAGCCGTAACTCCCTTAGGCAGGTCACGCGAAAGTTCCGGCTCGAGGCTAATCAAATGCAACGTCGCTCGACGATGTTCGGTTGCCGCTGCCAACAAGGCTCGGGTTTCGCGCTCTCTGGTAACGGGCGAATCTAAGTCGGCGCAGACTTGAATCAATTCCTGTCGCGAGTCCGGATAGCGCGCCAGAAAATCGACCTCGAAGCCGCCGGTAGTACGAACGTAACCAATCTCGGCGCCGCGCCGTTCAAGCTCCAACAGCACGCAAGTTTCCAGCGCGTGGCCCAGATTGCTCTTGCCGGACCTGTCAAATACCGGGATTAGGCCCGAGTCGATCGGATAAACTTTTCGTGGATTGACCATTTTGCGCCGTTCGGAATCCGCCGCAATGGAAACAGCGCGGATCAGGAAGGCGTCTTCGAGATGGGCGAGGTAGGCGTGTAACGTATCCTTTGCCACCGAAACTCCTTGAGAGCGTAGATCGCCGAGAAACTTTGCGACGCTGAAATAGCCGCCCGCGTTTCCGAGCAAATGGCGCACCATCCAGCGCAAGGCAACGGGGTGGGAAACGGCGTGGCGCTCAATGACGTCGCGGATCAAAGCCGTATCCACGTATCCCCGCAGCAACTCGACGCGATCCCTTAACTCAACTTTTTGAGCTTCTGGAAAGCCGCCGCAGAGGAGATATTGTCGTAAATGTTTGTTCAAACCCGACCGTGCCGCCTTGGGCAATCGATCAAGCTTGAGCACCGGCTCCTGGCCATGGTGGCGCAAATATTCACGAAAACTAAACGGATGAACCAGCGCCTCCATCGCGCGGCCACGCATGCTTGTGGCCACCTCCCGGCTAAGTAGTCTCGCCGATGAGCCGGACAGGAATAGTTCCACGCGCTCCGTGTCCAACAGCCGCCGCGCAAAGGTCTCCCAACCGGGTACGACTTGGATTTCGTCGAGAAAGAAAACCGCGCGCCGCTGATCGCGCAACTCCGGGTGTAAGCGATAATATTCTTCGACGACCAGATGCAGATCGGTTGTCGCCAAGCCCGCCAAGCGTTCGTCTTCGAAATTGAAATAGAGAAGTGCTTCTCTCTCTACTCCCTGTTTGAGACGATCGGCAAGAACCTGCCATAAAAATGTGGTCTTGCCAGTACGCCGCATCCCAATGACCGCCACGGCCTTCCCCTTCACGCGAGGCAGGCGAGTGTCGCGGCGGGTGAACTCCGGCACCGGCGCGGACAGCGCATCAACGATTTTTTGTCGTATGAGTTCCCGCATTTGTCCTTATTGAAAGGACATATTATTAACTATTGGTCCTTTTGTAAAGGACAATTTAATTCACGCGCAAGGCTTCCCCGCGACTACCCGGCAAAGCCATCGACCTCGCCCGCGAAAGCGGCACCCCCGTCAGAAAAAAACCCGAAGAGATTTACGACAACAGCTTTGTGAATAATCTGGAGAAAAGCGGTTTCTTAAAAGAGATCTGGGGGAGTGAAAATTACAAACGGTAAATCGTGAATTCTTACCGCGCGGAGGTTCCCTGCTCCATACCCCAGGCGATCATGCCTACGATTCAGCCACCGCAATGACCGCGCACCGGCTAGGTTCCACCGAGACATAAACCTTGTCGGTTTCGCGTAGGTCGCTGTAAGGATCGATTTTAGCTCGCAGCGAAAGGCCATTGCACGCTATTTCGCAATCGATGAAATCGCCCATGAAAGTTTTTTCTTTGACCTGGCCGGGCCAAACATTTTTTCCCGCTACTGGAGCTTGACTGGACAGGCGCACACTCTCGGGTCTGACCAGAACTAAAACCTTATCGCCACGGGGCCGGCGGTCCTCCACGCGGCAATGGATCTCCCCGAGCGAAGTCTGCACGACGCAAAGCTCTTCGCTTGCGCCCTGCGTTTGCCCGGGGATGATATTGGTCATGCCGATAAAGTTGGCGGCGAAGCGAGTGTGAGGATGCAGGTAAATGTCGCGTGGGCTGCCGATCTCGACGATCTTGCCGGCATTCATTACCGCGATCTGATCGGAGATCGTCAGCGCCTCGACCTGGTCATGAGTAACATAGAGCGACGTGATTTTAATGCGCTTCTGCAGCGCGCGGATGCCCGCCCGCATCTCTTCTCGCAGCTTCGCATCGAGATTGCTCAGCGGCTCATCGAGTAACAGCACCTCGGGATCGCCGGCCAACGCCCGCGCCAACGCCACTCGCTGCTGCTGGCCTCCTGACAGTTTAGGCGCCGGGCGATCGGCGAGATCGAAAAGTCCGACCGTCTCGAGCGCCTGGCGCGCGCGATCCCGGGCTTCGCCGCGCGCAAAGCCCTTACTCTTCAGCGGATAGTAGACGTTTTGCAAGACCGTCATGTGCGGCCAGATCGCATAAGACTGAAACACCATGCCGATGTTACGTTTGTTGGGCGGCACGAGCACGCCCGACTTTTCGGCGAACATAACTTTATTGCCGATGGTGATTTCGCCCCCGGCGGGAGTTTCCAAGCCGGCGATGCATCTGAGCGTCGTCGTTTTGCCGCAGCCGCTCGGTCCGAGTAGCGTGAACAGCTTGCCCGCTGGAACCGTGAAGGATACGCCGTCGATGGCTCGCACCTCTTTAGCGCGGTCGTAAAATATTTTGCTCAGATTATTTGCCGTGATCACGTCGCTATCCCGGATTATTCACGCTACGAGGAAACATGACGACACTCTGTCGATCGAGGTGTGACCCTGGAGGAACGAAGGCATCGGCGCAAATGTTTCATTATGTGCTCGCTGCTCGGCACGATGTTGGAACTTTCCGCTGCTAATCTGACAGCAACTCGCCGCGCTTGCATCTTCAAGACACAACTGCTTTGCCTTCGTTCCGGAAGGGTTGCACCTCGATCGCAGTTTTACCACGAATAATCCGGGCTATCTCTCGTGAATCGAAAACTGCGTGGCAAAGATCCGCGTGCCGAGCGCCACCAGACTCAAGGCGCCGATGAGGATCACGCCGAGGGCAGAGAGCTCGGAAAAATCGCCGGACTCGTAGAAGCCGTATATCACTACCGGGAGCACTTCGGTACCCAGATGGCTCAACAACACCGGCAGCGACAGCGCCTTGAAGGTCAGCGCTAAAACGTAGAACCAGCCCGCGGCCACACCCGGCAGTATCAGCGGCAAAACCACGCGGACAAAAGTTCTGGGCCAGGATGAGCCGGAAATGATCGACGCTTCTTCAAGCTCGGGATGGAGTTGCAACAGCGCGGTGTGACAGGCGCGCAGGGCAATGGGAACGTATTTGGTCACGTAGGCGATCACCAAAATCCACAAGGTCCCGTACAGTGGAATGGGCAGAGTGAGATAGACCCACAGCAGCGCCAGGCCAATGACGATCCCCGGAAAGGCCATGGGGGCGAAAGCGACCATGTCGAGAAGTTTTCGTCCACGCAGTTTTGTCCGCACCCCGACCCAGGTCACCGCCGTCCCGAGCGCCACTGCCGCCGTCGCGCTGATGACGCCAACGACAATGTTGTTGACCAGAGCTTGATGGAACAGCTCCATGCGCAAAACCGTGCGGTAGTAGTCGAGGCTGAACGCCGAAGCAAATTCCCACGACGGTCTTTTGTAAATCGGCAGTACCGACGTTAGGGCGATGATCAGAAAGGGCAGGATCACGCCGACGAAGAGGATCGCCAACGCCAACGGCAGCGTGAGATAACGCCAGCGGCCGAGTCGTTGAGTGCGCGGCCGGTAACCCTTTCCCGTGATCGTGGCGAATTTTTCCGCCGACGCGGTAGCCCGCAAGTACAGCCCGACGCCGGCCGAGGCCACCACCAGGTAAAAAATCGAGTAGGTTCCCGCCAAGTTATAATCGGGAGGATGAAACATGCGCAGGGCCAAGAAGATCTCGCTGGCATAGACTTTAACTTCCGCCGGTAATCCGATTACAGCCGGCACCTCGAAGGTCTCGATGCCGCGCACGATAAGTAGCAGCAGTACGGCGAAAATGGTCGGCGTCAAAAGTTTCAAATTGACATGCCAAAAGGTACCGAAAGCGTTCATTCCCGAGACCCGACCCGCCTCTTCCAGCGCCGGGTCCATGGAGCGCAGTGAAGCGGCCAAGAGAAAAAACGGCAAGGTGATATTATCGATGCCAAAAACCCAAATCATCCCCGCCATGGAATAAATGTTGAAAGGCGCCTGCGCTAGATTAAAATTATCGATCAGCAATCGATTGATCAAGCCGATGGTCGGGCTGAGCAGAAGCACCCATGCGACCGTGGTTAGAATGCCGGGGATAACGAAAGGGAAAAGCGCCAGGCCGTAGATCGCGCCCTTGAGCGGCGTGTCGGTTCTTTCCGTCACCCAGGCGAGAAAGCCGCCAAGGACAAAAGATACCGCCGCGGCGCCGACGGCGAACAGCATTGTATTGGCGGCTAATACGAAAATACTGGCATCGCCATAGGCGCGGACGTAATTGGCCAGGGTAAAAGAGGCCACCGTGCCGGGAGGGCCGTCGCGGAAAGTCCCATAAAGAATCATTCCCAGAGGGATCACGGTCAGATAAACCACGATCCCCACAAGAACCGCGAGCAGGACATTTTTGCCGACGACGAATTTAGCCACGGGCCGGACAGCGGCTAACGGTAGAAGGTTTTCTTTGCCATCGCCGCGTAGTGGCTGTAGTTCTGGGCGGTGAGCTTGGGCTCGAGAAATTGAATCTTCAGCTCTTTGGTTTGCAGCGCTTTATGAAAGGGCTCGACATCGGGATGGCCAGGCACCTTACCCCAAGTGCGAATGATCTGCGCCCCTTCCTTGGACAGGTAGAAATCGACGAACAGCCGCGCCGCGTTGGTATGGGGCGCGTTGCTCGATATCGCCAGACCGCCGCGCAGTGCGACCAGCGGATCGAAGGTCCTGATCCAATCCACCGGAGCGCCTTTCGCCTTGAGCACTTCCAGATGGTGCACGTAGGCCTGCGCCATCGGCGACTCCCCGGCGGCGAGCAGCTCGGCAATCTGGCTCGCGCCTCTTCGCAAAATGAGCTTTTGGCGCGCCATCCCCTCGGCCAATTTTGTCGCCTTCTCGACACCGAGCCTTTGCTCCCACCCGGCGTAGAGACGATAATCGAGCACCTCGACGACAACTTTGCCTTGCCATTTCGGTTCGAGCAGATCGGACCACGATTTGGGAGCATCCTTGGCCGCCAAAAGTTTGGTGTTATAGCCCATGACTTTGATCGTGTAGTCGTCGGTGGTCCAGTAGCCTTCCGGATCCTTCATGTCGGGAGAAAACTTTTCCGCCGACGGCGACTGATAACGCGCCACCAGGTTCTCGCGTTTGAAGCGCTCCACGTCGAAATCGAGAACCCGGATGACGTCGGCAATGTATTTCCCGGCGCGCCGCTCAAAGATAAATTTTTCCGCCAGCTCGGGCCCACCCGCGCGGATCGATTGGGCTCGGATGAATGGGTATTTCTTCATGAAGGCGTCGAGTAGCACTTTATTGTCGGTTTGCGCCGTCGTTGTGTACCACACCAACTGGCCTTCCTTTTTCGCTCCGGCAATCAGACCATCTTCTCCCTGGGCGAATACCGGGACGGAAATCAACAACAGGCCGATCGCTGCCAGCACTGCGGCAGAAAATTTTTCCATTACCATGGACAAGCTCCAGTTACTGTTCATCGCGGCGGGCTGGCGATCTCCCACCAGTTGCTGTCCGGATCGCTCAACATGAAGCAAACCGCGCCTTCCCCATCGCAGAGTTTGGTAAGCCCGGTGATCCCGGCTTGCGTGCCAGACTCACTTAACCAATGGTGCGCGTCCTCCACCGCCCGCACGGATTCCAGCGCCAGCGTGTAGCGCTGGAGCGGACCGAGAAGTTTCTTCTCGCTCACCGGAACCTGCAGGCTGACGATGTACCAGGGAGTTGCCGGATGTTTGACGTAGTGCGGCTTGGCGCTGGGCGACGGCGCCACGACATCGAGGCCCAACACCTCTCGGTAAAACTGCCGCGATCTATCGAGATCGTAGCACTCCATGGTGCCATGACTGAGCGCCTGCGGCACGTAGCCCCGGCCCGGAAATTTCTCCTCGGGGAGCAAGCATTTCCAGTGCGGCAAGACGTTCTCCCCCATCCCGGCTTTGACGGCAAGCTCATAGGACTCGATCTCCCACCAGTTGCCGCCCGGTTCGAAGAAATGCACTGAGCGCGCGAAGTGGTGGTTTCTCGGTTTCATGATCTCGATTTGATATTGCTCCTTCATCTTTTCGAGATAGGCGTCGGCTTTTTCGATCTCGACGTTGGTCGCAACACGGACACCGTAATGATTGCGCAACGGTTTATCCAGAGCCGCTGCCCCTCCCTCATGAAAAATTAGCAGCCAGTCGGTGTTCGGATGTTTGAGCGTGACCTCGCCGCTCTTTTCCGCGATGACATCGAGGGCGAGCAGATCGGTTAGGATCGGCACGGTCTGCTTGAGCGAGCGGCACTCATAATGACCGTTGACCAGAGCGATCGGTTTCAGCATAACGACCTCCTTCGACAACTCATCGTTGTTGACAATGATTTCAATTGAGCGCCACCGGGCTGGTGACCTCCCACCAGTTGCGATCCGGGTCGCTAAGAATGAACGATGCCGTGGCGCCGCTCTCCTCGATTGCGCCGAGCTCGGTCACGCCCAAACCTGCGCCGCTCTCTTCCAGCCAGCGGTGCGCCTGTGCGACGGCGGCGGCGGACTCAACCGTGATCGTGTAACGTTGCATCGGCGTCAGCAGCCGGCGGTCATCCGCTGGCTTTTGCAGGCTGACGACATACCACGGGGTCGAGGGATGTTTTATGTAATGAGGCCTGACGCTCGGTGACGGACTGACCACGTCCAGCCCAAGCACTTCTCGGTAAAACTGGCGCGAGGCTTCGAGGTCGACGCATGTGATGGTGCCATGCGTGAGAGCTTGAGGAATAAAACCTTTGTCGCGAAAATGTTCCGGCTCGATGAGATTTTTCCACGGCACGCTGACGTTCGCCCCCAATCCTACTTTGACCGCCATCTCGTAAGATTCGATCTCCCATGTATTGCCGCCCGGCTCGATAAAATGGACGGAATGCGCCAGGTGCCGGTTTTGCAGCTTATCGACGTCAATGAGGCCGAAATCGCTTTGTTTTGCGAGGAGGAATTCCCGTGCGTTGTCGACTTCTCGATTGGTCGCCACCCGCACACCGTAATGATTCAAGCGCGGCTTGTCCGGCGCATCCGGCCCGCCCTCGTGAACCACCAGAAGCCAACCGGTATTGGGATGCTTCATGACGATGTTGCGGTCGGCTTCCCCGACCTTTTCAAACGCCAAGATCTCTTGAAGAACTGGAATCGTCTGCTTGAACGAACGACACTCGTAATGTCCATGGGTGAGTCCAATCGGTTTGATCATGCGCGACCCTCCTAGAGTTCCACTCGGTGTTCATCTCCGGTGACACTGTGTTGCGTGTTTATATTACAGCCAAGATAATCATAGCAACTCAAGCTGTCAGGTGACAGGTAGCGGCAATCGATCGCCGGTTTGTTCTTCAGTCAATTTCAGTTTCTCTCATTTGGTGATCGTCATCGGCCGCTCGCGATACAGATTATCGAAAAAGCCGCTGCGATCGATGCGCTCAACCAAACGCAAATCGAAGAGCCGTTCCGGCGTCACTTTGCTCGCCGCTGGATTCTGCGCAGCAACCTCGCGGATCACCAGTGCCATGCCTTTTACCGAGGGATAAGGTTTGACCGGGAAGATGCGCTCCGCGTAGGCGGACCATCCTTGCTTCATGGCCTCGATGTCTGCGCCCTTCAAATAAGCGCTCATGATGCGCACCGACTCGTCTCTGCGGGTCTTAAAAAAGTGCAGCCCTTCAGCCATCGCCCGTATGATCCTTAAGGCGGTATCCTCTTGCGCAATAAGATCCTCGGTCATCGCCATCACCGACCCTTGGTATTCAATGTTTTTGGTCGTGAGATCGATCAGTGTGTTAAACCCCTCCTTTTTACCGCGAACGACTTCGGCTGGGCCGACGACAGCCGCGTGAATCGCTCCCGCACGCAAAGCATTGAAACGATCCGGACCGCTGCCGACCTGAACCATGACGATGTCGCGGTCCGGGTCGAGGCCGAGCTCCTTTGCCGCGATCCGGGTGGCGAGCTCGGATGAATCATTGAATCGGCTGATGCCGACGCGCTTGCCTTTTAACTGGCTGCCAGAAGTGATGTCCGGCGCGGCAATGACCGTGTAGAGCAAAGTATTGATCACACCGGCGACAATTTTTAGGCGCGCTCCGCTCAAGTGACTGGTGACTATCCCCGATGCGCTGACGATTCCGACGGGGAAAGAGCCTGCCAGCATGGCTTGGACGGACAAACTCCCACGCGCCAGGCTCAACGTCATATCGAGGCCATGTTTCTGGAAAATGCCGGCGTTTTGCGCGACCCAGAGCGGGCCGGAGCCGACGCTGAGATTGTTGTAAACCATATTGAGCGCGATGGGCTTTGGGTTCGATTGTGCCTGGCTGTCGTGACTGGAAAGAATCAGCAAAGCCGCGCAAATGATCGCACTTGGATTGCCAAGCAGCCTGGTAATTTTCATGGTCATGTCCGGCTAACTTGAGGCGGCGATCATTTCCCAACAGTTGGCGTCCGGATCGGTAAAGATAAACGACGCGCGGCCCGAGTCCGAACCAAGCGGACGGGGTGCCGCGATCTCAAAGCTGGCGGCATTTTGGCTGAGCCAACGATGCGCCTGCGCCACCGCATCGTTGGATTCCAACGCGAGCGTGAAGCGCTGCTGCACACCCGACGGCACACGGCTCTTGCTCGGCGTCTGCAAATTAACGATGTACCAGGGATTCGCAGCATGCTTGATGTAATAGGGATCGGCATCCGGGAACGGATGCATCACCTCGAGTGCCAAGACGTTGCGATAAAAATTTCTTGCCCTGACCAGATCGAAACACGAGGTAGTGCCGTGACTCAGGCATTGCGGGACATAGCCTCTGTCCGGAAAACGGCTGTCCACAAACACGCTGCGCCACGGGTAGGCGACCTCACTACTGAGGCCGTGTTTCTTCGCGCCGCCCTCGTAAGACTCGATCTCCCAGTAGTTGCCGCCCGGTTCGATGAAATGCACGGAGTGAGCGATGCGCCGGGTCTCCGGCGGGATGATTTTGAGACCGAGATCATCTTTTCGCTTCTGCAGGTAGGCGTACGCGTTGTCCACCTCCTGATCGGTGGCGACGCGAACGCCGTAATGGTGGTAATGCGGTTTGTTCGAAGCGCCGGCGCTTTCATGCAGGATGAGCAGCCAGTCGGTATTCGGATGTTTCATGATCAACTGTCCGTTCCCCCGAGAAACGACCTCGAGCGCCAACAGCTCTTCCAGAATCGGCCCCGATTGCGCGAACGAGCGGCACTCGTAATGTCCGTGCACCAGCCCGACCGGTTTGATCATGGCAACCCCCAAGTTTCAGCAGAGAATGTTTAGATTGAGAGCACCTAACTCCATGAAGCCAATTATTATACCGGGGAGAATACTGTCAACTCCCGAACCTCGACCGTTCTTCCATTCGCCTAAATTCTACCGCGCTTGCGCGGCTCCCTGCGCCTTTCTCAACCAACTCATGTCTTCCAGATCATCCGGCGTAAACGTCTTGGCCACTTTCAGCGCCTCGCGATAAATCTCGATCTCCTTTTCCACCGCGGCGCGTGGTTTGGTGCCGTCTTTGCTGTAGCCGAGCATTTGCGCGGTGAAGGCCTTTTCGGCCAGCGCCAGATCGAGCTTGTGATAGCTGGCGACGTACTGAACCACTTCGGTGCGATTGGCCGGATTGAGAATATAGTTCATCGTCCGGTGCAGCGCCGCGATCATGCCGTAAACTTTCTGCGGGCTCTTTTTCATGGTCTCCATCGAGCTGATCAAGCCGATGAAGCTCAGCGGCGCGTAGGTTCTCGCCTCCGCCAACTTCACATAGCCTTTGGCTTCCAGCTCTTCGACGTAGGGCGGCGCTAACAAAGTCGCGGCAATTCTCTTGCTTGTTAGCGACTTGATGGCGTTGTCGGTGACCTGCATAGCTAACAGTGTGACTTTACCGGCTTCGATCCCATGGGCGCGCAGAATCACGCTCATCGACATGCCTACCGCGTCGGTCAATGCCGTAACGCCGACGGTTTTGCCCACCAAGTCTTGCACCGACTTGATCTCGGCCTGCGCCAACAGCACGTGAACCGGGTCTTGTTGAACGTAAAACACTCGCCGAAGCGGCAAGCCGCGCATGATCGCTGAAGTTGCCGCGCCGGTGGTCGAAGAAAAATCCAACTCGCCGGCGACCATCGCCGCGATCGCCGTCGGCGGCGCCATCATCACCAACTGCGGCTCGATCTGTTCCGCCGCGAAGAAGCCTTTGTCCTTGCCGAAGTAGTACGGCATGATCGACAAACTCTTCGACGGCACATGGATCGTAACCTTGGTCGGCGCCGAAGCGGCACCGAGCAGCGCCGGTGACACGGCAATAGTCGAGATCGCAAAAATAAGACCAAATTTAGCAACGATCATTCAATCTCCCTCACAGACGAAGATATCAGGGCGCGATGAATCGCGCCCCTACATCCGATCCCTTTCATTGGTCCGTCGACTCCGCATCTTCCGAAACGATTTGAACTGCTTGCCTTCGATAAACTCAGGCCCTGACACATTCGGTAAACTCAGTGTCACCCTGAGCCCGTCGATGGGTGAGCCTGCCGAAGGGAACG
>Ga0137461_1000278_pt1 | contig 11721 bp, 10 predicted proteins | sample EasRivERMGT746_2_FD_104650 | JGI IMG/M metagenome (GOLD analysis project Ga0137461, IMG submission 104650) | Soil microbial communities from meander-bound floodplain in the East River, Colorado, USA - East River MetaG ERMGT746_2 | ecosystem: Environmental > Terrestrial > Soil > Floodplain ... | reverse complement strand
CGGCTGAGCCGCACACAACAGGAACTGCGCCACCAACTCGCGCACAAACGCATTTCCCCGGCGCGCCAAGAACTGCTGTTGCAGAAGGAAGCCGGCGTCACCGAGAAAATCTGCGCATTGACGCAGCAGTTGCATCTGGCGGCGGCACAAATCGATGAGCTGGTGCGCCGGCTGCATCAAGCGGCGAGCCGCATCGAAGAACGCGCGAATCAAAGCGCCACGGCGAGCAAAGCGAAACGACTAGAGCACCAAGATCAGATTCAAGCGATCGAGGCCTCCGTCGGCCTGCCGGCTAAGACCATCCAAGAGATCGCGCGCGCGATTACCGAGGGTCAAGCAACGGTCAGCGTAGCGCGCAAGGATTTCACCGAAGCCAATCTCCGGCTGGTCGTCAGCATCGCGAAAAAATATATCAACCGCGGTCTGTCGCTCCTCGACCTGATTCAAGAGGGCAATCTCGGACTGATGCGCGCGGTTGAGAAATTCGACTACCGGTTGGGCTTTCGCTTTTCGACCTACGCCACTTGGTGGATTCGCCAAGGCATCACCCGCGGACTGATCGACACCGGCCATACGATTCGCGTTCCGGTGCACCGCGTCGAATCGCGCAACAAAGTTCTGCACAGCGCCCGCGATATGCAGCGCCGACTCGGCCGCGATCCCAAACCCGAGGAGCTGGCGCTGGAGCTCGGCATCCCGGTCACCGAGCTGCTGCACCAGATGCAGACTCACGGCGAACCGATTTCGTTGCAAACACCGATCTGGGAAGACGGCGACGAGCTCGGCGACTTCGTCGAAGACCGCATCCGCGCGCAACCCGAAAGCGAAATGATGGATGCCGCCGTATGCATGAAAGTCCGCCAAGCGCTGGCCGTTTTGACGCCGCGCCAGGAAACTATATTGCGCAAGCGTTTCGGCATCGCCGAAAGCCGCGACTATACTTTGGAAGAGTTGGGCGAGCTGTTCTCCGTAACGCGCGAACGGATTCGCCAGATCGAACAAAAGTCGCTGCACATCCTGCGCAACCCCAATCGCCGCAAGCCGCACTCCGCTACGGCGAGCCCAGCGCCATTCGATCCGAGGTTGAACTGACGGGAAGAATTGAAAATCGGAATAGGATCCACCGCGGAGGCGCGGAGCACGCAGAGTAGAAAAAATATAATAAACTCTGCGAACTCAGCGTCTCTGCGGTGAAATCTCTTCGTCCTCGATTCGATCGAAACACGCAACGATCTACACCGGCCAACGTTCCATCTCGTAGGCCTGCTGCCAAAACATAAACTCGTAACGGCTGCTGAGCATGAAGATCTCCATCATGCGCTTTTTCTCCTTCGCGCTTGCCAGCGACCCCAATCGATCGATTAATTGAATCTGCTCGCGCACAGGCTGCCAGAACGATTCGGACGCATAGGTTTCAATCCACGATCGATAAATCTTCGGCTTGCTCGGACGCTTCTTATACAGCCGCTGCCCGACCTCGCCGTAGATCCAGTAACAAGGCAACACCGCGCCGACGAGTTCGCCGAGCGTGCCGCCACGCGCCACCGATTGCAGGTGATCGATATAGGCCTGCGTCGTCGGCCCTTTTGTCACAGCGTCTAATTGTTCACGCGATAAACCGAGCGACTTGCCAAAGCTCGCATGAAAACCGCGCTCGACTTCCACCGCGCCCAGTGCATGCCGGCAAAACAGTTCGAGGGTCTCAAGATTCGGCGCCATCGCGCCGCCGCGGCAAAGCACCTGCGCGAAGTCGAGTAAGTAGACGTAGTCCTGCAAGATGAAGTAAGTAAATTTCTCCATCGGCAAAGTACCCGCTTCCAGCTCACGCAAGAACGGATGATTGTCGATGGCGCGCCAGATTTTTTGTGAACGACGTCTTAATTCTGTGCTGAATTTTTTGGCCATTGTTTTTTCTCTTCCTTCGTCCTATCGCCTCTGCGCAGGTCAAATCAGTCCTCCGTTCGTACTTGCCATGAACGGATTTACGATACCGTTTAGCAAAAATGGCCGAACTGAAAAACCTGCTCACCGTTACTCCGACCGCATCCGCACCTCAATTCCAGCCATTTCCTCCTGCAGACGGAACAGCGAAGCGGTGCTTTGCTCGGACCAGCCTCGGTTGATGGCGTGAATCATCATTTGCTCGACCAGCGCCGCGACCGGCATCGGCACGTTGTATTGACGACCCAGCTCCGTGGCAAGGCCAACGTCCTTGCGTGACAGGCCGATGCCGAAACTCGCGCGCTCCTCGTAGTTTCCTTTGAAAGCTGTCTCGGCAAAGTTCTTTAACAAGTTCTGCATTTGCACATCCAATCCCCAGTGCATGCATTGCCAGAGCATCTCAGGATCGACGCCGGCTTTGGCGCCCAAGACCAGTCCTTCGCCGATCGCTAGGCCGATGCCGCGGCGCACTAAATTGTGCGCCAACTTGATCACGGTTCCGCTTCCCAACTCGCCGGTGTAGACGACCGTGTCGCTGAAAGCGTCGAACAGATGCTTAACCTCATTGAACGTCGCCGGCGAGCCTGAAGCCAAAACTTGCACGCTGCGCTTGGCGATTCCATCTTTACCGACGATCAACGGCGCGTCCATGACGCGCGCGCCGTGGGTCGCGAATTCCGTGCCGATGCGACGAATGAGATCGGTGCTGCTGCTGGAGAGATCGACATAGATGCTGCCGTCGTGAAGGCCATGCACAAGACCGTTCGCTCCGAGCGCGACTTGCTCGACTTCCGGAGGACCGGGAAGAGAAGTGAACACGACTGAACTCTCGCGCGCGACTTCCGCCGGCGCGGCCGCATAGCGAGCACCGCCCTCAACTAAGGGTTTCACCGCGGCCAACCGAACATCATGAACGACCATGGCATAGCCGGCCTTCTGAATATTTCTAGCGACGACACCGCCGATGGTTCCCAGACCGACAAAGCCGATCGTTGTCATTTTCCACACCTCGCTAACATCGACCTATTTACTCGCGACAAACCATAAGTCGCGAATATGGCGTAATCGCAGCGGCGGTTACTTCTCACCCGCTGGCCGCTTCACCGGCTCCAAGCCGGGCCGAAACTTTTTCTCATCGAGAAACTCGCGCATGCCGCGCGCCCGGGTCTGTTCCGGATCGGCGGCGCGCAGCGCCATGCTCTTCGCGCCCAAATATTCGTAGGCTTGATCCATGTCCATGCCGCGCACCGCGCGAATCGCTTGCTTGGTGTAGGCCAGCACCATGGGACTCTTGGCGATCAGTTCGAGGGCGATAGTCACCGTCTCGGCGCGCAACTTCTCAGCCGGCACCGACATCGTCGCGATGCCCAACTCCACCGCCTTGCGGCCGTCAATCGTCCGCCCGGTCATGGCATAGAACAGCGCGTTTCGATACGACACCATGTCGCCGAAAACTTTGCTGACGTTGCCGCCGGGAATGATGCCCCAGTTGACCTCGGACAAACCAAATGTCGCATCGTCGGCCGCGATGACGATGTCGCAAGCGGCGAGCGAAACGAACGCGCCGCCGTAGCAGTAGCCGTTCACCATGGCGATGCTCGGCTTGCGCGACCAGTTGAGCAGCTCCGTCGCCCAGCGCCGGTGCGCCGTCGCCGCTCGGAAGCGCGCCACCGGATCGTTATCGGTCTCGCGAAAGTACTGTTTTAAATCCATCCCGGCGCTCCAACTGTTGCCCGCGCCGGTGAGCACGATGACCTTGGTATCCTGGTCGGTCTCCAGGCCGTAGAGAATCTCCTCCATCTCGACGTGCAGTGTCGGGCTCATCGCGTTACGCTTCTCCGGCCGATTGAATGTGACCCAAGTGATCCCTTGCTCATCGGTTTCCACCAGCACGCAACTGTATTCTTTCTTGTTAGCCATATCGGTTCTCCTTGATGAATTAATGCAGCGAATATTTTCACTGCGTGTCGCGAAGCTAGTCGATTCTCTTTGTTCCAGTCAAGCAGAAATCAGTTCGGAGGGCAGGCACCTAGGCCTGCCCCTACATCGATGCGGCGTTGAAATCAAACTGAACCACAACCCGCTCTTGACACGAATCCGATCAGCTTGCTACGCATGATTCCATGGGCGTATTTCATGTAGACTGCGTCATCGTTAATCCCAAGACGCCGACTAAGAAGGTTTCCTTAAAGCACTTACTGGTGGACACCGGCTCTGAGTTCACTTGGCTTCCCGCCGAAAAGCTGGAGGCAGCCGGAATTACCGTCCGAAAGAAAGACGTTTCTTTCCGCATGGCAAACGGCCAAATCATCACACGCGATATCGGCTACGGCATCTTACAAGTGAATGGCTTCGAAACCGTGGATGAGCTTGTCTTCGCTCAGCAAGGCGATTTACGATTGCTCGGTTCCCGAACCTTGGAAGGCTTTGGCGCAATCGTCGACGCCAGGCGAAAAAAACTCGTGGTGGCCGGTCCCGAACCAGTCGCCGCACTCAGCCGATTTCAGTCCAAGCTTTAACCAACCATTGCAATTCGCCGAGTAGCGTTTTCACGACTTGTTGCCCCGAAAACTTGGTAGGAAAAACCAGGTTGCGCACTTTGATGGTTGGTGTCGCGTCAAGTTACACGCCTGAACCTTTTCTGTTCGTTCCACTCACTCTCGTTATCAGCCGTCCACCGCGAGATTTTTGCTCACATCGGTCCAGGGATCGGTCAGCTTTTCGTAGCGCGCGATATCCTGCGGTCGGAGCCACTTGGTGATCGCGGTTTCATAGGACGGTCGAGATTTGATGCGCTCCCACCACTTGGCAACGCCGGGCTGGTGGTCCCACATGCGCGAGAGCTTCAACATTTCGAGCCGCACCATGTAGGGCGTCGCGGCGATATCGGCGAGCGAGTAGTCCGGCCCAGCGAGCCACGGGCCTCGTTCGGTCGACTCCTCGATCCATTTCAGCAGTTTCAGAAAATTTTTAGTCGCCTCCTTACCAGCCGTTGACGCGATACCTTCCTCCACTCCCGCGCGCTTGTATTCGGCCTGGCGTTGCAGCGGCATTTTAGCTAGCTGAACGTCGCGCTCTTGTTGCGATAGGCTCGCCAGCGGCGCGCGATTGGCGGTGGCAAAAGTGTAAACGACGCAGGCTGGATGGATGTATTCGTCCATCAGCTTCTTAAACAAATGCGCCCGCGTCCGATCGAGCGGAGCGCGCGGCATGAGCGGCGGCGCCGGGAAAACGTCGTCGAGATAATGCATGATGACGGTGGACTCGACGATGACGTTGCCGTCATGGACCAACGTCGGCACCACGCCGTTCGGATTGAGCTTGAGATAGGCCGGGTCAAGCTGATCGCCGTTCAAGGCCATCAGGTGGCTTTCCCATTCCAAGCCCTTCTCCGCCAGAGTCAGCCGCGCCTTCTGCGCGCACACCGACGTTGTCCCGTGATAGAGTTCAATCATAGTTATGCCCCCCTTATGTTGCAGCCAATTCGACGGCAACTGCGCTGTCAAAGAGCTTCCCGTAGAGTTACGCGAAGATTTCGGCATTCAATGGTTTAGTATATTTTCCACCAGCGATGCCGCGCCGAGCTTTTTCGCTCTTGGATCCTGAAGCGCGACTTCTTCCAGTATAGCGCCGAGAGATTTCCACGAAGTGATCAACGTCGGCTCGAAGAGTTCGGCGAAAACGCGGTAACATTTTTCCAGGACTTGAGGCCTGCCCTTCAACGCCGGCAGCTTTTCTCCGATCGTTTCAAGTGTTGCCCGCGGCTCGCTTTTGAAGAAATGAATACTGTCGCGATAAATGGCCGCCACTCGCGTCACTAGCTCCGGGTTCGCCGCGAGGAATCGCCGGGTGGTCGCGAGCGGCACCCAGTGGCAATCGAGATTGAGCGTGTCGGCGACTATGCGGAAACCTTCCGATTCCAATAAGAATGCTTTCTCCGGCGGCAAGAGTGCCGCAGCGATTTCGCCCGAACGTAAAGCTTCAAAGCTGCGGTCGTTGAGACCGAGATCGACAAGCTCAAGATCGTTCGCGCTATCGAAACGCCATCGGCGTAACAACGCGAGCATCATCATCCCCGCCATCCGGCGCGGCTGGTTGATGCCGACTTTCTTTCCTTTAAGATCGCCTACCGAAGCAATCTTTGCGTTCGCCACCAAGTAGAAGTCTGGACGATTCAAAACACCGCCGATGATCACGAGGTCGTTGCCGTTCAGGCGCGAGAAGATCAGCGACGGAGCATTGGGCGTGCCGATGGGCGTTACCTGATTGACGATGTCTTCAACAACTTTTTCCTCATCCAGCTGATTGATGATCTCGACGGCGATGTTCTGCTTTTGAAAAAGCCCGGCGGCCACGCCGATGTATGGTAAGAATCGACCGATGCTCGACGTGCCGATGCCAATTGTGATCGCTTCCATCCGTAGCCTCAGTCCAACTGCAACGTTGCCGGTTCGTTCGCCATGCGCTCGCCTATTTGCACATGACGGAGTCTTTCCCAGAGCGCGTCGATTTCCGCCATCACAGCAGCATCCGATTGATGAATATCGATCAAATGCGCGATCGGTACCCAGCAGGCGCGCCCGGTCACCCAGAACACTTCCGAACGATTGCCCTCAGGATCGAAATAGTAGCAGCCCAGCGCGCTCACATGATTGACCAGCGCGTCGATGCGCAGGCCGGCATTGACCAAGCGCCGATGAAAGATGCGAAGGTCGTCCAGCGTCGCCACACGCAGCGAGATCTGATTGATCATGCGCGAGTCGGCATCGTCGGCGCGGCCGCGGAAAAGCGCGATCTCGTGATCGGCGCGCTCGGCATCGCTGCTAAAAAACACGATACCGGCGCGCCAGTTCTGCTTGGTGATGCGCATGCCCAACGTGTCGCGATAGAACGCCACCATCTTTTCCAAGTCGCGAACGTAGATGCCGACATGTCCCAGGCCGATCACTGCCGCCATTGCTGCCTCCGTAATTTTTTTTTGCCGAGTGAGGAAATCGGCGCATCACGCTTTCTCTGCTGGCGAGGAATTCGTTGATCCCATGCCGCGAAACCCGAATTACCATTTCTTCGCTTTTAGCGCCACCGTCCGGTGCTCATCCAACAACTGCCCGACATCACGACGACGATGAAACGGTCATGGAGATAAAAGTGCGGCACTGACCAACCATCGCATTAATTTTTTCATGATGCCTTTTTATAGATCGGAGGCAATAAGATCACAACTTTAGATCAAACCAAAACAGTTTAATTTCCGGTGTCAGGCAAGCTTTATTACTAGTTTGTTGTTTAGGATTAATTCAATCCTGTGAGCGAAACGACGTTGGTCATTATCTGTCCGATCGGAATTAACTGTCCGATGTAAAATTTCAGCGGGTACATTTTTTACACCACGGCTCTGTACTACGACGCTTGGACTCGATGATCGGCCATAACCGCTAGACCGCTTGATCGTTTCACTCGTCAGTTCGCGCCGAGGCTGTTCGCATAAAACCCTAAACCGTAGAAAGGCCGGACTTAAAGTTTCCATCTTAAGCCTTGAAAATCCCAAGACAACGGCTCCGCCGAACGCAAAGAACCAAGCTTGCGATCCAGCTACTTGATACTACTGCCGTCACAAACAAGCCGATGTGTTGTGCAGGCAGCGCCAATTCGATTTCCAATAAAAGCAATTCTTACCAAAAAATTCTCGTAATTACTCTCAATATCTCCAGACTACCAAATCAGCACATTTCCTGCCACGCCTAAGATTCTAAGTCCCTAGCAGCCAGCGAAACTCCATCGGACAGTTGTTTCCGAATTGGTCTTAGCATTCGAAGGTAATCTACAAGATTGCGCGGGAGAATTGCCTAATGATTTCCAGATGTTTCCTCCCCAGACTGAGTTCTTCCTTTCATGGCATCGGACTTGCGTTAAATCTGGTGAAATCGTCGATTGTTACATCTCACGTAAAGGAGTTTGGTGATGGCCGTAAAATTCCCTTATTTCGAACGGTTGGGATGAATGGCGACAAAATTCGAATTCTAGAATTGGTCACAAAAAATCGATGCTTCCTTGTGAAACTAAGCGCTGGTATGCAGTTTACAGTAAGCCGCAAAAAGAAAAATTCGCCCAATTTCAACTGCAATCAAAGGGAGTAGAGGTTTTCCTTCCCCAACTTGTGTTACCCCAATCTCACAAACGTCGTAGGCGCGTAGTCCCTTTGTTTCCAAGTTACCTCTTCGTCCGCATAGACGTCCTGTCGGGGGAGAGCGCTTACGTGGTTTGGTCACCGGGAGTCAAGTATCTCGTTAGTTTCAACGGTGTGCCGGCGTCGGTCGATGATGACGTGGTGGATTTCCTCAGGGACCGGACCGATTCAAACGGTAATATTCAGGCGGCCTCAAGCCTCAAGCCGGGCCAGAGAGTTCGGGTCACGGGCGGACCGTTCGAAGGACTGGAAGCCTTGATTGAGAAACCGCCCGACGCCAAGGGCAGAGTCAAGCTTTTGATGAATTTGCTAAACCGTCAGGTGCAAGCGGAAATTCCGATTCGTTTTGTCGAGTCCAATTGGGTCATGTAGTGGCCTAGTGCTAGAGGGGAATCATCGTTCCCCTGGAATGTAAACCACAACGTCGGAATTTCCGACGTTTTTCAAAAAGCATGGCCTAGTTATAAGGTGGCGGAGCTATGCGCGCGAAACAATATCCTCTCAAACCGCACAAACGATAAACATGCTTTTAAAAAAAATTCCATGTTCGTTGGCATTTGCCTCCGTGGCACTGGTGCTCACGACATGTACTACTGTCCCAGACAAGCGGTTGATTCCTTCGAGTACGAGCGCGACTGCACCATCAACGGCTGACATCAACAATGCCTTGGCTGCAATGGCCTCGCAAGCTACCGCTCAAACTTCAAGTTACCAAATCGGTCCTGAGGATTTGCTGCAAGTAACGCTTTTCAATATCCCAGAGGCTGAATCGCGAGTGACACCCCGAACAGTTTCAGTGCGGGTAAACCAACAGGCAAAGATCACCTTGCCTTTACTCGGCGATATCGAGGTAAAGGGAATGAGCGTGGCTGCGTTGGAAAAAACTCTCCGCGAGCGCTACGAGAAATATCTCGTCAACCCCCAAGTCGGGGTTTTGGTGACCGAGTTTCGCCAGCGTGCTTCCGTCATCGGCGCCGTTCAAAAACCCGGAATGGTTGAACTAACTGGTCCTAAGACTCTGGTTGATGTTCTTGCCCTTGCGGGAGGCTTAACCGACAAAGCTAGTAACCAAGTCCACGTCTATCGAAATACGCCCGAGGGACGTCAGAGCTATGTGATTGATCTCTCGTTTCTTAGTAACACCGGCGGATCGAGCAATTCTGAAACCGTGGAGTTGGCCAGCATGCCGATACTAGTTGGAGACGTCGTCAATGTTCCGTTGGCCGGGACCGTATTCATTGACGGTGCGGTTAAAACCCCGGGGGCATTTCCATTGCCCCGTCGCTACTCCCTAACTCAAGCGCTTACCCTAGCCGGCGGAGTGGATTATGAATTAGCGAACTACAGTGGGGCCACTATCTTTCGCCGTCGAGGTCCCGGCGAAGTCGACGCAATCCCAGCTAATCTAAACGAGATCCTCGCGGGAAACGCTGCTGACCCGCAAATAGAGCCCGATGATACTATCGTCATTCCCGTAAGCTCGACAAAATTCTTTATAAAACGATTCGTGGGACAAATTTTCTCCCCAAATTTCAGTCCTTTCATGTTTACAGGTAGTTAATTGAGTCAAGACTCTTCGCCAAAAGCACGCTTTTTTTAGTCCTATGAATGAAATTTCTCCCCGCCCGACAAAAGACGTTTCGCCCTGGCGTATTCAGCGTCTTGGGGAACCCGAAGAAGCCGAATACGTCTACCCAGCGGCAGAGCAAACGCGCCATCTGCTTGACTATTGGAAGGTGCTGGCTAAGCACCAGCGCCTTGTGGCGCTGCTTTTCCTCTTCGTATTCGGTACGTCGATTTACGTCAACTTTTCGGCGACGCCCCTTTACACTGCTAGCGCCATGCTGCAGATCGAACCACAAAATCCGACCGTCACGGGACTCGCGGAAATACTCTCGTCCAAGAGCGAAGGGTCCACCCAGTACGACTATTACCAGACACAGTTCGTGCTCCTGAAAAGTCGCACTTTGGCGGCCCGAGTGATTACCTCTCTACAGCTCGCATCCGACCCGACATTCCGCACACGAACAATCAGCGATGCTGTGCTGGATCGGGTTATGTCCTGGGTCTTTATTCCGCTGCAGCCGTTCATCACATACGGCAGCCGATTTTTCTCCTCTTCCACGCCTCATAAGGAAGCTGCCGTGCAACGCGGCAAAGCGACCGTACCAGACGTGCCCCCGTTTTTGGTCGACCGATACCTTAAATACCTCAAAGTAACACCGGTGAGAAATACCCGCCTGGTCGAGGTCAGTCTCAGCACGCCGGATCCGCGCTTGTCACAGAAGCTAGCGGATGCGCATGCCGCCGGTTTTATACGCATGAACATAGATAATCGCGCCGCCCTCACCGATGAGGCGCGTGAGTTTCTCGACAAAAAAAATGCCGAACTGAGAGCCAAACTCGAGCGCTCTGAAGAGGCGCTTAATCAATTCCGGCAGACCCATGGCGTAGTCTCATTGGACAAGGGTGAAAACATCGTCGTCGATCGCCTGGTCGCGCTCAATGGTCAGCTCACTACAGCGAGGACTCAACGTATCGACGCGGAGTCGCTGTCTCGCACGGTTGCCAACAAGAAATATCAAGACCTCTCTCAAATCATGACGCAAGGATCGATCCCTCAGCTCAAGGGTAATATTGCGACATTGGAAGCCGAGTACGCCAGGCTCTCTACCATCTTCAAATCGGATCATCCGCGCCTCCAGGAGCTTAACGAGCATGTCACCGCGGCGCGGCGCAATCTCAATTCTGAAGTCGCCAATGTCGTGCGAGGCATCGAATCAAGTTATGTCGCCGCCCGAGCAAGGGAACAAGCCCTTGAGGCTGAGGCAAAAAGGCAGGAGCAAAAAGCCCTAGAGCTAAAACATATCGGTGTCCAATACGCCGTCCTCCAGGAAGACGTCAATATTAATCGAACATTATATGAGAGTGTGCTCAAGCGTTTGAGCGAGACTAACGTTTCCAACGATCTGGCGATTTCCAACATCCAAATAATGCAACGGGCAGACTTGCCGATCATCACATCGTCACCGCAAACGGCGCGCAACTTACTGCTCGGTGCAGTTTTAGGACTCCTTTTCGGCGTCGGCATGGCCTTCTTGCTCGATTACCTCGATACCGCGATGAGCACGCCGGAGCATGTCGAAAGAGCCGTTTCACTCAACACCTTGGGTGTGGTGCCCGATCTAAATGGGCTCGATAAGCTTCAGCTTGGATGGAAACACCGCGATCGCTCCGTGCTCGCCAGGTTAAAAAATTTAAGGCCACTGCTTCCGAGCCCGCGCGCGGCGCGGCCAAACGAAATGCTTTTAACGAAGCATCATCCACAGTCAATCTTTCCCGAATCCTACCGGTCCATCCGCACATCTTTACTTTTTTCTCGGCCCGAAAGACCGCCGCAGGTCATTCTACTTACCAGCGGAGCACCGGGCGAAGGAAAAACCGGCACAAGCATAAATCTTGGCATAGCGCTCGCCCAAGACGGTCATCGGGTGCTGATTATCGACGCCGATCTGAGAAAAGGTTGTTGCCACGACCGATTGGGCATGACCAACCACAAGGGGCTGTCGAATATTCTTACCGGCAACCTAGCG
>Ga0137461_1000277_pt1 | contig 11723 bp, 20 predicted proteins | sample EasRivERMGT746_2_FD_104650 | JGI IMG/M metagenome (GOLD analysis project Ga0137461, IMG submission 104650) | Soil microbial communities from meander-bound floodplain in the East River, Colorado, USA - East River MetaG ERMGT746_2 | ecosystem: Environmental > Terrestrial > Soil > Floodplain ... | reverse complement strand
TTTTTGCAGCGATGGTGCATGCGTTTTTCGGGGGGCATCTACTATGGGCCCGACTCACTGCGTGCGTCCTCGGGCTTCCTGTTGGCGAGATTTTCTCCAAAACTTGACAATATCGCTCATTGTGGCGATAATAGTATTGGAGGCAGCTATGGCAACTTACCCTGGTGGAAAGAACGGTTCGGGTGTTTATCAGAAGATCATAAATCAAATGCCGCCGCATGACGTTTACATTGAAGCCTTTGTGGGTGGTGGCGCTGTGATGCGTTTGAAGCGTCCTGCTTCATCGAGTATCGTTATAGATGTCGATGGTGACGTGTGCGAGATGTGGTGGCATGATGATGGTTTGTCACCTGATGTCACCGTTATAAACGACGATGCGATATCGTGCCTTCTGCGACATGTTGAAGCAAAAAAGAAAGATGGGCTGGATGTTCTCGTCTATGCCGACCCTCCATACTTGGGGTCAACTCGTGTGAGTGACCGTCCGATTTATAAACATGAAATGACAAGCGACGAGGATCATCTTGAATTGCTTACGATGTTGAAGGCTTTGCCTTGTATGGTGATGATCTCTGGCTATCTGTCTGATTTGTATTCGAGGGAATTGAAAGATTGGCGCTCTATCTCTTTTCAATCCATGACACGGGGTGGCTTTGCGGCGACAGAGTATTTATGGATGAATTATCCGCAGCCTTTTGAATTGCATGATTATCAATACTTGGGCGAGAATTTTCGAGAACGTGAGCGGATCAAGAAAAAACAACTGCGTTGGCGTGCGCGGTTAAAGTCTATGCCTGCAACGGAGCGGTATGCCTTGCTCGAAGCCGTCAACATCGTTAGAGATGGCGTTGTGAGATCTGAATAATCGATCACTCATCGTCATTTCTGGTGGTTATGGCCAGCATCGCCAGAAATGGTGTTCTCAGCTGGCGGCTACATGCAAGAAACCCGCTTGGCATGTAGCCGCGTTGGTTTTAGGGGGATAGAATCAGAGTTTCGAATCATTAAGGTTTGCGCTCGAGCTAGAGCGCGCGCACATAAAGCCAACCCTGAGAGCAAGCCGACTGCATCCACGATCTGCGTCCGCTTGCGGCGATGCCGAAGCCCGCGCCATCGCGGGCTTAAAAAATTTACAAAATAAAATCTCTGCCTGGTTAGATTACTGGCTTGGCGGGTTGCAGAGAACAAACGCGGGGATTGTGAAACTGCCATTTAGTGTTGCAATTCGGGCAGACTTCCGCCAAGCCAGTGCATCTTTTGTTCGGCTGTTCCATCCAGGGGGAAACATAGCCGGCACGAACACTACGCCATTCTTCAAGCAATACGCCCAATTCGTCTGGCGTTTTGCATTGAGACATGAGCGGCTGATAATGCTGTTCAACTTCCCACATAGTAAAACCGCCTTGTGCCTTGATAAATTGTTTTGCAAGTTTCATTTTGACCTTTCTCTCGGCTGGCAAGATGCCTCCGAACGGTTTGCATGAGCGGCGCAGTTATATCGCGTCCGCTCCATGCTGTGTTAGGCAACCAGAAGGCATCTTTGCCAAGATGATTAGTTTATTCACCTTAGTTACACCGACCTTCGCCCAACCAGCTTTTATAAAACAGTATCCAGGGTTACTTGATTTGATACCCTTTGGATTGACATAGGTATACAATCTCTCATTCGGCCATCTTGACCAACCCAATATTTCAGCTTCAAGAATTAGATCACTCGAAAGTATGTGGCCTTCGTTTCGGAAGATTGCACAATTAACGCCTTGCTGACCATCGCCGCTGATAAACTTGCGCCATACAAACAAGGCCGTACCATCAGAAGTCATCAGAACCATCTTTGAACCTGGGCCAACAAATAACTTAGGCTTTCGACCATCGGCATAGAAGTATCGTGAGTAATGCCTATCGAATAAAGCCCTTGCCATTGGATCGCCATCTTTGAGGGAATACCAGTTCTGGCCTGAAATCAACATTGTATGGTTGCCTAACTACTGTATATACGGAATGTACATCAAAACTCTAATTTAATGTATCTCTTCCGTTTTGGTTTGATCACAACATCAGGCAGAACGCTTTTAACTGCCTTCTCGATTGCGAATTTTACCGCGTCGGTCTTGCTCATTTTGTATACACTATTTTCATTGAGTTTGTCAACCAGCGACATTATTAAAATTTCGTAGTCGCTAAGATCGGGGCGGAATCTGTGTTTCATGGGGTTGATGAACCGGGCGCGTAATCCGCGCCCGGTATAGCCGAATTACTCAGGCTTGCTGATCTTGATTGTAAACTTGCTGCCGCGCTTGGTTGGCTCTTTGCTCAATGTTACGCGCTGGCCTGACCATTTGGTATGGTCATCTGTGCCGGTGATATCCCATAGTGCGGCCACCTGGGTTTTGTTGGCTTTCAGTGATCGCCGTGCATCTCGGAAGTGTATTACAACTTGCGGGATTTCCTTGTTAAGTTGGGCGTTGAACACTGGTTTAATTACGGCCTGGTCAATGGTTACGGTGCGCGGCTGGTCAATGTGTGCGGCTTCCAGGTAGAAGGTATATATATCGTGTATGCTTTGGGTTGGGGGTTGGGGTTGGGCGGTCATTGGTTAATCTCCCTGTGTAAGTTGTTTGAGAAGTTTTATGGCGTCCTTGATCGGCAAATTAATTTCAATGTTGATCAGGTTGTCATAAGTTGGACTTGCATATATACGCTTTTTGTAGTTGTTTCTTCCTGGGCTGTCGTTGGTGCAAAATTTATCGTTTTGATATTCTTTCGGGCAATAGCGCATTAATAAATTCTTGCGGAGATTGCGCTTTGCTTCTTCTTTTCTCCTTTCCAGATCATACTCTTTCGACTCTTGCAGGTGTGTGCGGGCGTGTGGTAAAAGTCTGTGGGCTATGTCCTGCGCTATGGCTTGCGGTGTGCGGGTCAAGTCGCATGATATGGAATCGCCGTTTGTCTTTTCGCGCATTCCTTCGGGTGCGCTGGCTTTTATGCTTAAGCGGTTCTTCTTGTTCCATTCCTGATAGAAGTACAGAGTAGCGCTTTGGCTGTCCGCGTGCGGGCGTTGGTTCCATTCGCTATGATCCAAGCGAGTTAACCATAGCTCGCCTGTGATGATAGTTAATTCAATGGCGAGAGTTTTTATTAGCGGGTTAAGTGGTTCGTCGCTCATGCTGTTAACGCTCCTTGCTTTTGCTTTTCTTCCTTGCTAAAGGTCTGGGACCCGTAAGCGCTGCGGATCTCATCGAGGGTTGTCTTTTTGCGGTTGAAGGTTGGCACACCTGGGTAATACCATGCGGTTTTATTCTGTGACCATTTCCATCCGCCGTTCTCTTTGATGGCTTCCTTGTGTGCTTTGGTATTGCCGGTCAACCAGACCCACAACCCCATTAATTCGACTTCTACGCCCTCGAGATTAAGCGCGAATTCTATCTTTATTCTTAACGTGGCTTCTACCTCGTTGAGATCGTGATAATCGCCTGCGGATTTTTTGCCGTCCGCGTGCGCGCCCTCCTGTCTGGTTCGTGCTTCTGTGTAGGCTTCGTGTGCCTGGATGTATGACCATTCCGCGTTAATCTCTTGCATGGTGCCAGTATCTCCGCCCTGGTCGGGGTGGTGCTTGAAACATAAGGCGCGGTATTGTGCCTTCATTTCTTCTTTTGTGCCAGGTGTGAAGTATTTGTAATTCATGTCTCACCAATCCTGATCTATGTCTATATATTCGGGTTCTTTTAGGTCCGCGAGCATCTGCCATTCGAGCGGCATTTGTTTGGGGCTTGTGATGGGGATCAACTCAAAACCCTTGCCGAGTCTGCGGCTGTAATGGGTGCGGGCGGTCTGTGCCTGGAAATAATAGGACTCTCCATGACAAATGATTTTGCCTTGGCGGGTCTTTTCTACCATGTGGTCAATCATGCACTCATGGCAATAATCGCGCTCGAAGTAGGTCGGATATTCGATCAGCGGGCGCGTGGCGCGGGCGGCTTTGGTTTGCGCGTTCATTTCTTCACCTTTGCAAGCCAGGCTTTTAACTCTTGCTCGTATGCGTTTTTAGCCTTCTCCATCGCCTTAAATCCCTCAGTGTGTTTTCCTGTGGCCTCGACTGCAAGCCAGTAGATTAATACGTAGTTGGGCGGGGTTGGAGGTGTTAACATGATGTCACCAGGGCGAAATGTGGATGAAGCATAAAGCGGGTGCGGATTTCTTCGGCTGTGAGCAATAGAAACTTGTACGGCTCGCCTGAGATCGGGCGCAAGCAAAACAGGCCGTTGACCTTGTAACGGGTTTCAACTTTGTAGCTTGCGGTTGTGCCTTTCAACTGCGCGAATAGTGCGACAATTTCAAGGCGGGTTAAGGGTTGGGTTTGGGTTGGGGTTTCGAGCATTTCGGAATCTCCTTTTGATTGACTGCGGGAATGCCCCGCAGATAATGACTTAATGCCTTCCTGACTTGCGCCCTGGCATGAGCGCAAGATAAGCGAGGCACTAAATACCGAAAAATTTTTGCAGTTCTTCTAGCGCCAAATTGCTTAGTGAGTATGTGCGGTCAATAAGTGACAATGCACATACTGCACCATCAACCCATGCCGATTTTTGATCGGTTGTTGTGCGGCCTGTGTGTTTTACTGGTTTCATACGATCTCCTTATATTTGAGCGTGCCGAATTGCACGCGATTGACTAAAGTAAAGCGGGCTGACTTGGTGCTGACCACTGCCAGCAAGAAAAGCCCACGAAAGAGGACGCGACCCACTGACCAGAGATGGACGGCACGCGGGCGGGCTGTGTGCCGAACGCGAACACAGGCAGACCAGAACGCACGCACTCACGAGCAACAGCCAGAGAGCCAGAGCCGGGCGCAAAGAAGACAGCGGATGAACAGCCACGGAAAGCGGCAATAGAGCGCAGAAGATAGCGTGCTTTAATAGATGCTGTGTAACCGCCTGCCGATGTGGTGAGATTTGCGCCACAAAGCCAGGCATGTGAGACATGAGCGTTGCATTTTGCCAACGAAGGCGCAACTGCGAAAACAAACAGGGACGAAGGCGGGCAACACTGAATAACCGCTTGATCTGCGCCGAACTGACAACCAACATGCACGGCCTGACCAGATGCAATGACGCGCTCAACTGCGAGAGCAATGAGTGGAGACCAGTGACCAGTGAGAGAACGTGAACCACCGAAATAAACAGATGTTTTAGACATGCTTAGATTTTACTACAATGTAGTAATAACGCAAGAGCAGCAAACCTTACAAATGCATTACGAAAGATTACTTGCCCTGCCTTTGCCCGAAAATGCATTGCCGCCTAATTGTGCTCTGCACCATGCGAAGGAAAAAAAACGGAACCCGAAGGGCGGCCAGCGGTATTCCCGCTGAGTCCGAGGCGCAATGTGGGTTGCGCCTTGAAGTTTTTTTTGCCTGAGCCATATAATAGTTTTGGCGGCAATTGCATTTTTTCTGCGACGAGTGGAGCGTTCTTCGGCGTACCCGCCGATTAAAAACGGACTCTGCGAAGCGTTCTTTTTAGAGTCGGGTGCGGGTGTCCCGCCCATCTGCTTTTTGAAAAGTTTTCGCCTATGGCGGGACCTGAACTTGCTCTTATCTTCTGCCGCCGTGAGAGAGGAATGAGGCGGCGCACTTGTCCAGGCGTGAGCGCATCCCGCAGCAGAGCGAAGGTGGGCGCGTACCCGCGCACTTCTTACAGCGACGGACAGGAGCGGGCACTTGAACTTGCCTTTGTGGTATTATGTGAAAAAAGGAGTTTTTATGGATGTTGTTGAAATTCAGAACATGCTTGGTGTTCGTGTTAAAATTTATTTTGATGGTAGTGTTTCTGTTCTTCGCCTTACTTGGGTGAACGAAAAGATTTTCAAGGAAGCCTTGCTTGATTCGGGGGAATGGATGCCAATAGCCGAAGGCGCCGTTTATCCTGTGCTTGGGCGTGTATATCGTCAACCGTTTCCAGATGTGGAATGATCCTGAAGCAGCTTTTAACTTCAATGCACTTTCCATCAAGGCGGGTATTCAAAACAAAGCGCAAGCACACGCCCGCGCTACTGCGCGGGGTTTGCGTGTGAACGCCCCTTTCCCCTATCCCGAGTGGACACACCATGCTGGACGCTGAAAGGCGAGCGACAAGCGAGACCTGTAAGCGGACGCGGGGTGAGGGGTTGGGTTCGGGAGGGGAGAGGGGCAGAGCTTGCGCTTTTGTTTTGCGCCTTGGGCGGTTCTGGCACATTGGCTGTAATCAGCCATAATGTGACGGTCTTGAACTGCGGGGGAATACTTTAATCAATCATTACTGATTTGTAGCGGAGAGTCCTTTTGACCTTGCAGATTTGGTGTAGAATGTGGATTATGAAAATAATAAAAAGTGAGCTATTGGAAGATGGTCTTAATATCAGTATTGAATACGTCGAAGGCGATCAACAACGATGTTTGATTATTAGTTTGGAAAATGTTGTAAAAAACTTCAACTCTTTATATCCTCCTCGTGTTCATTCATCTGATGTTTATCAGTTGGAGTGGATAGATGATAGTACTGTTCGGCTCACGCCTTTACCTTGAGCCATGCGGCGATTGAGATTGATTAAGCGCGAGGCGGCTGCGTAATCGCGTCCGCCACGAGCGCACGGAGCCGACAAGATCCCGAAGGGAGCTTGTGAACTGCTCTTAATAAGAGTGTCCGCGTGTGGTTACGCGGAACCAGCAGTAGCCGATGGGCTGAGTGATGCACTTCACGACCCCGAAGGCTTATGCGGGATGCTTGCATGTTTGCGGTGTGCGTGTGGTAATCCACAACGTCACACGGCAAACATGTTACAAGAGCCTTTAGAGTCTTTTCAAGAGTTGATCGTGTAAGCCTTCGTGAGCGAAGCGTCCGCAAGAGAGGAACGAAAAGCAAACCCATGTACTACCGGGGATTTGCTTGTAGTGACGAACGGCGGCACGATGGCTTATGCTCGTTCAAGAGTGGGCTTTGATTGTGGTATCCTGTACGGGCTTGCCGTGATGCCTTCCTCGTAAGTCTCTTATGATAGGATTTGAAGTAGCGGCAAGTTATGATAAACTCTGCGTGCCCGCATGTTATCCACGTCGCATGCAGGTAATAAGACAGCACAGCACGCTTGCGCGTGCTGTTTGCTTGACAGTATATGACTGAATTAGTATACTTTGGCTTGGAGGAGCAGGTTTCCGTGGCGAGACGAGAGCAGTAACCACGGCTTGCTTATTGACTCAGGCGTCGCAGTAGCTTCGCCTGAGTTTGCTTTTGTGAGGCGATTGCCTATTGACTTTTGTTTTTGAATTTGCTGTTATGTGTTTGCGGTGTTCAGGGTGCCCCCCTCACCTTGGCACCGCATTTACCTTAATACCTTATTTGACATTGGGGCTGGCTCGGTGTGCTGTCCGTTGAGTGCAAGGAACGGAGTTTAATCAAAGCGTAAGTTGCATAGCCAGGTCGTGTGATTAGACAGCCGTCCGCAAGGGCGGCTGTCGTGTTAATTTGGCTCTTGACAGATTGACTACATAGTACTAAACTGTTGTCATGGACAGAGTAATTCTCCCCCCCGTTTCAAAAAATCCTACCAGCCTTCGTCTGGATGAAGATGATCAAAAGGCTTTGGAAAAAGCACGAAAGATCATTCTCGAGAAATATTCTGTTGTCGGTTTGAAATTGAACCCGACGAATATTTTACGTATTGCCCTGCATGAGTTCGTGAAGAATGAATCGCCAAAGAGTTAAGTGCTGGTTCTGGTCCCTGACTGCTGCACGCGGGCAAGGTTTTCTCCCTGGGTGGAGTGCGTGGTTGTTTATTGCCCTGTTGGTGATCGGTTTGTTGTTCTTTAATCAATAGAGAAAGTCCCTGCTATGAACAGGGACTTCATCGATGGGGGCAAGTGTTAGGTTGGCTAGAACCTTAACAACTTACCTTGAGCGGGTGATGGGACTCGAACCCACGATATCTTGCTTGGGAAGCAAGCGTTCTACGGTAGGATTTTCCGAAGTGGAAGATATTTTCTCATGTTTTCCAGTTTTAGGGAACGTGTGTAGCGCGCTACCATTTGATTTGATTTCCATCTGCCGCCGAGCATCAGATCCCGTTCGGTTGCTCCGTTTTCTGTGGCCATGGTGGCGAATCCCCTTCTGAAGGCATGGGCTGAGAAACTTAAGCCTGTGCGTTTGTTCCATACTTTGATGATGGATTGTAAGCCGCCTGGCGTGAGGCCTTCGCCTGTGAAGATGTTTATAAAAAGATGTCCTTTTGGGGAATGATCGGCGCGGAATTTTTTCCAGTGTTCGATGTAGGACGCAGTATCTTCGCTGAAGATCGCCATTTCCCACTGACCGCCTTTTGTAATGACTTGCAGTACTCCGAGTTTTGTATCGGTGTCTGCTTGTTTTATGTGGCATAGCTCGGACAGGCGTAAGCCTGTATCGAGCGCGAGCGCGGCGATTGCCAGATCGCGCGAGCCGGTAGTTGTGGTGGTGTCGAACGAGGCGAGGATGATGTCCTTTTCCTCCCTCGTGATGGCTCTTTGGATTTTTCCTGTAACGCGTTTGAGCTTGGCTGATAGTGCGGGGTGAGATTGGCCGTAAGTCCACGCGAGATACTTTTGAATCGCGGCTAGCGCAAGACACTGCCGCGCATTCTCCCATCCGCTTGATTTCAATAATTGAATTAACTCCGTTGCCGTGATGGCGGCGGGGTCTTTGTCCTCGAGGATGCGATTGATCACATCCCGATACGTGCGCTTGCTGGATTCGGCGTATGGGTGCGCCGAAGAGAGAAAGTTTTCTATGTCCATCCGATTTGCTCCTGTGAAAGTGTAATGATCGGAGGTGCGGTTTGCCCCCGTTTATTCTCGCCGTTGGCGCGGCGAGTTGCTCGACTGTGTAAAATTCCCAGAGAAAGGAAGGTGAGAAAGGTTTGACGATTGTGTGACCGGCAAGGTGTCACCCGCGAGCATGGCGAGATTCCGAGTTTCTCCATGGACGCGGGCAACTATTTCATATTGTACAACAAAAAAAGGAGATTCCGATGTTTCAACCGAGCAAGAAAGTTGTCATTCTGACGAATGACCAGAATGGTGAGCCTGTGGATTTGGAAAAGAAAGTTCCTCTGCTTACGGGCCGTATTGTTTTGAAGGATGGTGTTCCTCCGCTTGGCACGCCTGCCTTTACAAGGTTTCTTGCGGATTGGCACCGCAAGAATAATCCGCAGTTGTTTGGGAGGGAGGAATAACAATGAAAAAAGATAATCTGTTTGATCAAGAATTTACCGTTCTCGATGTGGTAAAAATTCTATTACTGATTGTGACCGCGTTCTCGACCTGGAATGTGATCGACTTAATGACACCTGACGGCTCTTTTGCCTTTGTCCGTGAGTTTGCTGCGCTTGGTGTGGTCGAAGGCGCGTTCCTTGGCTTCGAGATGGCAACTGCCAAGGCAAAGAGTCGTAGGCAAACGAAGTTTGCGACCATTGGTTTCTTTTGCTCTCTGGTGGTGATTGGTCTTTTTGCTGGTGTCTCTGGCCTGCTCGAATTTGGTGGACCCGAATTACTTGTGCAGACTACTGGCTCCTGGCTCGGTATGACCTGGCTTGCGCGTGATGTAGTGATGGTCTCTTCGTTGGTGGTGTTGGTGGTCTGGATCGTGACTCTCGCTGCATTGTATCGGCTGTATTCCTTGAATGATCCTGATAAGAAGGCGGAACTTGATCGCCTTGCATTGGACGAGGAAGTAACCGAAGAGTCCAACAAAGCCACAAGGATTGCTTTGCAAAAGGCACAACCGACAATCGCATCTGCTCGTGCTCGTGCGCATGTGAAGGATAAATATACGGGTGAGATCGGCCTAGGTGAAATGGAAAATCTATTGGGTCGGGTGGATGCTCGTTTGCAAGAAAATTACGGTTTGTCTTCTGCCCCACTGTATGATGTAGCCGTTGATCCTGAGCGCGGTTTTGTTACGCGCGTTCCTCCATATCAATATACGGGCGGTTTTGCGCCTGGTGATCCGAGCGTAGTGGTGGATAAGCAAGCTGCGAATGGTCGCGTTGTTGTGTGGAAAGGTTCGAGAGGTTATTTGGGTAAGTTTGCTGATAAGGATGGCAATGTGTGGGTTTCGTTCTGGCAGACCGATCTCGATCTCGCTACCCGTCAACCTGAACAGTTCAGTTTAATGTCAAAGCCGAATGGAACTATTGCCGATCAGGGCAACGAGATTTTCAGGGAGGTACACCCATCCCCTTTGCCGCAACTGGACGACGACAAGAATTAGGTCGTCGTCGCAGAAAGTTTTGGATTGTGTGCGAGTGGTGCGGTGAGCGCAAGCGAACCGCCGACACGAGGTCGCGGTTTTGTTGTGACGATCATCGAGTTAGTTGGCATCGTGACCATAGGCGAAAGATGGTCAAGGATGGCGGAAATGTTACGACACGTGCCGTTACCGTTTAGTGATGCGGGGTGTGGGCGATGTCCACACCCCGGAAGGAGCTAAAATGCCTGAATTGCGTTTGTTCTATGATTTTCTTCTTAGCGGTGAAAACGATGGCTTTGAATGGCAGATTGCAGGTCATATGACTGCGAGTGGAACCTACTATGCGCTGGTGAAGGTTGGCTCGACGGTTAAGATCACGCGTGACTGTGAGACGGTGGAAGGTGCTCGTGACGCTGGCCGTCAACTGCTGGTGGATACCCTGGCTGAATTGGTGGATGTGTACCATGGCTAGGCGGCAGGTCGTGAGAAAAGCCGATGTGTATCGGCTGCGCGGTGTGAATTGGGAATTGCACTATAAGAATCGGGGAATGTGCCGCTCGATGGTCGAGATTGGGTGGAATAGTGTGGATGTCACTTGCTCAATTACGAGTGTGTATCCTGTTCCTGTGGTGCAAATGGATGGTGACGCGCCCGATGTCCCGCTTATTCTTCGGCAACAGTTCGAAGATCAACTGCTTTGCGATTGTCGCTTGCGTGACCGCCGACTACTGAATGTCTGGTATTGGTCTGAAAGCGGTTGGATGGACTATGTAAAGCAGTTCCAATCTCTGCCCGATGCGTACGAGGACTACTACTGGAAGTATGAGTCCGAAGGGGATAGGCTCCTGCTGGTCCCGATGTCGTCCAAACAGAAGCCAGGTACAAGTGCCTCTAAAAATGTACATCTCTCTTATTTGGAGAGTTAAAACTGTGGATAAGTATGTGGATAGATTAGGTACATCTCCCACTGAAAAGGTACAAGTGGCTGAGTTATCCACAGGTTGGCTCGTTTCTGAAAAGATGTACCTGATTTGGGGTAGATGTACCTGGGTTGTACCTGAGTTATCCACAGGCAAAAGGTACATCTCCCTCACTCTAAAATCTTCGCTTTCTTCATTACGCAACAAATGTGAAAAACGGGAGATGTACCTTTCCCTACTACTACTACTAATCCATAAATTTATATATTACACATGGAGGTATGAATGACAAAAGAAGAACGGCTCGCTCATTTCGAGCAATACCTTTTGGCTGTCGATGAGATGATGAAGTCGCAAAGACAATATTTCGATGGGGGCAGATTGCGAGGTGATTTACTGACTTCTAAGCGGTGGGAAGCCGATGTCCGCAACAAAACGGACTGGTTGAAGCGTCATCCTGTCACGGATGCCGTTCAGGAGGTCTTGTTATGACCCATAACAGGCACCTGGCGCATGTAAATCCACTGGATGTGGAACGCATTGAAAA
>Ga0137461_1000276_pt1 | contig 11751 bp, 8 predicted proteins | sample EasRivERMGT746_2_FD_104650 | JGI IMG/M metagenome (GOLD analysis project Ga0137461, IMG submission 104650) | Soil microbial communities from meander-bound floodplain in the East River, Colorado, USA - East River MetaG ERMGT746_2 | ecosystem: Environmental > Terrestrial > Soil > Floodplain ... | reverse complement strand
ACTGTTTGGCTACGAATTTTTGATGGGTAAAACAATATTCAGCGTGCAGCTTGGAGCTTATGTTTACAGACCTTATAAAGAGAAGGATGATATTTTCCAGAGATTTGGACTTGTCCATAGGTTCTTTGATTCTTTTTATTTTGGAATAAATTTTAAATCTTACAGAAATTTTGCTGATCATCTTGATCTCAGACTTACATATAGTTTCTGATGATTCACGTGATTAATAGTTAACGATTCCTTCTATCCACCTGATATTATCGTTCTTTACCTATTTTGAATTGTTATTTTAGATTCTTAATTTGTAGTAAATTTATTTTTGGTGGGCACCATTCGCTTATAATTAATCCATTATGAACTGATATTCGTTTCATTTTGTCAGATTATTCTCAATTGATTCGGAAATTCTGCCCAATTTTTAAATTATTATGAGCCTGTTTTGAAATCTATTATCCAAATGTGACTCACCGGGCGAAGCTTTGTCACAACCGAAAATTTTCTTTTACAATAAATCCAAAAATTAAATGAAATTAAAAATTACTGTAACAAAAAAGTCTGATTCTTCATATTTCGAACACCTTGAATTTGAAAAATTTCCCATTGTACTTGGCAGAGATGATAAAAATGAAATTGTATTACCGGACATCAGGAAAGTAATATCAAGAGCACATGCTAAAATGATTGATTCCGATGGATTGATTCAGATTGTTGATCTTGGGTCTGCAAATTTCACTTATTTAAATGAAGATAAAATTCTGCCTTCCGAACAGTATGCACTTAAATCCGGTGATAAAATTCGAATTGGTGAATACGAAATGAATGTTGAATTTGTTTTTGAAAGAGATACCAGAACTTTTGATGATCAGAAAACTATGATTTTTGCCAGCCCGTTTGCTGATGAAATTGCTAGTTTCACAGAAGAATTTAAAAAGCTAACAACAAAATATTTTTTTGACGATTCACCAACTAAGAGTGAAATGTTACGGTTTTCAATTATGCAATCACTCGGCTCATTAGACAATAATGAAGCAACGAAAATAGTATCAGAATTTTTTGCCAGTAAGTTTCTGAATCAGACCGAATTTAGTGGTGTCAATTCATTTAAATCATCTGCATCCCGCGAAATTTCTTCTGAACCTATAAAACCGAAAATAGATGAACGTGTAAAAGGAAGCGTTCTAACACCCACTCAATCTAAATCAGATTATTCATTTAGTTCTCATTTTTCGGAGACGGTTGATATCATGCTCGATAATCTCATTAAATTGATCCAGGGGTTTCTTCAATTCCGGCAGGAATTTTTTGGCGTTACTATTTATCACACGATTCCAACCGGTTCTTTAAAAGAAATAAAAGAGTATCTTTTTAGTCAGGATATTTCAGTTGAAGAGCAGAATAAAAGAATTAATTTAATAAAAGAAGAAGCTCAAAAGCTTTTTGCTCACCAGATTGGTCTTCTTGAAGGATACAGAATTTCAGTCACCGAGGGATGTCAGGCTTTGCTGCAAACTCTTGATCCTGAATTAATTGAAAAGGAAGCAGAAAGAAAGCAGGCAGGTGGAATTGGAAATCTTTTACCATATTCCAAAAAACTTAAAACTCTTGAAGCGATCAATGCTAGCTATAAAAAATATATTTCCGACCCCTACCATCTCGAGAAGAAATTTTTTAGACCTGCATTTATTAAAGGTTATCAGAAAAGAATATCAGCAAGGCAAGAAAAAAATGAATATTGAGTTTTTGAATCGTCAACAGGAAAATCTGCACACTTTGGAACTTTGAAGTTCATATCAGTAATTTTTTAAGATTCTGTCTAAATGGAGAAAGTATGATTAAGTATTTATTCACAACGTTATTTTTTATCTGCCTGTTAGTCAATTGCGGCGGAGGAATGAGAACTCTTAAAATTGATGTTGTTAGTGATGATAACGTGAACAGTGGTAATGCTGTAGTTGTAACAATTTACCAGTTAGTGAATGCAGATAAGTTTCGATTTGCAAGTTTCGAATCTCTTATGAAAAATCCTGAAGAAACTCTTGGGAGTGATATTATACCGAATGCAAAATATGAAAGGACAATGGTTCCGGGTGAAAATTTTCAACTGGAAGATCATGAAATTAAAAGTGATGCCGCTTACCTCGGCGTTATTGCTGATTTTTACTCTCCGGCAAAAAACGAATGGCAGCAAGTAATAGAACTGAATTCAGATTTTGACGAGTTGAAAATTTCGATTCATGAAAATTCCATTTCTATCGAAAAAAACTAATAAAGGTAAAATTATTTTTGAAGTATTTTACAATACAGGAGAAATATTAAACAGATGAAAATGCAAAGAGTAGTTTGGTTTGAAGGAATGAAACTTGATCCGCATCATTTTCAGCAGGCGGACAGGTACAATCAATATTACATTAACGCAAAAATTAATTTAATAAATGCCAATTACTGGGGACTTAAAGATTTTCAGATTGACAGTGCTGCATTAGCTGGAGGTTCGTTTGGATTAATAAACTGCACGGGGATAATGCAGGACGGATTGATTTTTAATATGCCTGCAAATGATCCCTTGCCGAAAGTCAGAGGTTTCGAGGATTTATTTTCTGCTACTTCGGAAAAACTTGATGTTTATCTTTCAATCCAGAATGAACATTCAACAGGAAATAATTGTCAGCTTAACGATTCTGTTTCAGGCAACGCATCAAGATTCACTCTTCAGAATACTGATATTCTTGATTTTAACACCGGTTCAAATATGAGAACTATCGGTATAGGAAAACCTAACTTTCAATTTAAATTTGACGATGAGTCACTTGAAGAGTTTAGTTCAATTAAAATTGGTGAAATTACACGAAGCTCTGATGGAAAGTACACGATGGAGCATAAGTACATTCCACCAGTTATTGAAATTTCCACATCTGCCTCATTGATGGAAAACTTAAGAAACATACTTGGTGCACTTGTATCGAAAAGCAAAGAATTACGCAGTCAGGCAAGTATTCAAAAGCCTGAAATTTCAATTACACAAGTAGAAATTTTATTAATGCTTCAATCAGTAAATACCTTCATTCCATTGTTGAACTATTATAATTCTTCAAAACACATTCATCCGGAAAATCTTTACATGCTGTTCTTAAATATCGCCGGACAGCTTTCGACATTTTCGAATTTAGGCGTAAAGGCAGGGGAAATACCAACTTACGATCATAAACATTTAACTGAAATCTTTAACCAGATCGTAAATGAAATAAATGTGATGCTTAATGTTCAGAAAACTGTTGAAAGAAAAGATCTGGTTATCCCATTAAGAAGACAAGCAGATACTTTGTTTGTGGGACAACTTTCTCCTGCTCATATGACTGCACAATTTTTTATTGCAGTTTCCGGAGAAATGCCTGAAAAGAAAATTATAACCGAATTATCAAAGAATATAAAAGTCTCTGCTTACGAGGAAATATTTGCAGTGCATCAGGCAGGAATACAGGGTGTTACGGTTGAATATATCGCCCGACCGCCGGCAGGAGTATCAATAAATGAAAAAGCTCACTACTTCAAAATAAACAAAGATGGCAGATTCTGGGAAAAAATAACTTCAAAAAATAATATAGCTTTTTTTATTGCTGCTGAGTTCAAAACTCTTCAAATGGAATTGGTTTTATTGATGGGTTGAGATGTTTTTATGGAATTCAATCTACAAGTTAAAACAAACAGTGAAAACTGTTATAACATTTTAATAATCTGTACAGAGAAAAATAGATGAGTACTGATCTAACTAAAGATAAAAAGAAAAACCTTTCCGACATCTCCTCAGAATGCCTGATCCTCATACTTCAACTAAGATCAACAAACGATTACGGTGGTTCGGCAAATTTAAAGTCAAGAGTTTATGAAATGTTCGAACGATTTGAGGACAATTCACGCAGAGCCGGAATTGATAATGAAAAAATACGATTATCAAAATTCGCACTCGTTGCTTTTTTGGATGAGACAATTATCAGCTCTGAGTGGCCTCAAAAAAGTGATTGGCTTTCTGATCCTCTGCAGATCAAATTATTTGATACGTTTAATGCCGGTGAAGAATTTTTTAATTTTATGGCTGAATTGCGGTTGAGAACAAGCCAGAATAAAGATGTTCTGGAAATTTATTATTTGTGTCTGAGTCTTGGTTTCAAGGGTAAATATCAGCTTCAATCTCCGGAAAATTTAAGAAGAATAATAGACGACCTGAATTTAGAACTTCATCCGGATGCATTCAGAAGCATAGATGCAATTTCGCCGAATGGCAAACCCCGGCAAAGTTTAGTGCAGACTGTAAAGGGTGGATTACCGCTTTGGGTTTATCCGCTTGGTACGATAGTCATTTTGATTCTGATTTACCTGGTATTGTCTTTTATAATCTCGGGCGAAGCCGATGATGCAGTGAACATTTTAAAAACTCTGGATATCTGAACTAAAAAAATTATTTAATTTCTTCTACTCTCAGATTATGTTATCATGAATTTCCTTTTAAGCCTTGTTAAAGACAGTAAGTTTGTCGCCGCACTCGGATTGATCACAATTATTGCAATAATTTTTGTTCTTGGTGCGATCTTTAAAATACCATGGTCTATTCGAATCGGGCTTATCGTATTTGTCATCCTTGTATTCATAATATTTTTTCTTTACAAAAAAATGAAGGATGCTCAGAAGGCCGGACAGATAGAACAATCCATAAATAGTTCTTCCGACCCGAGGAGTATAAGCCCTGAGAAGAGAGCTGAAATTGATCAGTTTAAAAAACAACTGGAAGCTGCAATCACTTCGCTTAAAAATTCCAAACTTGGAAGAGGTAAGATTGGCAAGTCAGCACTTTACACTTTACCCTGGTATATGATTATCGGTCCTTCTGCTGCCGGAAAAACAACGGCGATACAAAATTCCGGATTAGAATTTCCTTATGGGAAAGATGCAATAAAGGGAGTTGGCGGAACCAGAAATTGCGATTGGTTCTTTGCAACACGGGCAATTTTTTTAGATACAGCCGGAAGATATATTTCGCAGACTGAAGACAGGCCGGAATGGATTGCATTCCTGGAAACATTGAAAAAGAACAGGCATAAAAAACCTGTTAATGGAGTAATTATTGCATTAAATGTTGACGAAATAATTAATTCTGATAATGAACAGCTTCGTGAACATGCAAAAAATATCCGGGGAAGAATAGATGAATTAATTGAAACCCTCAAAATTGTTTTCCCGGTTTATTTTGTTTTTACCAAATGTGATCTTATACAAGGCTTCATCGAATACTTCGGAGATTTTAGCGAGATTGAAAGATCTCAAATCTGGGGGGCAACATTGACGACAACACAGCAATTGGATCCGGATCCAAAAGCTGTTTTTGAAAGTGAATTTAAAAAATTAGCCGACCTTATTCAAAAAGTCAGGATAATAAGATTAAGCAATCCTTTAAAAAGAGAACAAAGACGAAAAGTATTTCTTTTCCCATTTCAATTCAGATCATTGCAGGAAAAGCTGACTTATCTGATCGGTGAAGTTTTCCAGCCAAATCCTTACCAGGATAATCCTATTTTCAGGGGATTTTATTTTACGAGCGGAACCCAGGAAGGGGCACCACTCGATCTGGCCATACGGGAAATTGCAAAAAAGTTTAATCTGCCCACAGGCTCCATTAATGAAGATCAGGAAATTGTTGAAACAAAAAATTATTTTATTAAAGATCTAATGAATGAAATTGTTATTCCTGATCAGAATTTTTCTGTAGGGCAGGCGACTGCAGTTGTCCGTCACAATAAAACGCTTCGTTTAGCCACGATATCAGTGTCGGGTTTATTATTAATAATTTTTGGGTTGCTTGCTTTAATCGGTTTTGGCGGAAGTTCTGCCGCCCTCGATAAAATATCTGAAAGTGCGGTTGCGTTTAGCAAAATCAACTGGAGTGGTGATTTGTTATCTAATTTCACAAAAGCAAATGACTTAAGCAGTCAGATTAAAAAAATTGAAAATGGAGATGCAGTTGAATCTGTAACTAGTTTTGGAATGGATAGAACGGATGGAACTCTTTCATCAATTAAAGAACTTTATATCAAAAAATCAGAGATATTCTTTACACAAAATATTTATGACGAGATAATTAGAAGTCTCAGAAATTATTCTGCGGGTCAGGATTATTCTGGTGACCAGATTTATAATTATTTAAAATCATATTTATTGTTGAGTGATGAGAGAAGCAGGCTTGATACCACAAGTCAGAAATTTTTGGCAAGTGTGTTCACAGGAATTCTTAACCGGAAATTTATTGATTCGAATCCAATCGCTTCCTCTGTCGAAAAAGATTCACTCAAAAAATTATTTAAAAATCATATTTCATTTACTGTTGAGCAGCTTCAGGAAGATAAAGTTTATTCATATAGAAGCGATAATTACCTTATAAGTTCGGTCAGAAGTAAATTCCAGATCAAGCCAAGTGCAGAAAGTATTTACGCACGAATGAAAGAAAGCGGTATCAGTCAATTCCCAGCGGAAATTAATTTAGAACAGGCGATTGGCGGAAGGTTTAATCAGGTAATGCAAAATGAATTTAAAATCCCATTCATATTTACCAGCGAAGGATGGAACACCTATTTTAAAAATGCAATTCTTGACGAGAGTTTAAATCCGGGAAAAGAGGACTGGGTGCTTGGCAAATTACAAGTCAGCCAGCCATCAGTTACAATATTTGACAGTGAGACGATGAAAAAAGATTTGTTTGAATTATACGTGAATGATTATAAACAAAACTGGCTTTGGTTTTTACAAGGGATTAAATATCCTGGATTTGCAAGTGTTCCTCTTGCTGCAAACAGTTTAAAAATTTTAAGTGATCCTGTCAACTCACCATTAATATTAATTCTAAAATTATTTACAGATGAGACTAAATTTATTGTGGATATGCAGACATCTGCAGATACAGCTAAATCCAGTTCTTTCACACAAGCAGCTTTTAGCAGCTCTGCAATCTTTGATATAAAACGTTTACGCAAATTTATTTTAGGTGCGGAAGACGGATCTGCGCCTGCAGACCTGAACGCCGTGATAGCTCAATATGGATTGGTCAGCGGTACTGTAGAAACAATTACAGGAGGACAGGATTTGTCCAAAGATTATGCGGTTAATGTTCTGAATCAAAGAGCTGTTGAATTTCCAACTTCTCTACAGGTGATGCGTGGCGCACTTTACAGCACATCTGAATTTCAGAATCTTTTTATCGAACCGATAAAATTAACCTGGTCTGCGATTCTGAATGATGCATCACAATATTTAAATCTCCAATGGAAAGTGAAAGTAGCTGATTTATTTAATAAAAGTTTGGCAGGTTCTTTTCCGTTCGATCCTAGCGGCGGTGACTCTCCAATCCAGGACTTCAATGATTTCTTCCGTCCACAGAATGGAACTTTATGGTCATTTTTTAATGATGAACTGGCTGCATTTATAAATAAAGACAGATGGAAAGCTAACCTATGGGAAAACCAGGGTATTAATGTATCCAACGAATTATTGAATGCACTTAAAAAAGCAGATGAGATCAGCAGTGTAATGTTCAAAAGCGGCGATGTGGGAATTTCTTTCCGCCTCAAGCCTCAGCTTCCTGTTTCTAAAACAATTGGCGGAAAAAAAACAACTGTTATCCAGGTTTATTTAAAGCTGGATGGTGTTGAAGAAACTTATAAGATGGGTTCAACGTTCTGGTCTGATTTTACCTGGCCTGGTACACGAGGACAACCGGGTGCAAGAATGAACATCACTTTAAGCGATTACGGATCTTCGGATACAAAATCTTTTGATGGTGAGTGGGCACTATTCCGGCTGCTTACTGATGCTTCTTCCATGCGTGCTGAATCAGCTTCACAGTTTATTTTTAACTGGACTTTTTACAAGGATAATTTTTACGATGTAACTGTCAGTTATACATTGAGCGCGGCAAGCTCACGAAATCCTTTTTCAACAAATTTCTTTAAATCCTTCAAACTGCCCGGCAGAATTAACTGATTTATTCACATTGAATTCTATTGATAATCATATTTTAACTGCTGGTTTCTTTGGAAAGCTTCCGAAGTTTGCTGACTTTGTGAAATTTAATGCAGGCGGAAATGAAATTAGTGTTCTTGATTACTGGCTTCAGGAAGGATTGGCACTTGCAAAATTAAAATTTAAAAATGAATGGAAGAATTATTATGAAAATACTTTTGAAATTAATTTCATATATCCATTTACAGGTACGGATAATTTAATGCTGGGAGTCATTTGTCCGAGTAATGATAGAAGCGGAAGAAGTTTTCCTTTTATTTTATTTGGAAATATAAAGAAGGAATTAGCTAACAGTTTTCCACCCAATTCTTTTGCACTAAAATTTAACGGGCTGTACGAATCGTTTAAATCTGCCTTTCATAATAACTTTCAGAAGGACGACCTCACTGAAATGAAATCAAAGCTGGATAATTTATCATTCTCTTCAGCAATTCAGAATTCAAATTCCGAAACGTATAATGAATACCTTTCAAAAAATTCTATCGAGTACATTTTCAATTTGCAGATGGATAACCTTAATGAACCTTATAAATGTTCGCTCAATAATCTTATCAGCAAAAATCTTTTATATCTTGAGAATTCGGCAGCTGTAAGATTATCATTTGAATCTGATGAACAAAATGATATAATGAACTTAAGTTTCTTCACAGATTTACTGCTGAAAATATTTTCGAAGTATAGTTTGTCCCCTGCAATTTTCTGGAAAAAGAGGAAAGATAACTATGTTATGCTGTATCTTTTCTTCCAGAAGCCAACCCCTTCAAACTTTATTGATTTGATTTATTCTGAACAGACTGGTCTCCAAAATAACAATGATAATTTTTCACGAAACGCTGATAGTATTTTTAAAGAATCAGCAATGGTAGATATTAATGCTTCGCTGGCGGATTTATTAGTTTCGATTAAAGATAATCTTAATTAAATTTTTAAAGATTTAATCTCCGGTAAATAATAAATGTCTGAAACTGAAGAAATAGTAATCTCTGAATTTGTTCAGGAATATCTTGAACCCATTTCTGCTGATTCACCTGCTGGTGTTGACGCAAGCAATGAGGAAGAATATTTCAAGCTAAATATGGAAATTCCTAAAACATCCCCCGATTACAAGAAGTGTATTGAACTATCTGAAATAGTATTAAAAGAAAAAAGCAAAGACATAAAAGTTGCAACCTGGCTATGCTTTGCATTGTTCCGAACGGAGAAAGTTAAAGGCTTGCGTGATGGATTGGATATTATTCATCAGTCGTTAAAAAAATTCGGGAATGAACTTCATCCTTCCAATATTCAGCACCGGAGCAAAGCTATTCAATTTATAAATGCATCGAGGTTCACCAAGCTGGTTGAAAGAGAACAGATCAATTCAACCAATGTGAATGAAATATTAGAAGCTGAAAAAATTCTTGTTCAGATTATTGATGAATGCAGCAGATTGTTTCCGGAAAATCCACCGGTATTGAAGGCACTTTATCAGGTGATGAAGTCTCACGGAGATACAGCGAGAAAACTCAACTCACCGAAAAAAAATGAAGTGAAACCAGTAGTGGAACAAAAAACTGTTGAACCCGGACATTCAATCTCCTCCGAAAGTGTTTCTGATACTCAACAAGTAATTTCAGAAAGAGCAAAAGAACAGGTAACAGCGGTTCAGGGTGCACCGCAGGCTGCAAAATTTTCAACCGAGAAAGATGGAATAACCCAGCTAAGACAAATATTAATGTTCTTCTTTGAAGCTGAAGAAAACGGTGTAAAGAAGGAAAGATTACCTGAATCCCATTTGGTATTCGGATTATCCCGGCAGCTACAGTGGGGAAAAATGATTCGTCCGCCAGAAACGGATAAAGTTACTCAGCTCGAACCACCGAATCAGGTAATGCTGGGAAAAATTAAAGAGTGGTATTCTGCAGGAAGCTGGGAGATATTAATTCCTCGTATCGAAATTAATTTTCTTAAAGGAGACAGTGTTTTTCCATACTGGCTGGATTCCCAACGTTTTCTTGTTAAGGCTTTAGAACTAAAAGGCGGTAACTACATTCAGGCAGCAGATGAAATAAAAATTCAGCTCGCAAGATTACTAAAGAGAATTCCGGATTTACCTCAACTTAAATTTAAAGATAAACAAACGCCATTTGCCGATGACGAAACAATCAAATGGATAAATGACGAAGTGATGACGGTATTTAGTCAAGGAAAGGGAACAGGAGAGTCTGCAATTCTTCCTCCGATCATGGGAGAAGATTATGACTTAATAAACAAAGAGTATGAATCTGCCTGTAACGAACTGCCCGAAAAAATGGAAGAAAATATAGCGGCGATGCAAAAAGCGATTGACGCAGATATCCGTCGTAAAGGAAAATTTTTAAGAAGGTTAAACCTTGCGAACTATTGCATTCAAGCAAAACAATTCTATCTTGCTAAGGTCAATTTACTTGAATTGAAAGATCTTATTGAAGACTTTAAACTTGCCAACTGGGAACCGGCTTTATGCACTGCAGTTTGGCAATCACTTTACCTGACGAATAAAAAAATATTATCAGATCCGATTGATGACGATTCAAAATCAAATATTGAAAAAGAACAGAAAGAACTATTTTCAAAAATTGCAAAGTACGATGGAATTTTAGCAATTAAACTAACACAAAAAAATAAAAAATAAGGAGGTTAGAATGGCAAGACCAACAGCGCCCAAAATAGCACAGAGGGTAAAGGTTTCAATCCTTCCGAGCAGCGATGCGAAGGAAAGTGTTGAGCTTGATTACCGTCTGCTTATACCGGGTAATTTCAGTAAAAGTGAACCCGGCAGCCAGGGTATGGTCAAAGACCGACGGCTGAGAACCATTGGAAAGAAAGGAGATTTTCAGAAAGTGCTCAAGGATATTAATCCTAAATTGAAACTTACTGTTTCAAATAAACTATCTGATGATCCTGAAGCTCAGATGGAAGTAAATCTTAATTTCCAGGATATGAAAGATTTTCATCCTGATGAAATAGTTAAAAGGGTTGAACCTCTTAAGCAATTACTTGAAGCGAGAGAAAGACTTAAACAATTAAAAATAGCAGTCCTTAAAGATGCAAATCTGAAGAAAGCGCTCGAGGGAGTACTTAAGGATGGAAGCGGCAGCATTGATGATCTGCTTTCAAAACTCGGTTCCACTCAGGGCAAAAAGGCTTAAGACTTTTACTTATAAATAACTAAATAAAATTGGAGGTTTAATAACAATGGCAGAAGAAAAGGAAACCAGAACAGATCAGGAACAAAAAACCGGAACAAGTTCTGTTGATAAATTGTTGACCATGCTGGATGATACTAAAAAGAATGCTGTGGCTGAATTTATAAGTAAAGTTGGTAAAGAGTCCCAGGTATTTAAAGTTACAGGTGCTCTTGTAGATTCATTTATAGCAGATATTGATACAGTTTTAAGTGCTCAGATGGATGTCATTCTTCATCATGATGATTTCAAAGAAGTGGAATCAACATGGCGTGGTTTATTATTTTTGGTTCAGAATACAGAGTTCAGCAAACCTGTAAAGTTTGAACTTCTCGATGTGACAAAAGAAGAGTTATATGATGATTTAAATGAGGCCGCAAACGGGGAAGGTTATGAAAAAGATTCCGGTTTATGGCATCATATCTATTGGGGAGCTTACGATAAAGTAGGCGGACATTCCTATACTGCAATTGTAGGTGATTTT
>Ga0137461_1000275_pt1 | contig 11768 bp, 11 predicted proteins | sample EasRivERMGT746_2_FD_104650 | JGI IMG/M metagenome (GOLD analysis project Ga0137461, IMG submission 104650) | Soil microbial communities from meander-bound floodplain in the East River, Colorado, USA - East River MetaG ERMGT746_2 | ecosystem: Environmental > Terrestrial > Soil > Floodplain ... | reverse complement strand
GAATTCGAGCAGCCGGTCGGCCAGGGTCGATTTACCATGATCGATATGCGCGATGATCGAGAAATTTCTGATGTGATCGAGAATCATCGAGCCGGGTTCTCGCGATAATATTCGGCGGTGCGCCGCAGTCCATCGGCTAGCACCACTTGCGGCCGCCATCCTAATACCGCGCCGGCATGGCGGTTGTCCAAACAACTGCGGCGCTGCTCGCCCGGTTTCGCCGGTCCATGCTGGGCCTCGGTCGCGCTGCCCACCGCCTGGCGCAGATGATCGTAAATCGCGACAACGTCGGTTTCCACGCCGGTGCCAATATTGATCGGGCCGATATAGGGCGACTCCAGCGCGGCGAGGTTGGCCGCCACCACGTCGCCGACAAAAACGTAATCGCGCGTCTGCTTGCCGTCGCCGTTGATCAGCGGCGTCTTGCCGGACAAGAGCATGGAAAGAAAAATCGCCACCACGCCGGCTTCACCTTTGGCGGACTGGCGCGGGCCATAGACATTGGCGTAGCGCAGCGCGATGTAGGGCAGACCGTAGGCTTGATGATAGTAGGAAAGATACAGCTCGCCGGCGCGTTTGCTGACGCCGTAGGGGCTCGCCGGCTGGGTGACGTGGCTCTCCGGCGCCGGGTAAATCTCCTGTTCGCCGTAAACCGCGCCGCCCGAGGAAGCGAACAGGACTTTTTTCACCCCGGCGTTTTTGCAGCCTTCGAGCAAATTAATGAAGCCCAGAATATTGACCCGGGCGTCAAAAGTTGGATCGGCCACCGAATGGCGCACGTCCATTTGCGCCGCATGATGGCTCAAGGCAGCCGGTTTGATTTGCTCGATCAGCCGCGCGGCTTGCGCATCGGCGATGTCGACGGCGTGGAGCGTCGCTTTGGGATTGAGATTGGCCTTCTGCCCGGTGGAGAAGTCGTCGAAGATATGCACTTCATGGCCGCGCTCGATGAAAGCATCGGCGATATGCGATGCGATAAATCCCGCGCCGCCGGTAACGACTATTTTCATTTTTGCTACTCCGTTAGCCTTGAGCGAAAGTATTCGATGGTTTTCATCAGGCCGGTTTCCAACGCAACCTTGGGCTCCCAGCCGAGAATCTCTTTCGCTTTGGCGATGTCGGGTTGGCGCACCTGGGGATCGTCCTCGGGCAGCGGCTTGTAAATGATCGTGCTCTTGGAGCCGGTGATCTCGATGATTTTTTTGGCGAATTCCAACACAGTCATCTCCGCCGGGTTGCCGATATTGATCGGCAGGTGGTGATCGGCATGAAGCAGCTTATTGAGACCGGCGACCAAGTCGTCGACATATTGAAAACTACGAGTCTGCTGTCCCTCGCCATAAACCGTCAACGGTTCGCCTTTCAAGGCTTGCATAATGAAGTTCGGCACCACCCGGCCATCGCGCAGCCGCATCCTCGGCCCGTAGGTGTTGAAGATGCGCACGATGCGCGTCTTCAAGCCATGATAACGATGATAGGCCATGGTCATCGCTTCGGCGAAACGCTTCGCCTCATCGTAAACCCCGCGCGGGCCGATGGGATTGACGTTGCCCCAGTAATCTTCGGTCTGCGGCCGCACCAGCGGATCGCCGTAAACTTCCGAGGTCGACGCCAGCAAGAAGACCGCGTCCTTGGACTTGGCGAGACCCAACGTATTGTGCGTGCCCAAGGCGCCGACTTTAAGCGTCGGAATCGGCAGCTCCAAATAATCCACCGGGCTCGCCGGCGAGGCGAAATGCAAAATGAAGTCGAGGGGCTCGGGCACTTCGATGTAGCGGCTGACGTTGTGATCGATAAAACGGAAGCGCGGGTTTTTTAGAAACGGCGCGATGTTTTGTTTGGCTCCGGTGGAGTAGTTATCCATGCACAAGACTTCATGGCCCTGGCTCAAAAAACTCTCGCACAGATGGGAGCCGATGAAGCCGGCGCCGCCGGTGATCAAATATCTAGCCATGTTTCCGTCCGATCGAAATGTAGTCAAACCCGTATTTGCGCAAATCCGCCGGGTCGTAAATATTGCGGCCGTCAAAAATCACCGGCTGCTTGAGCAGCGACTTGATGCGCGGAAAATCGGGCCGGCGAAATTCATTCCATTCGGTGAGGATCAGTAAAGCCGACGCGCCGTCTAGCGCTTCGTAGTTGCGCGGGGCATAGCGGATGCGCTCGCCAAAATATTTTTTCGCTTCCATCATCGCTTCCGGATCGAAAGCCTGAACCTGGGCGCCGGCTTCCAGCAGCGCCTCGATGACGGTAAGCGCTGGCGCCTCGCGCATGTCATCGGTTCGCGGTTTAAAAGCCAGCCCCCAAATCGCGAAGACATGCCCGGACAGGTCGGCGCCAAAACGGCGTATCACCTTTTGCACCAACAAACTCTTCTGCCGTTGGTTCACTTCTTCGACCGCTTTGAGCAGCGACATCTCGGTATCGTCGCCGCCCATGCCGATCATCGCGCGCACATCTTTGGGAAAACACGAGCCGCCGTAGCCGGCGCCGGGAAAAATAAAATGGGGCCCGATGCGCCGGTCCAAACTCATCGCCCGGCGCACCGCGCCGATGTCGGCGTCTTGGCGCTCGCAAAGCCGGGCGACTTCGTTGATGAAAGAAATCTTGGTCGCCAGCATGGCGTTGGCGGCGTACTTGCTCATCTCGGCGCTGCGGCAGTCCATGGTCAAGATCGGATTGCCGGTGCGCACGAACGGTTCGTAAAGCTCTTTCACCGCTTCGATCGCCTCCAGGTTATCGCCGCCGAGCACCACGCGGTCGGGTTTCATGAAGTCTTCCACCGCCGCGCCTTCTTTTAGGAACTCCGGATTGGAAACCACCGCGAAACTCTGGGTGGTTTCCTCCGCCATCCAGCGATTGATCCGATCGGCGGTGCCGACCGGCACAGTACTCTTGGTCACGATGATCTTGAATTGATCCATCGCCCTGGCGATGCTTTTTGCCGTGACCTGGACGAATTGTAAATTGGCGTTGCCGTCCGGCCCCTGGGGCGTGCCCACGGCGATAAAAATTATTTCCGAAGTTTTTACCGCCTCCGCCAACTCGGTGGTAAAGGTCAGCCGCTGTTCGGCGGCGTTGCGCCGAACCATCTCTTCCAAGCCCGGTTCGTGGATCGGCACTTTGCCCTGCTTGAGCATGGCGATCTTGCTCTCGTCGATATCGACGCAGATCACGTCATTGCCGCTCTCGGCGAAACAGGTCCCGGCAACCAAACCGACATATCCCGTGCCTACCACCGCTAACTTCATAACGCTTTGCCGCCTCCCAAAATTTCGCTGACGACGTAAACCGGCCGGTCCTGGGACTCATGATAGGTGCGCGCCAACATTTCGCCGAGCAGCCCCATGGTGATGAATTGAATACCCATGAAGATCAGCAAAATCGCCAACAACAATAGCGGCCGGCCGCCGATATCGAGATCGTAAATAAATTTCTGCGCGGTCAAGTAAAGCCCAATCACGAAACCGACCAAGCCGCAGAGCAGGCCGATGGGTCCGAACACATGGGCGGGCCGGGTCGAATAGCTGGAAAGAAATTTCACCGTAAGCAAGTCGAGCATGACCCTGAGCGTGCGCGTGATGCCGTACTTGGATTTGCCGCGCAGGCGGGGCCGGTGATTGACCTTGAGCTCGGCGATCTGCGCGCCGCGGTCATAGGCGATGGCCGGAATGAAACGATGCATCTCGCCGTACAGCCGCAAGCCTTTGGCGAGATCCTTGCGCATCGCTTTGAGCGTGCAGCCGTAATCGTGCAGCTTCACGTGGGTGGTCCAAGAGATTAAATAATTGGCGATCATCGACGGCAGGCGGCGATTGAGAAACGAATCTTGGCGATTATGGCGCCAGCCCGCGACCATATCGTTGCCTTCATCGAGTTTATTCAACAGCGCGCCAATGTCCGCCGGATCGTTTTGCGCATCGCCGTCCATCAGAACCACCACCTCGCCGTCGGCGTGGGCTAGGCCCGCGGCCAACGCGGCGGTCTGGCCGAAGTTGCGTTTGAGCCGGACGACTTTCAAGTGAGCCGCCTCGGCGCACAGCCGGCCGAGCACGCCATAGGTGCCGTCTCGGCTGCCGTCATCGACGGCGACGATCTCATAGCTTTTACCCATGGGCTTCAGTGCGCCATCGATCTCGCGGATTAACGGTTCGATGTTTTCTTCCTCGTTGAAAACCGGAATGACGATCGAAAGATCCATCGGCTCAGGAGTGAAAATCGGTCAACTGGACGAAACGTTGATAGCGTTCTTCGATGTGCGGCAACGACACATCGGTCAAGCGCTTGACGCCAAAATCTTCCACCGTAAATGAAGCGACGACCGAGCCGTAAACGATGGCGCGGCGCAAACCACCCTCGCTCATGTCGCCGGTGCGGGCGAGATGGCCCATCAGTCCGCCGGCAAACGAATCGCCCGCGCCGGTGGGATCGAACACTTCTTCGAGCGGATAGGCGGGAGTGGCGAACACCGAGGAGTCGGAAAATTGCAACACGCCGTACTCGCCGCGCTTGATCAGCACCATCTTGGGTCCCATGCGCAGGATCGCCCGGGCCGCTTTGACGATGTTGTCGTAGCCGCTCAGCAGCCGCGCTTCGGAATCGTTGATCACCAGCATCTCGATGCGCTTGAGCACTTTTTTGAGATTTTCCTCGCTCTCGCGAATCCAATGATCCATGGTGTCGCAGACCACCAGCTTCAAGCGGCGGATCTGATTTAGCACTTCGATCTGCATGAGCGGATCGATGTTGCCGAGAAAGACATATTCGGCATCGCGATAATTTTCCGGCAGCTGCGGCTCGTAGCCGGCCAAGACATTTAAGTGAAGTTCAATGGTATCGCGTTGATTGATGTCTTCATGATAGCGGCCGCGCCAGTGAAAGGTATCGCCCGCTTCCCGCTTGATGCCGGCGATGTCGATATTACGTTCAGTAAACAAATCGAGATAGTCCTGGGGAAAATCCTGGCCGATCACGCCGACCACCCGCACCGGCGCGAAAAAACTCGCGCCCAGCGCGAAATAAGAAGCCGACCCGCCCAAAATCCGCTCGGCCGAACCCGAAGGAGTTTCAATTGAATCGAAGGCCACCGTGCCCACCACCAATACGCTCATAGATATTTTCCGCTGATCGGCCGCAAAGCGGTCCGGACTTTCTTTGGAATTCGCGATTTATCGGTAATGATAGCATCCTTTAACGCCGAGGCACAGGCGCAAGAGCGAGATTCTCCTAGAGACGCCACGGCGCGGCGAATGGTTTTCTGCGCCAGTAGGACATTTTGCTTGAGCACCGCCAACACCTGCTCGATCTCGACATTGCCGGCCTGCTGGTTCCAGCAATCGTAATCGGTGGCCAGCGCCAAGGTGGCGAAACAGATTTCCGCTTCGCGCGCCAGCTTGGCTTCTTGCAGATTGGTCATGCCGATCACATGGGCGCCCCAACTGCGGTACAGCTGCGATTCGGCGCGGGTCGAAAACTGCGGCCCTTCAATGCAGAGATAAGTGCCGCCGCGGTGCACCTGGGCGCCTTCGGCGCTCGCCGCGTCGGCCAGAGTTTGCGCGAGTGCCGGGCAAAAAGGATCTGCCAAACTGACGTGGGCGGCCAGGCCCTTGCCAAAAAAAGTGCTCGGCCGCTGGCTCGTGCGATCGATGAATTGATCCGGCACGACCAAATGGCCCGGCGCGATCTCCTGGCGCAGACTGCCCACCGCGCTCACCGAGATCAAGCGCGTCACGCCCAATTTTTTCATGGCGAAAATATTGGCGCGATAATTCACTTCGGTAGGCAGCAAACGATGGCCCCGGCCGTGGCGCGGCAGAAACGCCAACTCGACATTGCCCAAGCGGCCGCGCATGAATTTGTCGGACGGTTTGCCAAACGGCGTGGTAACGCTCACTTCACGGAGCCCTACAAGCCCTGCCATCTGATACAGGCCGCTGCCGCCAATCACGCCGATGATAGATGTCGTCGTCGCCATGGCTTAATTTGCCGTTGCGGCTAGGCGCAGGGAAAGGTTCGTCTGCTCGCCCTGAAGTTGGCCGCAGGCGGCTTGAATATCGTCGCCGCGCGGACGGCGGATGTTTATCTGCACTCCGGCGTTATTCAATACCGCTTGAAAGCGCGCGATCTCATCGGAGCTCGGCCGCTGAAACCGGCTCTGCGGATGAGGATTGAATGGGATCACGTTTACTTTACTGGGAATGCCTTTTAGCAGTTTGACCAGGTTGCGCGCATCCTCAACTGAATCGTTGACGCCGCGCAACAAGACATATTCGAAAGTAATCCGCTTGCGCCGGGGAATCGGCAACGAACGGCAGCAATCGATCAACTGCTTGAGAGAATATTTTCGGTTGACCGGCATCAGCTCACCGCGCAACTCATCGGTGGCGGCGTGCAGCGAGATCGCCAGATTGACCCGGGTTTCCGCCATGAGCTTTTCGATCTGCGGCACCAAGCCGACGGTCGACAGCGTCACCCGGCGCGGCGAGATGCCAACACCCCAATCGCCGTCGGTGATAATCTCCAGGGCGCGAATCGTATTGGCGTAATTGGCCAGCGGCTCGCCCATGCCCATCAAGACGATATGGGTTATTCTTCGCGCGCCGCTGAGCGAACGGCTCGCCTCAAGAATTTGATCGACGATTTCGCTGGCGCTGAGATTGCGCTTGAGCCCCAGCACCGCGGTGGCGCAAAAGGCGCAACCGAAACCGCAACCGGCCTGGGTCGAAATGCACAGCGTCAAACGATGGCTTTCGGGAATCAGCACGCTTTCGATGCTCACGTCGTCGGCGAGGCCAAATAAGAATTTGACCGTGCCGTCGCGCGCCTCGGCTCGATGTAAAATAACCGGCCGGCTGATGGAAAACTCCCGTGCCAATTCCTCGCGCAGGGCTTGCGAGAGATTGGTCATCTCGCTAAAAGACGCCGCGCGTTTCTGAAACAGCCATTGGTAAATCTGCTTGGCTCGATAGGCGGGATGGTTTCGCTCCAGCAAGAACTTCGCTAGCTCATCGGTGCGCAAATCTTTGATATTAGGTTTCACGTCGCCATCGTCGGCCGTGACTTTGGCTCAGAACAACTCGTCAGGTTTAAAAAAGAAAGCGATCTCGGTAGCGGCGGTTTCCGGCGCATCGGAACCATGCACGGCATTCTTCTCGATATCCTGGCCGAACTCGTGGCGAATCGTGCCCGCTGCCGCTTTGGCTGGGTCCGTCGCCCCCATCACTTCGCGATTTCTCGCAATCGCGTTGTCGCCCTCGAGCACTGAGACAAAGATCGGCCCGGACGACATGTAGTCGCACAAGCCCTGAAAAAACGGCCGCGCTTGGTGCACGCCGTAAAAGGCTTGCGCCCGTTGCGGTGTCAGCCGAATTAATTTGCCGGCGGCGACTCTCAGTCCGGCTGCCTCGAACTTTCTGAGTATAGCGCCGATCAAATTTCTCGCCACGGCATCCGGTTTAACGATCGATAAAGTTCTTTCCATAGCCATTACTTTGCTAACGCCTCCTGCATGGTGCGGCCGATGGTCGCCGGCGAAGACGCCATGCGAATCCCGGCCTGTTTCATCGCGGCGATTTTTTCTTTCGCCGTGCCCTTGCCGCCGGAGATGATCGCGCCGGCGTGGCCCATTCTTTTTCCCGGCGGCGCGGTCTGCCCGGCGATGAAACCGGCCACCGGTTTTTTCATGTTCGCGCCGATCCACGCCGCGGCGTGCTCTTCGGCGCTGCCGCCGATCTCGCCGATCATCACCACCGCCTCGGTTTCGGGGTCGTCGTTGAATAATTTAAGCACGTCGAGAAATTCGAATCCATGCACCGGATCGCCGCCGATGCCGACGCAAGTCGATTGGCCCAGACCCAAACGGGTCAATTGATCGACCGCTTCATAGGTGAGCGTGCCGCTGCGCGACACCACGCCGACGGTTCCCGGCTTGTGAATGTGACCCGGCATAATGCCGATCTTGCACTGCCCCGGCGTAATGGTTCCAGGACAATTGGGACCAAGCAACCGCGAGCTGCGCCCGGCAAGGTAGCGTTTCACCTTGACCATGTCGCGCACCGGCACGCCTTCGGTGATGCAGATAATCAGCGGGATGTTCGCATCGGCGGCTTCTAAAATCGCATCGGCGGCAAACGGCGGCGGCACATAGATGACGCTGGCGTTGGCGCCGGTCGCTTTGACCGCGCGCTCGACGGTATCGAAGATCGGAATTCCTTCGTAAGCCGTGCCGCCCTTTCCCGGCGTCACCCCGCCGACCATCTGCGTGCCATACTCTTTGCACGCCTTGGTGTGAAACTGGCCGGTAGCGCCGGTGATGCCCTGGGTGAGAACACGGGTTGATTTGTTCACTAGAATGGACATAGTTAAAGGCCGAGGATGGAAGATAGCGGATAGAGGATGGCGATCCTCGATCTTCCATCATCGACCCTCGGTTCAGTTTTTAATTGCATTCACAATTCTCTCCGCCGCTTCCGCCATGGTTTCCACCGAAATGATCGTCAGCCCGGAATCGGCGAGAATTTTTCTGCCCTGCTCGACATTCGTGCCCTGCATGCGGACGACGAGCGGAACTGTAATATGGAGCTCGCGCGCGGCATCGACGACGCCTTGGGCGAGCACGTCACAGCGCATGATGCCGCCAAAAATATTGATCAGCACGCCGCGCACTCGCGTATCGGCGAGCAAAATCTTGAACGCTTGGGCGACTTTTTCCTTGTTGGCGCCGCCGCCGACGTCGAGAAAGTTGGCCGGCTCACCGCCGAAAAGTTTGATAATGTCCATGGTCGCCATCGCCAGACCGGCGCCGTTGACCATGCAAGCAATATTGCCGTCGAGAGAAATATACGACAAATCGTACTTACTCGCTTCGACCTCGCGCGGATCTTCTTCATCGAGATCGCGCAACGCGAGAATATCTTTCTGGCGAAAAAACGCACTGCTGTCGAAATTCATCTTGGCGTCGAGCGCCATTACCTGGCCGTCCTGGGTGATAATCAACGGATTGATTTCCGCCAACGAAGCGTCGCATTCCTCGAAGGCGCGATGGAGTCCCTGCATGACGCCGATGAATTTGCCGGTCAAAGCGGCGGGAATGGCCAGAGCCAAAGCGATGCGGCGGCACTGAAACGCGGCCAGGCCGATCACCGGATCGATGGCCTCGCGTAAAATCTTTTCCGGATGCTTTTCGGCAACCTCTTCGATCTCCACGCCGCCTTCGCTGGAGCAAATCACGGTGACGCGCGACTGGGCGCGATCGAGCGCCATGGCGAGATAAAGCTCGCGCTCAATCTTCACTCCCTGCTCAACCAACACGCGGCGCACGCGCCGCCCTTCGGCTCCGGTCTGATGAGTGATTAAGTTTTTGCCGAGCATGTCGCCGGCGCGCTGGGCCGCTTCCTCGGCGCTCTTAACGATTTTAACCCCGCCGCCTTTGCCGCGCCCGCCGGCGTGAATCTGCGCCTTGACCACACAAACGCCGCCGCCCAGTTCAACGGCCGCGGCTTTCGCTTCCTCCGGGGTCGATGCCACGATGCCGCGCGGCACTGGCACGCCGAAGCGCTTAAGAATTTCCTTGGCCTGAAACTCGTGAATGTTCATGAAGAGAGAGAGCCCGGATTATTCATGCTACGAGGAAATCGAACGACAGAGTGTCGATCGAGGCGAAACCCTGTAGGAGCGAAGGCATCAGCGCCAAAGGTTTCATCGTCATGCTGGGTGCTCGGCAAACTGTTTGACCTGTTCACAGGTAATTTCACCGCACAGCGCCTCGCTTGCCGCTTCAAGGCAGAGCCGCCTTGCCTTCGCTCCGGAAGGGTTTCGCCTCGATCGCGGCTACCCCACGAATAATCTGGGATAGAGATCTGAGCTGACTTTCTATCTCTGTCTCTATCCCGGTCTGTTATTAAGCTACGCCCAACACGCGGTTCATCGCTTGGACGATATCTTTGACATGATCGAGGGACACGTTGAAAGCTTTCTTATCCGCGTCGCTCAAATTAACCTCGATGACCTTTTCGACCCCGCCGGCGCCGATCTGTACCGGCACGCAGAAATAATAACCGCTGACCCCATACTCGCCTTCCAGAAGCGCGGCGCAGGGGAGAATTTCTTTTTTGTCGAAGAGAAACGCTTCGGTCATCTGAATCGCCGCCGAAGCCGGGGAGAAATAAGCCGAGCCGGTCTTGAGCAAGGCGACCACTTCGCCGCCGGCATTGCGCACCCGCGCTTCGATCTCGTCGAGCCGTTTCGACGAAAGAAGTTTTTCCACCGGCATGCCGCCGACGATGCAAGAACTACGCACCGGCACCATGTCATCGCCGTGGCCGCCCAAAACCAACGCCTGCACGCACTTGACTGAAACGTTTAGCTCCTTAGCAACGAAGGAACGGTAGCGCGAAGAATCGAGAATACCCGATTGACCGACGACGCGGTTTTTGGGGAAACCCAGGGCGCGCTGCATCAGCGTTACCATGGCGTCGAGTGGATTGGTGATGACGATGACCAGTGAATTGGGCGCATGCTTCTTGATGCCGTCGGCAACCGACGACAAGATTTTAGCATTGGTGCCGAGTAAATCGTCCCGGCTCATGCCCGGCTTGCGCGCGATGCCGGCGGTGACGATGCAAACATCCGCGCCGGCGATGTCTTCATACTTGTTGGTGCCGATGACGTTGCCGTCGAATCCTTCGATCGGCCCCGCGTGCGACAAATCGAGAGCTTTGCCCTGTGGCAGCCCGTCGATAACGTCGAACATCACCACGTCGCCAAGACCTTTGAGCAATGCCAAGTGGGCCATCGACCCGCCGATGTTGCCCGCGCCGATTAAGGCAATCTTTTTCCTAGCCACAACTTTACCCTCCTCAGAAAATCACATGTTGGAGATAATCGCGTCGCCGAAACCCGAGCAGCTGACAAGTTTCGAACCCGGCATCAGCCGTTCGAAGTCGTAGGTCACGGTCTTATTATTAACGGCGCCTTCGATGCCTTTAATGATCAAGTCCGCAGCCTCGCTCCAGCCCATATAGCGAAGCATCATTTCGCCGGACAAGATCACCGACCCTGGATTGACTTTGTCCAAGTCGGCGTACTTCGGCGCGGTGCCGTGCGTTGCTTCGAAAACCGCGTGGCCGCTGTCGTAATTGATGTTGGCGCCCGGGGCGATGCCGATACCGCCGACCTGCGCGGCCAACGCGTCGGAGAGGTAATCGCCGTTCAAATTCATCGTCGCGATCACGTCGTAGTCCCTCGGCCGAATGAGTGAGAACTGAAAAGTAACGTCGGCGATCGAATCTTTTATCAGCAGTTTTTTCTTCCACTTACCGTCGCCATGGGTCGGCCAGAGCTTGAGCGCCTCTTCGACTTCCTTTTTGATGTCATTCTGCTGGTCCCGCGACATCATGTCGAAGCCGGGGTCGATCGCTTTGGCGTTATCCTCAACGCTGATCTTGGGATTGGCTTCTTTATTGCCCAAGATCCACGACTCGCGTTCACTGACGGTCTCGTTGCGAAACTCGCGCTTGGCCAGGGCGTAACCCCAATCCTTGAACGCGCCCTCGGTGTACTTCATGATGTTGCCTTTATGCACGAGGTTGATGTTCTTGCGCTTATTCGCCAGCGACCATTGAATCGCCGCGCGCACCAATCGCTCGGTGCCCTCAACGGAAACCGGCTTGAGCGCGATCCCCGCCGTATCGGGAAAGCGAATCTTCGCATATTCTTTGGGAAAGTTTTCTTTGAGAAAGGACTTGAACTTCTTATTCTCTTCGGTCCCG